>Ga0123334_1005017_pt1 | contig 13048 bp, 11 predicted proteins | sample BiotimSIPDNA_FD_89706 | JGI IMG/M metagenome (GOLD analysis project Ga0123334, IMG submission 89706) | Anaerobic biogas reactor microbial communites from Washington, USA - Biogas_R1 time_0 SIP DNA | ecosystem: Engineered > Bioreactor > Anaerobic > Unclassified | place: Washington, USA... | reverse complement strand
TGGCTTGTATAAGTTACCGGACTATGTCCACGGTCACCGGGTGACTCTGGGCGAAACCCTGGGATACCTAAATTATTTGGTCAGCCAGAGAAGACTGATCATGAGCAATGAGGGCGGTTATAATTTATATATGCCCGTCAAGTAATGGTCAAACGATCCGTTTTATTTAAAATAGCTGCTTGAATCACCAGTTATTATATGTTATTATAAATATCGCTGATGTTTCAGCAAATGCAGGGGAGTAGCTCAATTGGCAGAGCATCGGTCTCCAAAACCGAGGGTTGCGTGTTCGATTCGCGTCTCCCCTGCCATCTAAAACGCAGTAATACAGGGCTTATAGGGCTCTGTATTTTTTATTTTTTCTACGCATTTTTACGCTTTGATGCAACTATGATGCAACCGGACAGTTTTATTAATCTTAGCTTTGGTTTTATACCTAGTTCATCCTTTTTACCTGTTAGAATGCCGGGTATAAAAAGCCCGACATTCCATGTTTGCTGATATAACATCTGTGGATATTTACGTTCTTATTTGCCAGTTAGTTATAAATACTTTAGCATTTGAATCAAATACTGTCCCGAAAGTAATTCAGTTTCATCTCTATCTAACTTTCTTTGCCCGAAATTGACAAAGCCATTATCGTTATAAAACTTAATCAATGATGGCTTGTCCTCACATTCAAGATAAACAATTTTCCCACCGATTATCTGTTGTACTTTTGAAACCTGTTTACATGCCATTGATAATATTTCGTCCCCGGAAATTAAATCATTGTAGTTATTTGTATAATTTTTCCCGAGTTGCGCTATTAAAGGCGCAGCGATAATATATCCCTTCCTATCCGGATCATAAGTTCCGAATTTTGCTATTCTTTTTCTAAGACTATTGGATATGCTTTTTTGGGATACTATAATATTTTTGCTCGCGAGGGTGAAATAACCAGCAATAACAGGGGAATTTTTATAAGGCGTGAAAACAAGATGCGTTGCAGAAACACCCTGTTTTGCTAATTCGATTGCGCTATTATGTAAAAATGATTCAACATCAGCGTTTAATGAACAAGAAAATTGGGAGAGAATTTCTTTAATTTTTTTCTCTCCCAATTCATCAATCATATCTTTTAGCGAAACTATTGAATATCCAGTGATCATTACTGTGACTCTCCAAATATCCCTTTAATCTGATCTTTTTTTAATTCATGGCAAGTCTTTGATAACCTGACGTCTTTGCTCTGTTTCTTTTTTGCGTTTTCCAATGCAGATACTAAATTCCTACTTAATTTTGCATCTTTAATTATAACATTTTTGTAAATGCTCTTAGTCGCCATTATATCGCCTCCTTACCACTATTATCCCCATAATACGCTAGCAAAAATACATTCCAATTTTCTAACCGTCGCACAACATTATATGCCATTTCAGTTATTTTAGCCACTCAATTAATTACCATTTATATACACATAAATATAAATATCGAATTAATTTTTACTTCAAATTGTATGATTTTCATCATCGATTCTATATATTTATATATTACGACATTTTTTTCTTTTTGTCTGTAGGAATATACTATTGAAAATGTATATCCATTGTATTCTAGAGAAAACAACATTTTCCTTCTAATAAATTCAGTAATTATAATAAAACTAACCAAATTATTAAACGCAAAAAATAAGCGAACTTAACCCAAGCCAGCAAATAAATCCAGACTTTTCGGCATACAGTATAATTAAATATGATCCTTGCCTTGAACAAGGCCGTTTTTAGCTGTATTCTTTATTTATTAGATTTTTATGATAAGCATTTGCTCGAACGGTTCATATGATATTTAAAACTGATTCCACTGCAAAAAGTGTATTTATACACTATATACCGTAGGGGAGACTTTAGTCTCCCCTACATTTAGGCGTTTCAGGGATAGTCGGAGACTACAGTCTCCTCTACGAGTATAAGTAACTGGGTTTTTGCAGTGGAATTAAAACTAAATAGGTGGTGTAAGTATTGAATCGAAAAAAAATCCTGGTTTTAATGGGTGGTATGTCTGAGGAACGGGAAGTTTCTCTGCGCAGCGGCAAGGCAGTATTGGATGCTTTGTTGACTTTGGATTATGAGGCGCAGGCTATAGATTTCAACAGCTCAACCATAAAGGACATTATTGATTACCAGCCTGATCTGGTTTTTATCGCCCTGCATGGAAAATATGGAGAAGACGGTACGGTTCAAGGATTACTGGAAAGTCTGCAGATCCCCTATACCGGTTCGGGAGTTGCGGCCAGTGCTATTTGCATTGACAAAGTATTGAGCAAAAGAATTTTCAGCTCTGAGGGTATTCCCAATGCCGCATTTAGAATAATTCAATCCCATGACTTGGACGATCCTGCCGCCCTCCGGCAGCAACTCATAGCGAATATCGGACTGCCAATGGTTGTTAAAGCTGCCACTCAAGGTTCAAGTATCGGAACTTATATTATAAAAGATGAAAACGAAATCCTAACGGCAATAAATCAGGCTTTTAAATACAGCCGGGAAGTATTGGCCGAAAAATTTATTGATGGCCAGGAATTGACGGTTGCACTTATCGGCAATAATGAACTGCAAGTACTGCCTCTAATCGAGATAACTTCGGCCAATGATTTTTATGATTATGAGTCCAAATATACCCAGGGCATGTGTGACCACATCATTCCCGCCCGGATAGGGGAGGAAAGTCAGGCAGATATTATTTCCATCAGCAAAAAGGTTTACAAATTAATGGGCTGCAAAGGATTTGCCCGTATAGATTTTATGCTGGCTAAGAATGGTCAACCCTATGTTTTGGAAGTTAATACGGTTCCGGGTATGACCGCAATGAGTCTGGTGCCCGACGCAGCCAGGGCCGCCGGGATAAATTTTACAAATTTGATAGAAATTATCGTTAATCTGGGGCTTGAAAGCAATTATTAAAGCAGGAACTTGTTCATATCTTAGCGAATTCATAAATTAAATTAAATTCCTAAGGGGTTTTTTCTATGACAAATTTTTTGCCTGCAGGAATAATTAACGAAACGATCAGCGATATCAACCAAAAAGCTAGAGAAATGAAAACCTATCTAACTGAATCACGTCTGGATGAATTAAAAAAAGCCTTGGATGAATTGGAAGAAATAGCACTTGATTTATGGGTTTTTATTGAAAGATTTCAATGTGAACCGCTTATTTATACCGGACCGGGAAAAACTGATGAAGTAATCAAGCGCCTGGAGTGGGCGTTGGCTTTTTCCGAAGAAGACTTGGAACAAATTCTTAAAACCCTTAACTACAAGAAAAAAGCCTAATTTTCCTCAAAATCTATTACAATAAAGATGTCTTGGAGATTTTCAAGGCATCTTTAAGCTTGTGTATAATATATTAAACTTTTGTTGTTTTATTAAGATATTTGTTTAGATTGGAGTTGATTATGGTTTTTAAGTCATTATCTTGCTGAACATAATCTTGTTCTTATTTATTAAACTATTGTTTAGGACTTTTTCTGTTATTATTTTTTGTTTTGACAATAATTAAGGAGGGAGTTTATGAATAGCGATAAGAAAAATATCAGTAGTTCAATTAAATTACTAATAATAATTTTAATTTTAGGGGCCTTTTCGATTTTCTGCAGTTATTATGTAGACTGGCTATGGTTTTCTTCGCTTGATTTTCAAAACGTTTTTTCCATAACAATATTAAGTAAAATACTTTTGTACACAATTGTTTTTATATTGGCTTTTTTATTTATATGGCTGAATTTACAGTTGACCAGAAAATTTAAAAACAAAGAAGAAACTCCGCCGCCGCAAATCGATGTTGATAATGAAGTTATTTATCTTCATCCGGAATCTTCTCCTTGGCAGCGTTTTCTGGAAGGCAAATATTCCCGTTGGACATTTATTATTATCAGTATCGTTGTGGCTTATATGGTAAGTGCTGCAACTGCTGACCAGTGGATTGTGGTACAGCAATTTATAAATCGGGTCGGATTCGGCAGCGTTGATCCAGTTTTCCATAAAGACATCGGTTTCTATTTCTTTAGCCTTACGTTTTACCAGTTTATTTATCGAACCCTAATGTTGCTGTTGGTATTATGTACAATTGTTATAGCCGCTTTGTATTTAGTTGGTTCAACTTCGGAACTGTTTGCGCTGGATTGGAAAAAGTTTACCCAGGCTAAAAGTCATGTGGCCATATTGCTGTCAATCATATTTGCTTTAAAGGCCTGGGGTTATAAGTTAGCCGCTTATAATATTCTGTTTTCTTCCAGCGGCGTTGTCTATGGTGCTACTTACACAGATATTCACGCCCGTTTGATTATGTATAAGGTACTTATGATCATCGCTTTGTTGGTTGCTGTTGTAATTTTGATAAATCTTTTTGCCAAAAAGATGAACTGGGTTTTATACAGTATAACCGCCTGGTTCGTAGCAGCAATACTATTGGGCGGTATTTATCCGGGCCTGACCCAAAAATTTATAGTACAACCGGATGAATTCAATAAAGAAAAACCTTATTTGGAACGGGCCATAGCCATGACTCGTGATGCCTATGAACTTGAAACGGTCACTAACAAGGAATTTAAAATCGATTACGACCTGACCATGGATGATATCAATGATAATCGTGCTACGGTAGATAATATCAGATTATGGGACTGGCAGCCCCTGCACGATACTTATAAAAATCTGCAGGAATTGCGGCCTTACTATGTTTTTAATGATGTTGATATAGACCGTTACACAATCGACGGACGTTATAGTCAGGTAATGCTTTCCGCCCGCGAAATGGAGGATATCTACAAGAGTACGGAAATGAGTCCTCAGGCCAAGACCTGGATCAATCAGCGGCTAATGTATACGCATGGATATGGAGTGGTCATGAGTCCGGTTAGGGAAATTGCACAGGAAGGCTTCCCCAGATTCCTTATTCAAGATATACCCCCGGTCTCCAATGCCGATTTAAAAATTACGGAACCAGCCATCTATTTTGGGGAAAAAACCGATACCTATGTTATCGTTAACGGAAAACAAAAAGAATTTGACTATCCGGTAGGAGCGGAAAACGTCTATACCAATTATGAGGGTAATAATGGCATTCGTATCAATTCCTTCTTGCGAAAACTACTACTGAGCTGGGAGTTAAAAGACTATAAAATTATCTTGGCTACCAACATAACCAACCAGAGTCAGGTGCTTATGAACCGCAGCTTGTCAGAACGGGTCAATAAAATTGCTCCTTATCTGGCTTATGATGGTGATCCCTATATTGTAATCAATAGTGACGGGAAACTTTACTGGATGCTGGATGCATACACGTATTCAAGCAAATATCCTTATTCTCAGCCCTTTGATGGCAACGGTCATAATTATATCCGCAATTCGGTAAAAATTACCTGCGATGCTTATACCGGAGAGCTGAAATTTTATGTGGCTGATACCCAAGATCCGGTTATTAAAACGTATCAGAAGATATTCCCCCAATTATATAAGCCAATCGATGAAATGCCGGATGGGCTTAAATCACATATAAGGTATCCGGAAGATTTATTTAGTATTCAGGCCGACATTTACCGTAACTTCCATATGAGCGATCCCTGGGTTTTCTATAACAAGGAAGACAGCTGGATAGTTCCCCAGGAAATTGTTGAAGGTGAAGAGCAACCGCTCAAACCATATTATATAATCATGCGTCTGCCGGGCGAGGAGAAAGAGGAATATATATTGATGATGCCTTTTACCCCCAACGGACGCAACAATATGATTGCCTGGATGTGTGCCCGCATGGACGGGGATAACTATGGCAAAAAACTGGTTTACCGTTTCCCCAAACAGGAAACCGTATATGGTCCCATGCAGATTGAATCACGTATCAATCAGAATACTGAGATTTCCAGCCAATTGGCGCTGTGGAATCAGCAGGGTTCAAGTACCTATCGGGGTAATATTCTGGTAATCCCGATTAACAATTCCATCTTATATATAGAACCGCTTTATTTGCAGGCCAAAGCCAGCAAGATGCCGGAGCTGAAACGAATCATTGCCGCATATGGTGATACGGTGGTAATGGAAACGAGCCTGGAAAACGCACTGGTAAAAGTATTTGGCGGAGAACTGACCCAACCGGTGAAACCAACTACTCCAGTTGCAGGTACGGATACCGAACTCAGCGCCAGCACTCAAGAGTTGGCCGGTTTGGCACGGCAATACTATGATGAGGCCAATAATGCTATTAAACGTGGTGACTGGGCCGGATACGGGGAAAAAATCAAACAGCTGGATGAAGTATTGAAAAAACTTGAAGCATCAATTAAATAACTACTTATGTCAGGCTTTTGGGGGAGGGAATCAGAATGTTGCAAAAAATAAGTGACCGTCTGCATTTTCTAATCAGTGAGACGGGTTTCACTTATTGCAATTGCATAGTGGTTGAGGATGAAATTCGTGCGATTTTGGACACCGGTGCCGATAAAAAATCGATTGATTCCATTCACCCTGAAAGCATAGACATGGTTTTGAATACGCATCACCATTATGATCATACCCGGGGCAATCAATACTTTCAAAATTCTCAGTTGTTTATTCATGCACTTGATTATCCTCCCTTGTCATGCAGGGATGATTATATCCACTATAATTCCATTGATAGGTGGGAAAATTTAATGCCCAACTATGATTATAACGAAGCGGCTATTTTGATGGGGATCGAGGAAGCTGATTTGGAACGCAATCTGAGGGTGGATCAGGTGTTGAATAATGATCAAGTCATTGATTTTGGCCGCACCAAAATGGAGGTTATCCATACCCCCGGCCATTCCGCCGGGCATTGTTCATTCTGGTTTCCTGATGAAGAATTTTTATTTACCGGCGATATTTGTCTTACCCAGGCGGGACCCTGGTACGGGGAAATATATGCTAACCCTGACGATATGGTCAAATCCATCGATCGTTTAATTGCATTAAACCCGCCCCGTATGACTTCATGCCACATAAATGAAATCTGTTACGACAACAAAAAACGTTTGACGGAATTCCGCGACCGCATTAATAAACGTGAGGAACGTATTTATAAATCGCTCAAAAAACAGCCCGTTGATCTGCACCAACTCGCGGAACAAAAACTGATTTATCGTTTGCATCCTACTCCCTTTGTACTCTTCTGGGAAAAATGCATGCTGTTAAAGCATCTGGAATATTTGCAGCAAAAAGGGTTGGTTGAGATGGTTGATAATGGAGTATACAGGGCTTTATAAGGGGAGCAATGCAGGTATGACCAGAGAATTAAAAATCGTATGTCTGGGAGACAGCATTACCTACGGCTGGCCGTGGGGTCCTGAAGTCTCCTGGACCACAATGCTGGAAAATGTAATCGCCGGACGCGTGATTAATCGCGGTATACCAGGCAATACTACAACCCAGATGCTGGAACGATTTGATAAAGCCGTATTAAAAGCAGATCCCACCCATTTGATTATCATGGGTGGGATCAATGATATTGTCTGGCAGGAAAGCTTTGATCGTATTGTCTGGAATTTACGTTCCATGGCTGAAAAAGCTGCCCAACATAACATAAAAGTTGTATTCGGCATGCCCACTGCCGTTGACGATGAATATATTGAATTATTGACTCAACGCATCAGGGACTGGATAAAGGAGTATTCAGCCCAACAGGACATCCCGGTGATTGATTTTGATCAGGCGTTTTATGATCACGACAGAAATATTAAAACCGAGCTTTTATCCGCCGATGGAGCGCATCCAACCAAGGAAGGTTACCAAGCAATGTTTGCACACATAGATACCTCTATATTCGAATAATTCAAAGTACAGGAAGGAGCTTGCCTATACTAATGCCGGTACTTCTTCTGCAGGCAGGGGAACTACCTGCAGTGATATTTCATCACCGGAAATCTTACTGACCTTCATATTGGCAATATTCTCCCCCTTGGCGTCGCTGTAGCGGGCAACAATCCGGGCGGCGAATTCTATCTGCGCTTTATCATCAATTCGATTTAACCTTAATAAACCCAACGGTCCGGGACGATCAACCACTTTTATCAAATAATCTTCCTCTAGGGCCAGCTTCTGCAGCTTTATATTTTCGTCATGGTTTCTGCTAATTACCAGCAATTGATCCTCATTTATATATAAATGCCGGCCTAATTTTAAAATTTCAGTATCCGCAGCTTCGGCATCAGGTTTCAAAGCCAACAGCATTTTCAGCCGCCGGGAAAAATTCTCCTGGGTCAATAGACACCCGCCGGCCGGGCTGGGGTAATCCTTGATCCCGTAATGCTCAGCCAGCTGCATTTGCCGAGAACGACTGCGCCCGCTGATATCCAGCAGGCGGCTGCGATCTACCCAACCTTCTGTTTCCGGTATGGTAGGTGCAAGCAGCTGTGCCGAAAGAGGCCTCAATATAAGACCCGGTTGACCGGATAATTTATTTACTACCTGCAAGGCTGATTTGTTCTGACTCATGGGACGTTGACCCAGAACTTCTCCGGAAATAAGAAAACTGGCATTGAATTCCTGCAAATATTGGCTGGCCCGTTTAAACATATAGCCATGACAGTCAATACAGGGATTCATATTCTTGCCATATCCATAAATAGGTTTTTTTAATACATCCATATAATCAGGACCGATGTCCAGATAATGGAATTCAATCCCCAGATCTTTGGCTGCCTGCTTGGTTCGTTCCTCCGCGCCAAAAAAAGGGGTTACAAAATTGATACCAATTACATCGACTCCTTGGTCTTTGATCAAACATACCGCCAGTTGTGAATCAAGACCACCAGAAAAAAGGCTGATTGCTTTCAAGTTCTTAACACTCTCCTTTATCCTGGAGATAATCTTCATCATTCCAGACTTTTATTCCGTGCTTTTTTAAAAGGGCAGTGGTTACACCGTCGCCTGATACCAAGTGACCGGAAAAACTTCCGTCATAAATTTTTCCGACCCCGCAGGACGGACTGCGACGCTGCAAAACCGCTTCATCAATACCGGCCTGCTTGATTATTGCCAAAAATTCTTGGGCACCTTTGATAAAGCATTCTGTTACATCTTCACCTGCAGTATTTATAACTCTGGCCCGACCGGCCAGAACGTCTTCACCCGAACCACCGACGATTTCGCAGGCACTCCGCGGCGTCGGCAGACCACCCAGTTGTTCCGGGCACAGAGGCAATAGCTGGCCTGCCCGTAGTTCTTTTATGAATTTCTCGTGCCTGTTGTTGGCACCGTTGTATTTGCAGTTTATTCCGCATAAGCACCCGCTTACGACTCGCATATAAACACCCCCAGCCTTTTTATAGTATATATTAATCCCACTAAATTCAAGCTGCAGCAATACAAAAGCATAACTATATTAACAAAGTAATTGCGTAATTCATATTGTAGGTTAAGAAGGCAAGGAATCGGAGACGTTATTATGCAGCCTGATTGGCAAATAAAAATCAGCGGTGATGCTAAATTACATGATAATACCCTGCTGGCCGGCAAGGATTTGATAAAAAAACTCGATCTGCCGGCAAAACAAGTTATAACATTGCAATTTGGCCAATCCCGTTACCCGATGAACCTGGTAATTGATCCCCTATTGCCGGCTGACCACTTGAAAATCAATCCCGCTGTTTTAGATAAAACCGGACTCCGCAATAATAGGTTTTATACAATTAAATACAATAAGCAGAGCATACGTGTCGGCCCTTATATCGGCATTGCCGCCAATTTAAAGCCGGACAAAAAGAAACCCTTTGGAGGACAGACATTTTTTATCCGGCAATTGATTGAACAGGCCCAAGCAATGGGAGCTGTTTGTTTTGCTTTCAGTTTACATGATATAAAATTTTTACAGGCACAGATTCGCGGCTTTACCTACATCAATAATGTCTGGGAAAAAAGATTATATCCGCTGCCTGATGTTATCTATCCTCGCAGCAATGATGAAATAAACCGGTATATTTTGCGCCGCAAACTGATAAAAATGGGAGTACACTTTTTTAATCCGCCGGGAATAGGCAAATGGGGAACATATAATGCTTTACTAAAAAACCCCAGGCTAATAAAATATCTTCCCGTTACACATCTGCTCAATAATTTCAGTGAACTGGATAAAATGCTGCATAAATACCACCATGTTTATTTAAAACCAATTACCGGCTCACAGGGCAAAAATATAATTCGAATTAGCCAGAGCAGGCACCCCGGAGTATATGAATACCAGTATCAAATCAAACAGCGCCGGATAAATGCCAAAGCCAACAATCTGAAGGAACTGGAACACCATTTGCTATCATCTATGGGCAAAAAACACTACCTGGCCCAGCAGCAGATAAATTTACTGCGCCGGGATGGATGTATAATGGATCTGCGGGTCATGACCCAAAAAAACCGCACCGGAAAATGGCTGGTTACCGGCAAGGCATTTCGCATTGGAACAGTTGGTTCTATAACCAGTAATATTTCAGGCGGAGGTAGAGTTGGCGATATACAAACGATGCTAAATCTTTACTTCAACCGAAAACGGGTAGAGGAAATTATTAATGAAGTTGACTTTCTGGCCTTGGAAACTGCCCGCACCCTGGAAGACAGATTGGGCCCTATAGGTGAACTGGGCATAGATATCGGGGTTGACCAAACCGGAAAGATATGGCTGATTGAAGCCAATCTGAAACCTGCCCGCAAAATATTTACACTCATTGGAGATTATGAAACCAGACTCCTTTCCGTGCGCAGACCGGTTGAATATTGTATCTACCTGGCCGGCTTTTAATCCAAATCATATTATAAATGAGGATGATTAAAATAGTTATGAAAATTACTGTTCCCAAGCGATTTTTCCAAAACTTGCAGATTGAACCGGAGGCCAATATTACGGTCAGAGCCGGCATGATATCGGTGCCAAGCCGATTGGAAATAAAGCGCGATCTTGCTCAGCCTTTTAAACTTTCACCTGATTTGGCCCAATTTTTACATCTAAAAAAAGACCGCCGAATGCAAATACGTTATGATAAAAATGAAAATTTGCTGCAAATAGGCCCATTTATTGGCATACTCGTTAATGGTCTGCCCAATAAAAGCGAATATAATCCCAAAAGCCTGCAGGCGGAATTAATCTACCTTAGCGAGATTGGACAGAATATGCCGGCGGAAATCTTCATCTTTACTCCTTCCTGTATTGACTGGCCAAGCAAAACTACCCGGGGTTATGTTTATAAAAGAATTACTGCCAATAACGGTGTCTGGGTAGAATCACGCTATCCGCTGCCCGATGTCGTATATGACCGGATCCCCAGCCGGGCGATAGAAGCACGCGAAAATATTAAATCTGCCCGACGCAGACTAATGAAAATAGAAGGGCTTAAATATTTTAACCCGTCATTTTTAAACAAATGGAAGGTTTACAAACTGCTGATTGCCAACGAGGACTTATCACAATACCTGCCTGAAACCAAACTGCTTAATCGGATAAACCTTTCCCATATGCTGGATGATCACAAGGTCGTATTTATAAAACCATCCAACGGCAGCCTGGGCAAAGGCATCGTCAAAGCCCGGAAAGATAAAAATACCGGGCTCATCAACGGTCTCTTCGGGTTCCAAAGGATCCGCCGCATCAAAGCTGACAGTGCAGAACAATTCCTCAAAAAAATAAGCTCGATAACCAAAAACAAGTCATATATCGTTCAGCAGGGGATAGATTTGATCAAATATCAAAATTCAACTTTTGATTTGCGCATCATTTTTCAAAAAAACGGTCAGGGTAAATGGATGATCAGTAAAAAATTTGTTAGAGTAGCGGCACCAGGCAGCAGCATAACCAATCTCAGCAGCGGTGGCAGAACTGAGCGCAGCCGTACCGTTTTAAACCATATATTTAAATTTGATAAAAATTTAATTGCCGAAAAAAATCGAGAAATGCTAAAGCTATGTGAGATGATTGCAGATACGCTGGAGCCAAATAATGAAAACATTTTTGGTGAGTTGGGCCTGGATATTGGCATCGACAAAAACGGCCGGCTCTGGCTGATTGAGGTAAATTCCAAGCCTCGCAAGACGACCCAGAGTGAAATGTCCCAGAAAATTGTTTACAATACATTTCACCGTCCGCTGGAATATGCAGTATATCTGGCCGGATTTAGAAGCTCCAAAAACTGAGGCAAATTTATTGGTTATTTGTAAGGGCAAGTGTTAATATTGAAAACAAATTAAGTTAATTTATATGAACTTGCGTTCATAACAATAATGGTACAAATAAAGGTATACGCCGATTCTTGCCGAATAAGAATTATAAAATAAAACTTTCCCATTTGTAAAGAGTGGCCATAAGGAGGTTTTTACAATGAAAAAAATAAATAGAATTGGGGTTTTAACCGGGGGGGGAGACTGTCCCGGCCTTAATGCTGTAATAAGAGCAGTTACCAAGGCTGCTATTATAGAGTACGGCTTGGAAGTAGTGGGTTTTCAGGATGGCTTTAAAGGAATGGTGGAATGTTCCTATCGAATGTTGGATCTTAAGGCTGTATCAGGGATTGGTCATACCGGCGGAACAATTCTGGGCAGCAGCAATCGTGACAATCCCTTTAATTTTCATCGCATAGTGGATGGACAATCCCAATATTTTGACGAATCTGACCGTGCGATTGCCAATCTGAACAAACTTGGGGTTGATGCCCTGATTGTAATCGGCGGAGATGGCTCATTACATATAGCCGATCAGTTTTATCGCAAAGGGGTTAATCTGGTAGCTGTACCCAAGACCATCGACAATGATCTGTCGGCAACGGATGTGACTTTTGGATTTAATACTGCCGTTAATACAGCTTCTGAAGCCCTGGATCGTCTGCATACGACGGCTGAATCACACCATCGGGTAATGATTTTGGAAGTAATGGGCAGATATGCAGGTTGGATTAGTTTATATGCCGGTATATCCGGGGGTGCAGACGTAATTTTAATCCCTGAAATACCTTATAAACTGGAGTGTATTATAAATAAAATCCACCAGCGCTACGAACAGATCCGCCACACCCTGCCCGG
>Ga0123334_1005010_pt1 | contig 13066 bp, 14 predicted proteins | sample BiotimSIPDNA_FD_89706 | JGI IMG/M metagenome (GOLD analysis project Ga0123334, IMG submission 89706) | Anaerobic biogas reactor microbial communites from Washington, USA - Biogas_R1 time_0 SIP DNA | ecosystem: Engineered > Bioreactor > Anaerobic > Unclassified | place: Washington, USA... | reverse complement strand
TTCGGGGTTAGTCTGGGCAATCTCCAAAGCATCCAGCGGTGAATATACGACTCGAATGTCGGAACCTTCGGCCCTTACCTGAGTCAAACTGAGAGTATTACCAGGGACCCTTAACAAATCTCCAAAGGTGACGATTATCACCTTCGGATTCCGGCTCAATCGGACCGCTTGTTCAATATATCCACTCCCAGTAACGCAGACGGGACAACCTGGTCCTGATAATAGCCGGACCCCCGGGGGCAACAATTGATGGATACCGGCCCGCCTGATCCCATGGGTATGAGTACCGCAGACTTCCATCAAAACGCATTTGAGATTAGCAAATAAAGTCCGAATCTTATCCGGATAGTCCACTACCCTTGCTTGACGAGTCAATCAACCCTCGCCTACCTTTGCTTGATAAATATTAGTGATATTTAGCCTATCTTCACGGTTAATCTTAGGTTTACTCTTCATCTTCGCTAAAAACTTCCTCGAACAACTCGATGGTTACCTTAGCCTCGTCCGGGGGGACGATTTGAATGGCGCACCCAGCGTGGACCAACACATAATCCCCTACTTTGACCTGGGGGATCAAGCTTAGATCGGCAATCCGAACCGCACCGGAAAAATTGACTTCCCCTTTGATACCGTTGATTTTCACTATTTCACCGGGTACCGCTAAACACATTGTCAATTCCCCTTTCAATCATTAAGCTGCCTAACCAGGCCTGGCCCAAGGCAATCCCCCCATCATTTATGGGGACCTTCTCCGGCAGAAAGACCTTAAAACCTTTCTGCTCCAAACCTTCCCATACCAGATCCAATAATAACCGGTTTTGAAAAACACCCCCGGCGAGGGCTACTTGAACGGCGCCGACTTCCTCTCTCAACCGTAGACAAACCTCTTCAACCATTGCGGCAACAGTCCGATGAAACTTGGCGCTAATTGCCCCGACGCTAAGACAACCCAAATCCCACCGGAGTTGGTCTAAAATCACCCCGGGATCAATCTGCAATATATCGTTCTCGATCCTGATATCAAATTGATATGATCCCATAACTGCCAAATCAGCCTGATGCTCAAACCAAACCGCCGCTTCTCCCTCATAAGTCACTCTATGAATATTCCCGACTAAAGCGGCGGCTGCGTCAAACAACCTTCCCATCGAAGAAGTATCGGGAGCGTTAATTCCTTGATTGATCGCTATCCTTATCGGACCCCACTTCAAGGAAAGGCCGTTATTAGCCAACCATTCCTCTAAAAATCCGGGAGCAACAGTATTCAAATACGAAGCCACCATTCGCCAGGGTTCCCGGATTGCCGCTTCACCGCCGGGAAGGGGATAATATTGAAGATGACCCCTTCTAGCCCATTGGCCATCCGCGCCGGTAAAAAACTCACTGCCCCATATTTTACCGTCCCTACCATAACCGGAGCCATCCAAAGCCACACCAATAATTGGTCCCTTAATCCGCCGTTCGGCGACGACACTAGCTATATGGGCCAAATGGTGTTGAATACCGATGGTTTTCAACCCCGAACTTAATGCGTAAATTGTTGAGTTATAATCCGGGTGTAGATCATGAACGGCATATTCCGGCCGACACTCTAATAAACGTTGCAATTTGGCAATGGTTTCCTTATATTTTAAGAAAGCCGTTAAATTATCTAAATCCCCTTGGTGGGCGCTTAAAAATATCCGGTTCTCCTTGGTCAAGGCGAAGCTGTTTTTTTGTTGGGCTCCACAGGCTAGGACGGGTATTAAATTACTTTCCACTTTCAAAGGTGTCGGCACATAACCACGGGATCGGCGAATTCCAATAGTTCTCCCTCTTTGAAATCGGACCACCGAATCATCGAGACCCCAGTTAATTTCTCGATCATGGACCAAAAAACCGTCCACCATTGGACCTAAAGAGTTCAACGCGGCTTGGTTATCAGTTATGAGCGGTTCTCCCGAAAGGTTCCCGCTGGTCATCACTAGCGCGGCCAGTTCCTGGTCAAACAGAAGTAATTGGATTCCGCTATAGGGCAAGAACGCCCCGATCTCCTTTAAACCGGGATTTACCTCCCGGGCCAAAGCGCTGTTATCCCTTTGTTTGAGCAATACTATCGGCCGGACCGGATCAAGGAGTAACTTTACTTCTTCGGGAGAAAGCCGGCAATGTTCTTTGATTGCCTCCAAATCACGGAAAAGAATAGCAAAAGGCCTTCGGTCCCGCTCTTTACGTTGTCTTAAGCTTCGAATGGCATCACCGGAAAATGCGTCCACTGCTAGGTGATATCCACCGATTCCTTTAACTCCCAATATACCGCCTGATTTTAAAATACGCCGGGCTCCAGCGCCCGGTTCTTCTAACAATCGATGCCCTCGGGGATCAGCGAGCCAAAGAAGAGGTCCACATTGGGGACAGGCGATGGTCTGTGCATGAAAACGGCGATCTTTAAAATCAGTGTACTCGGAACGGCACCGATCGCAAAGCTGAAAACGAGCCATAGTAGTGCGGCTTCTATCAAAGGGCAGATCAGCGATGATGCTGAACCGAGGACCACAAATAGTACAACTATTAAATGGATGTAAATAACGCCTGTTCGCTTGATTATTAAATTCGCTAAGGCAGTCCGGACAAATTCCTTGATCGGGAAGGGGCGAACCGGAAATTCCTCCCCTTTCGCTGGCAATAATTTTAAAACCGGTTTCTTCCGACCGGATTGATACTGGGAAGGAAACAACGGTTTCAATTTGGGCCGCTGCAGGCGCCTCCCCTTTGATTCCACCTAAGAACCGTTGTAGACTTGCGATAGTTCCTTCAACTTCAACCTCTACTCCGGCGGAATTGTTCCGGACCCAACCGGTCAGACCGTTCTTTCGGGCCAGATTATACAAAAAGGGACGGAAACCCACCCCTTGTACTAAACCGGTAATTATTAACCGCCAACGTTCCATGGTTGACTTATCCTTCTTTCAAAAGCGAAATTATTGTCCGCTCAAGCCATTGGCTCCATTCGGATAAACCCCTTCCCGTACGGCAAGAAACTTCAAAAATCGGAAGCCCAGGCCGGAGGGTCCTTACCCCCTCTTGAAACCGTTCCCGATTAAAATCGACGTAAGGCTGCAAATCAATTTTATTAAGGATAACGGCATCAGCCCCTTGAAAGATATCCGGATATTTATAAGGTTTATCATCGCCTTCGCTGACGCCAACCATTACTACTCGGATTGACTCTCCCAAGGGAAACCCGGCCGTACAGATCAAGTTTCCGACATTTTCAATGATCAGTAAGGTATTCGGTTCCAGTTTAAACTCGTCCAGCGCCTTGGATACCATAGGCGCTTCCAAATGACAACCGCCCTCGGTATTAATCTGAACAGCGGGTATCCCGAGAGAGTTCAATAAATCCGTATCAATACTCGAAGCCGGGTCTCCCTCGATCACTGCCACCGGCTGTTTCAAAAGCGGGGCCGTACTCCGAATCATGCTGGTTTTACCAGCTCCCGGCCCCGCCAAGAGATTCAAAACGATAATCCCCATCTTTTGAAATAACTTGCGGTTGGCGACGGCCAATTCAGCTTCATGATCAAATAAATCCCGGCTGATATTAATCTCCATTATTCCACCTCAATACTTTCGACAAACCATTCCCGGCCCGAACCGGTTAATCTACTCAACCCTCCACAAACCGGACAGTTAAAATCCCGGGGCGTTTTCTCAAATTCCAGTTTACAATCGGGACAAAAGAGCTTGGCTGTAGACAGACCAAACTCCAACTCAGCTCCAGCGGCGATTGTATCCCGAGCCGATAATTGAAAATAGTATGCCACACAATCTTTAATAATTCCGGACAGCTCGCCGAGGCATATTTTAATCTTCGTAATTTTTTCCGCTTGGTGGCGTTCAGCCTCGGTCAATACCAGTCTTAACATTTTTTCAGTTAAAGCCAACTCATGCATGGTTTTGATCCCATTAATCCCTAGGGGTATTTTTATGCCCGATAATAATCCGGTCCAAACCGGCCAAATCCGAAATTGATTTGGAGATGAAACCCGAATCTTTAAACAGGTTCTCCAACGCATCACGCTGGTCCCAACCGTGTTCTACGGCGCAGATCCCATCGTCCGTGAGCAGCTCCTTGGCCTGAGGTAATAATTTACGATAAATATCAAGACCGTCCGGGCCGCCGTCCAAAGCAACAGAAGGTTCGCGGCGGACTTCAGGCTGGAGAGTTTCGATTGTTGCTGATGGGACATAAGGCGGATTCGATACAACCATATCGTAACTTTCACCCGAAGCCATTAACGGACCCAACAAGTCCCCCTTTAGAAAACAAATTTGTTGGTCCACACCTAACTGGGCGGCATTAGCTTCGGCAACCGCCAAAGCCTCCGGCGATAAATCAATTGCATACCATTTACTACCGGGAAGTAACTTAGCAAGAGTAATCGCGATAATTCCGCTTCCGGTCCCCACATCGACTCCGCATAAATCCCGACGGCCTTTGACCAGATCCACTACGGTTTCCACCAGAATTTCCGTCTCCGGCCTAGGAATTAACACCGCCGGAGTAACGTCAAAATCCCAACTTAAAAAAGATTTCTTCCCTGTTAAATAAGCAAGGGGCCACCCTTGGACCCTTTTCACAATTGCTTCGCGATATTGTTGAATCTCCCCCGGTTCCAAAGGCCGGTCCCAGTCCGAATAAAGTTTGACCCTGGGAAGTTTCAAGACTCCCGCCAGTAGTAAATCTGCTTCTAATCTAGGATTGGGCAAAGCCCTTTCTTTAAAAAAAGGAACGGTTTTAGCGATAATACTCCCGACAGTTAGGTTATTGGTCGACATTTTTTAATTGCTCCGCCTGATCGGCTGTGATTAATGGCTCAATCACTTCGTCCAGGTTCCCTTCGGTAATTGATTCCAAGTGATATAAGGTAAGATTAATCCGGTGATCGGTAAGCCGATTTTGGGGGAAATTATAAGTCCTAATCCGTTGACTCCGATCTCCGGAACCAACCATACCACGTCTGGCTTCAGCCATCTCTTCTTGCTGTTCGCTCTGAAATTTATCCAACAATCGGGCTCGCAGTACTTTCATGGCTTTTTCCTTATTCTTCAGCTGCGACTTTTCATCCTGGCAAGTTACCACCAGCCCGGTGGGTAAATGGGTGATCCGGACCGCCGAGTCGGTGGTGTTCACACATTGGCCTCCATGGCCGCTAGCCCTATAAACATCTACCCTGATCTCATTGGGATTAATTTCGACCTCAACTTCTTCCGCCTCAATTAAAACAGCGACGGTAGCCGCTGAAGTGTGAATCCTTCCACCGGCTTCAGTCTCCGGGACCCGTTGAACTCGGTGGACTCCGCTTTCAAACTTCATTCTGCTATAAACGCGGTCGCCCTCAATCATAAAGATGATCTCTTTAAAACCGCCTAGATCCGATTCGCTGCCGCTCAAAAATTCAACCCGCCAACCTTTGGACTCAGCATATCTGGTATACATCCGGAAAAGAGCTCCGGCGAAAAGGGCCGCCTCCTCGCCTCCGGTCCCGGCGCGAATCTCGATGATCACATTCTTCTCATCATTAGGATCTTTCGGCAACAAGAGAATCTTTAATTTCCCCATCAGCCGCTCTTCATCCGCCTCCAACTGCTCGATCTCAGCCGCCAGTAATTTGGCGGAATCACCGCTCTCTTCCCCCAGCATCTCCCGGGCTGTCTCCAAATCAGCTTTGATCCTTTTAAATTCTTGATAAGTTTCAACCAACTCGCTGATGGCGGAATGGGCTTTAGCCAGCTTCTGAAAGAGCGACTGGTCGGCGATGACCTTAGCGTCGCTTAGCTGGCTGTTAAGTTCATAATATTTTTCTTCAATCGCAGTAAGTTTATCAATCATTAAAAAATCACCGTAATTCTATCAAAAGTCATTCTTTCAAACTTAAAACCTCAAACTTCACTATTCACATATGCCTTTCCGCCAACTATCACCGGCGCATCTTCTTCCAGCACGGCCTCCAAAGCGTTAATGGCCACCTCAAGCTGGCTTTCATCCGGTTCTCTAGTAGTCATACGCTGCAGCCAAACTCCTGGTAAGGCCAGCCAACGCCAGAGAAAGAAATCCCGGTGTTTACCGGTGAATTTGATAATTTCATAAGAGATCCCGGTAACTACCGGCAATAATACTATTCGGGAAATTAATCTCATTAATATTGAATCATACCTTAAAAAACTAAATACGATCGCGCTGACCACTACCACATACAATAAAAAGCTGGTCCCGCAACGAGGATGAAATGTGGTATAACCGCTGGCATTGGCTACAGTTATTTCTTTTTTAGCTTCGAAGGTATTAATCACTTTATGCTCAGCCCCATGGTAAGAAAAAACCCTCCGAATATCTTTCAAAAATGAAACCGATCCAATATAAGCGATTAAGATGACGAATCGTAATAGGCTCTCAAAAAGATTTCCCCAAAATAGGTCATCCGGTAAAAACTTTTTGAAGAGCATTCTCCCTAATAACGGTAGCACAATAAAGAGCAATACGGTCATCACTAAAGCGGAACCGATCATTAAAAAACTTTCCCAGGGCGATAGTTTCGATTCTTCTTCTTCCTCCAAAAACTGGTCCGCCGAAAAAAGTAATGCTCTCAACCCAACCGTGAACGATTCACAAAGGGCGACGACACCTCTGAGGAAGGGCCACTTTAGAAAAGGTAGCTTTTTGGTAATGGATCCGACCGGTTCTTTTTTGACTACAATTTCACCGTTACTTTTACGGACGGCCACAGCCAAATAATTACGCCCCCGCATCATGACCCCTTCAATTACCGCTTGCCCGCCATAGCAAAAGTCGGACTGTTTATTCATGAATACACCTTCCCGCCAATTAGTTTGTTTTAGAAGTATATAGTTAGCAGGCGAGGATCCCATCCTCGCCTGCGAAGTTACAATTAAATTATTTCTTTTCCAGCCGTTTCTTGAACTTTTCTACCTGGCCACCACTGTCGACTACCCTTTGCTTACCGGTAAACAAAGGGTGACATTTGGAACAAATCTCAACCCGGATCTCCTTTTTGGTGGAGCCGGTTTCAAAGGTCTCCCCACAGGCGCAGGTCACCTTCACTTTATCAAATTTCGGATGAATGCCTTCCTTCATTGCGCGTCACCTCTCTTGCCATTCTAAAAAACTCTTGAAGCTTGTCGATAGGTTAATTCACTCTTAAATATCTAGTTTTAAAAGAAAATTAACTTGGCGACTTACTTAATAACTTTTATATTATAGCACAATGATTTTCTCGGCGCAACAAAATTATCCCCTAGGGCTTTAGCGGGTTTTATTATCAAGCCGGGATCAAGATCGGTAATTATAGTGACGGTCCAGTAAGATCTGTTCGCGAAGCCTTCGTAAACCATCTTTAATGGTTCTGGCGCGGACCTCGCCAATGCCTTCCACTTCATCCAATTCCTCGGTTGAAGCATCGATTATCTTCTGAAGTTCGCCAAAAGTCACCACTAAATTTTCCACTACCGGGAAGGGTAAGCGGGGAATCTTATTCAATAAACGATAGCCCCGGGCGGAAACCGATAAATCCGGAGTTGTTCCACCGGGATAGCCTAACAACCGTACCAGGGCGTTTAGATCCAGCAATTCCTCGTCATCCCAAGTTATTAAGGTCTCTTTAATATTAGTTAACAAATTGGAGTTGCTGTAAATATAGTCTCTGAGGACCAGCAATCCATCATTTTCAATATTGGCCATTAATTCTTCCAGTTGCATACTGACCAATCGTCCCTCAGCGCCTAACTCGCAAATATAGCGCCTAATTTCAGCGGCAATTCTACTTACCATTTCAGCCCTTTGCACTACCGCAGCCACATCAGAAAGGGTAACTAAATTTTCGAACTCTAAAGCTGAAAGGTTTTGCAAAGTTTGTTCTAAAACGCTCTTATACTTTTGTAAAGTCTGCAATGCTTGGTTCGCCTTTGCTAAAACCGTGCCGATTTCTCGAATTACATAACGCAGGTTTCCTTTATAAAGAGTGATCACGTTCCGTCTTTGGGAGATGGCAATCGCCATCTCGCCGGTTTGAATTGCCATCCGTTCGGCAGTCCGATGCCGGGTACCTGTTTCCGAGGTTGGGATTAAATGATCAGGTGTCAAATGAGCGTTGGCCACTAAAATCTTCTTGGCGTCTGTAGAAAGTACAATAGCCCCATCCATTTTAGCCAATTCATAAAGGCTGGACGGTTCAAGTTCCGAGTTGATCCTAAATCCGCCACCAACCAACTTCAATACATTCTCCGAATCGGAAACCATAATCAAGGCCCCTGTCTTGGCCTTTAAAATATTTTCCAATCCTTCATAAAGAGTCGTACCCGGAGCTACCATTTTTAAAATTGCAAATAACTCCTCCTGCCTTTGTTCTCTTTCACCCATATTTCGACCCTCCGTTATTTACCCGGTCCTTAAGATATTTCATCCTTCAACGCTTAGCTCCGGCGTTAATGCCGGTAATCTACGCAAATGTTCTATTCCAAATACTTTTAGTTCCGACTGCTTAAGCTTAGAACGCTTTGCCAAAACACATTGTTCAAATCCGAGTCTGTTTCCTTCGCTTACCAACCGTTCGATTCCAGGTACCGGGCGGATTTCCCCTGAGAGAGTTAATTCACCTACCCAAAACAATTTGGAACTAAAAGTAATACCGCGAATCGAGGAAATAATCGAAGCGGCTATCCCTAAGTCCAAAGCGGGATCTCCCGATTCGATGCCACCGGCGATTGACACGAAAATATTTTTATTGGTTAACCGCTCACCCAACCAACGTTGAATAACAGCTGTTACTAATAACAGCCGGTTCCGATCGACACCGATGGCAATTTGCCGTGGTGGTATTCCTTCAGCCGTCTCAGTAACCAAAGCTTGAATCTCGGTAAAAATCGGCCTGCTCCCTCTAGTACTGGCGACAATCACCGAACCGGGCATGGTCTGATTTCTGCTCTCTAATAAATATTCGGAAGGATTCGCCACTTCAATTAGACCGGCAGCGGTCATTTCAAACAAGGCCACTTCTTCGGTAGGCCCAAATCTATTCTTGACAGCCCGGGCAATTCTCAAACTTTGGGTTCGGTCCCCTTCCAAATATACTACGGTGTCTACTAGATGCTCTAATACTCTTGGCCCAGCCAATTCTGATTCTTTAGTAACTTGCCCCACTAAAATTACGGGGACGTTCTCTTGTTTAGCTATTTTGATCAAAAATAAAGTACATTCTTTAATTTGAGACGGTGAACCGGGGGTCGAACGAAGCTTACTTAAAAATGATGATTGAATTGAATCAATAATAATTAACCTCGGTTTCAATGTTTCAAAATGTTTCTTGACTAATTCCAAATTAGTCTCGGATACCACATATAAACCATCCGGAAAGGCTCCCAATCGGTCGGCGCGAATCTTGGTTTGTTCAGAAGATTCTTCGCCGGATACGTAAAGAACTGTTCCGTCCCGGGCCATATTACCGGCGATAATTAAACTCAAGGTACTCTTGCCGATACCAGGATCGCCAACCAACAACATCACCGAACCGATTACCAATCCGCCTCCCAACAACCGGTCGATCTCACCAATACCCGTAGAGAAACGGACTGTTGCGCCGCTTTTTACTTGGTTGAGGACCTGGGGAGTTTGAAAGCTGCTTAAATTAGTCAGTTCCTCAACATACTCTTCTTCAGGTTCTTCCTTGAGAGTCCCCCATTCTTTACACTCCGGGCAACGGCCGACCCACTTCATTTCCTGATGGCCGCAATTTTCACAGTAAAATACGGTTCTTCTCTTTTTACTCATTTTTCGCCCGCCGTTTTTGGTTTTGATCTTTTATAAAGTTATAGAATCGGACCAATACTAAGTAAACTATTATCAAACATAATATTATCAAACAAATCGTTTTAATACGACTATTCCATAATTCCGGTAACTTCCGCCAGTTTTGCCCTAAACGGCTGCCACTCACTACAAAGATAGACGTTGAAACGATAATTGAAACAGCGACTACCAAAAAAGAACGGCGCTTTTCCATATTGACCATACCGGCGGCTAAGATAATACCCGAACGAACAACCGGAATAAACCGGCTCAGTGCAATCGTCCAAAAGCCATACTTCCGAAACCACTTTTCCATCCTATAAAACATTTTAGAATTCAATAACTGCGAATCTTTGGAAGAATGCAACAAGGCCTTTCCCATTTTAGCGCCGAGAAGATATAACATAGTTGAAGAAGCGAAGGTCCCTAAGGAAGCGCTAATAATTATTCCTAGCGGATTACTGCCTGACAATCCCGTTAAGGAACCGCTTAAAATCAACAAGGAATCTCCCGGAAGGGGCGGAAAAACGACTTCAAAAAAACTATATAAAAAAACGATAATCACCAGGTATTTCCGATATTGGGCCACAAATTCCGGATCGCTCCAATGAGTCAATATTTCCATGAATTGTTCCATTAAAAAACTCCAATCGTCATCTATAACCACAAACTCTATTTTAAGGGTTTTTACCAAATTGATAAAGTCTTTTTCCAAATTTTAAAAATTTGTTTATTAAAGTAAGTTTATTAATACTTACTTTTTCGAAACAAAAATATTAAAAAGCCGGCATAATGCCGGTAGAGTTGAAAAGCAAACCCTGAAAAATTTCTAATATGGTTTGAAAATTCAGGTCATCAACCAATAGTGATCCAAGACCCATTCCATTCCCTTGGTTAACTATCTACTAAATGAGGCGCAAGTCTCACGTCCATCTTCCCATAAATGGCAAAGCTGATAATGACGGCAAAATAAACATGGTAAACGTGACTCGAAATTTTCCTCAGTTAATTCCCTAACTTCTTGTTCCAGCACAGCTAACCCCCTATAAATTCATTGGTTAAGATTAGTCTATGCGGTTAGAGGGTTTTTATGAGTTAGGAAAAAATCAAATTGAAGTGTTGATGGACAAATCCCCGGTACTTGAATAAATGCTACTTGTCGAATAAGTTCGCCAAACCATAGGTAAGTAAGGTTACAATTAGACCAGCCATTAATAAACCCAAAAGAATGGAGGAGAAGGCAACCCGTTTTCGGATTCTTAATAAAAACGCGATTAACGCTCCGGACCAAGCTCCGGTCATCGGTAGAGGGATTGCCACAAAAACGGTGAGTCCCCAAAATCCGTATTTTTCAATTTGGGGCGCTTTTCGTTGGCTCTTAGTAAAAACCCAATTAAAGAAACACTTAAAGATATATATCCGGCTAAGTAATTTAGATATTGGTCCTATTAGAAGTATAATCGGTATCACCGGGAGCATATTACCGCTAACTGCTAACAGATAGGCTTCCAAGGGCTCAAAACCTAACTGCCAAGCTAAAGGAATAGCTCCCCGCAGTTCCAAGTAAGGAAGTATTGAAGCGCTTATTACTTTTAACCCGTCAATGAATCGGTCCGTCATCATTTTAAATCTCTTCTTTTAAATGGTCCCCACAGACACAATCCGGTCCTGTCGGAAGATCTTCGATCATCGCGAATAATAAATTCCGTAATTTATCATTATTTGTGTTAAAGACCTTTAATACCTCTTCATGGGTTACCGGCTTGATATCGGGATTACCTTCCAACCCAACATCATAATCGGTGATCAAAGCGATATTTAGATAACAAATACCGAGCTCCCGGGCTAGCCAACCTTCAGGGTATTGAGTCATATTGATAACTTCCCAACCATTCTTGCTGTATTCTCTACTCTCGGACTTGGTTGAAAAGCGAGGTCCTTGAATCACTACTACGGTTCCCGTTTCATGCACGGTAATCCCTAATTTTTGGGCACAGGAGATGGCTGTTTTCCGCATCCGTGAACAATAAGGTTCAGCTGCCGGAACATGTCTCACAATTGGGCCTTCAAAAAAGGTGTCTTTCCGGCCCCAGGTTCGATTTACAAATTGGTCGATTACCACAAATTCGCCTGGTTTTACATTTGGTTGTAAGCTACCGGCGGCGCATGGCCCGATAATTTGTTGGACACCTAAACTTTTCATCGCCCAAAGATTAGCTCGATAATTAATCAGATGCGGAGGATATTGGTGCCGTTTGCCGTGCCTCGGTAAAAAAGCGACCCGTTTTCCCCCAATCTCGGCAATGGCAATTTCATCGCTGGGCGCCCCGTAAGGGGTTTCCACCGTCACTTCTTCGACATTATCCAATAAGGAATAAAATCCGGAACCCCCAAAAATCCCAATTTCAGCTGTTTTCATTATTTAACCTCCCTAAGATTCTCATTCAAGCGAGTTTCATAAATTACAATTTATATTCACAGGCAGGATCTGTTGTAGACTTAATGAGCTTATTTTCGCTTAATTGGTATTAAACTCCTGCCAAGAGAGGTTTAAAATTTTTTTTAGAAGAAAAAAGAAAGGGCGAGAATTCTCGCCCCATAAGTACTTAATACTTCTGGTCTAAGCTGTTAAGATTCAAATTGGAGATGTTTTGAACGGTATCATTCATTTTCTGATAGCCAAGTCCCGCATTAAAACCAGTTTGGACATTGGCAACAGCCTGTTGGGATAAGGAGCTCTCAGCAGCCTGGATCATATTTTTGACCATTTGCCCTCCAACATGACCGCAGTCTTTTGAAGTCATATAACCCCAGTAATCTCCGACAATCGGTGAAGTATCGATAATCTGAGCTGATGTTAAGTCTTTAGCGATTTCGTACTTCATGTTATTAAGAGCTTGAGCCGCTTGTTTAACAACATAAGAGTTGCTTCTTTGACCAGTACCCATCCGTTTCCCCTCCTTTCGTTTTAACCTGAAATTAATTTGCCCAGCTATATAAGGTTAAAACCACAAAAAGTCTGGAATTTTTCGAGTTTACTACCAACTGTGCCAATATCCTTTTTCAACAACACGCTTTTTCCAATTAAAGCCGGATTCTTCTTTGTTTACATGAAAAATAAAGGCTTAAAATGAGGATAATAGACAAGAGGTGATCAATTGGAGTACATCGTGGAAATGGATCATAATCATCAATTAGTTCTACCTGAGACAGTAATCAACC
>Ga0123334_1005006_pt1 | contig 13077 bp, 11 predicted proteins | sample BiotimSIPDNA_FD_89706 | JGI IMG/M metagenome (GOLD analysis project Ga0123334, IMG submission 89706) | Anaerobic biogas reactor microbial communites from Washington, USA - Biogas_R1 time_0 SIP DNA | ecosystem: Engineered > Bioreactor > Anaerobic > Unclassified | place: Washington, USA... | reverse complement strand
TATAGCTAATAGGGTATCCATGTGCAATGGATGTAAAATGAGTGATGGCATGGACTGCCCTCTCCATTGCCTTTTCATTGATAACCCCAGCGCCATCCCGGGGAAATCCCTCTGCCAGATTGGTATAAACCCTTTTTCGAACTACATGCCTGAAAAATTCTGGGGGGGCACAGGTTTGGCCCAAAAGAAACCTTGCGGTATGGCTCCCGAAATCTATTGATGCTATATATTTTCCCTCTTCTGAAGGTGCAAAGCCAATCTTTTCAAACAACATCCTGACCTTTCAAAATAAAGTGGAAAAACATATCAGAACAGTCTATTTTTTACAAGATCATAAAGCTATAAACCTCAATAAAAGAGGGTTAAAAAAACATAAATTTCTAATTTTCCTGTCAAACTAAACAGAAAGATTAATTTTTTAAATTGTAATACATATAACAGAATTGGAGCTTGACTTTTTCCCTTGTTAGTGTAATTTTTCTTCCTCTTGAAGTAATAACACTCTAGCCTGAAAAATGAAAGGAATCTGATAGATGGAAAGAAAAACAGAACAACTAAAGAATGTCGCACTATTAGCCCATGTTAGTTCAGGAAAAACTTCACTTGCAGAGGCCATGCTTCTGAACGGTAAATCTACAAACAGACTAGGTCGAGTGGATGACGGCAGTTCAAACATGGATTATGAACCTGAAGAGATCAAGAGAAAAATTACTATCAGCACATCTTTCCATCACTTTGACTGGAAAAAGCATTATGTAAATATCATAGACACACCCGGTGATGATAACTTTTTATCAGACTCAAAGGCCGCTTTACAGGCAGCTGACGGCGCTGTCATTGTTATTGACGCAACAGCAGGTATAAAAATAGGAACAGAAAAGGTATGGCAGTTTGTAACAGAGAGGAATATCCCAAAGCTTATTTTCATAAATAAGATGGATAAAGAGCGGGCTGACTTTTACAAGGTGGTTGAAGAGGTAAATAAAGCATTTGATGTTAAAATAACACCTGTGTTCCTGCCTATCCGTGCAGAGGATAATTTTTCAGGCGTTGCTGATATGATAAAGATGAAGGCATTCATATCCAGCAAAGATGGTTCAGGAAAGTCCGACCAGGCGGATATCCCTGCTGACATGGCTGACACGATAGATGAATGGCGTGAGCAGATGATTGAAAATACAGTAGAGGCCAATGACGAACTCATGGAGAAATACCTTGAAGGCCAGGAACTTGACCCAAAGGAAATAGAAAAGACCTTTTATGAAGGGGTTAAATCAGGTCATATTATCCCGGTTCTGTGTGGTTCTGCAACAGGCAACATCGGCGTTACACAGCTTATGGACCTTATTGTCCAGGGGTTTCCAGGCCCATCTGACGGGACGGCCAAAGAGGGTAAAAAACCAAGATCAGAAGAGACCATCAAAAGAAAATCTACAGAAGATGAACCTTTCTCAGCTCTTGTTTTTAAGACCCTTGCAGACCCGTTTGCAGGCAAACTCAGTATAATAAAGGTGATCTCAGGTACTGTTGATTCGGATTCAACCGTGTATAACTCCACAAAGGATACAAAGGAAAAACTCGGTTCACTCTATGTTATGGAGGGCAAGAAACAGCAGGCGGTTGATAAGGCCATTGCAGGAGATATTATAGCGCTTGCAAAACTCAGGGAGACCATGACCGGCGATACGCTCTGTATAGAAAACAACCCGATTATTTACAAGGCTACCGAACCGCTTCGTCCTGTGATCTCATATGCAGTTGAGGCCAAAAATGCCGGCGCTGAAGACAAGCTGTACTCTTCACTTACCAGGCTTCTCGAAGAAGACCCGACCCTGAGGCTTGAAAGAGACCAGACAACAGCCGATATAATAGTATCAGGCACAGGACAGATTCACCTTGAAACCACCTGTGAAAAATTGAGCCGCAAGTTTGGTGTTGAGGTAAACCTTAAACCGGTAAAGGTGCCCTACAGGGAAACCATTAAAAAGGCGGCAAAGGGAATAGTCTACCGCCATAAGAAACAGTCGGGCGGCCGCGGCCAGTTTGCAGAGGTGCATTTTGACCTCTTCCCAAAAGAGAGAGGTGAAGGTTTCGAGTTTGATGAAGCCCTGGTAGGTATGAACGTGCCAAGGAACTTTGTCCCTGCCGTTGAAAAGGGCCTTCATGAGGCCATCATAAAAGGCAGTCTGGCAGGATTTCCTGTTGTGGACTTAAGGGTAAGGTTTTATGACGGCAAATCACATGAAGTTGACTCATCAGAAATGGCCTTTAAGATTGCAGCTCTCATGTGCTTTAGAAAGGGTGTTGAGGAGGCCACGCCTATCCTGCTTGAACCCATAATGAAGCTGGAGGTAATAGTCCCTGAAGAATACATGGGCGATGTAATGGGTGACCTTAACAGCAGAAGAGGCAGGGTGCTTGGTATGGACAGCGAAGGGAAATACCAGGTTATCAAGGCACAGGCGCCCATGTCTGAAATACTTAAATATGCTCTTGACCTCAATGCAATAACCGCAGGAAGGGGTTCATTCAGGGTGGAGCATTCCCACTATGATGAAGTGCCTGCAAGCCTGATGGATAAGATAATAGCCGAGCATAAGAAGGAAGCAGAAGTAGAATAATAAGAAGTCCACAGGAAATTTAGAATATAATGGAAGAGATCAGGTTTAAAGCGGGTGTTCTTACCATGAGTGATAAGGGCTCCCGCGGTGAAAGGGTTGATGAAAGCGGAGCGCTTGCCAGCCATATGCTTGAAGCGGACGGTTTTGAGATAGCCGAATATAAAATCGTCCCTGATAAGGTAGAAGATATAACAAGGGCCATAAAGGATTGGTGCGACATCAAAAAACTTTCGCTCATTGTTACTTCAGGCGGAACCGGTTTAAGTCCAACAGATGTTACCCCTAAGGCCATGTTAAAGGTCATGGATTTTGAGGTGCCCGGCATGGCCGAGGCAATGAGGGCGGAAAGCCTAAAAAAAACCCCTCATGCAATGATCTCAAGGGCAATGGCCGGTGTACGCGGCAGCACCCTTATTGTCAACCTTCCCGGCAGCCCAAAAGGGGTAAAGGAAAACCTTGCTGTTATACTCCCCGCACTCAAACATGCCATTTCAAAACTTTCAGGGGACACGGCTGACTGCGCCTCCCCTATGAAATAGCTATATCAAATTGATATTATTAGAAATAATTTTGTTTTAAACCTGTCATTGAAAATCCAGTCTGAATGATTAATTTCAGGCCATGACAGGGGGTTGGCTTTGATATCCCTGTCACACACGGTCCCTGAGTTTTTCACCCTCCTTTCTCCCCTCAGGGACCCCTCCCCTAATCCAAAGAGAATAAAACAGTGTTAAAAAATACTATCATTTTTAAAACAGATTTAGTATGGTTGCGCTGTTTTTCCGGCACATAAATTTTGCCAATAGCCGGTAACACATTGAATAATTTTTCATAATCCAACTATACTGGAGAATCTGTAATGAGTATTGATCACAAGCCGGTTTTTTTCCGCATATATATTCCAGCCATATTTCTATTTGTCTTTTCTGCCTGTTTTATGATTTTAGTTTCAAAAACAACCTCTGCCCTGGATAAAAAGGAGCCTGAAGAATTAACACAGATAAAAGAGAGCCATGAGATTATCATTATCGATAATAATGGCTACAGGACGGACAGAAAAGGACCGTCCCGGTTTGAACATGTGAAACATGCCAGGGATTATAAGATCTCATGCTGGGAATGTCACCATGATTATAAAGATGGTAAGAATATCTGGTCTCCATGGGGTGAGATAAAAAAATGTTCAGATTGTCATGACCCTCTTGAAAAGATAGAGAACAGGCCAGGGCTTCAGGCTGCGTATCATAAAAACTGCAAGGTCTGCCATAATGAAAAAAGGATATTCAAGGATGACAACCTGGCCTACAGGAAATGTACCACCTGCCATAATATCACCCCCCAATAAGTTGATTTGCCATAACAGGGGTATCAGAATATATCTGACGCCCCTGTAATATTATCCTTTATCTCATTTAAAATTTCATCAAATGAATCAGGGCCTATACTGAGCAGCCTTGTGGATTCAAGCTTAGCCAGATCAGGTTCAATATCAAATATCCCGTATCCGAGCCTGTATGCCATGTTAAAGGCAAGATTTACAATAAGCGCCTCTTTTGGTGTATTTGCATTAAACCCCTGGCCCTCATGAAGAAGAATTATCTTTATAAAATCATCCGAGAAACCCCACCTTTTAACTATGGCAGCGCCGAACTCCGCATGAACCTTTTTTGCAACAGGGTATATTTCATTTATCTTTGATGCATCACTGTCAAAAAAACTGCTGTCAAGATGCCTTAACAAAAGCACCATGCCGATATCGTGTGTAAGTCCCAGCAGAAACAGATAATCCGCCTTATCAATCTGAAGCCTCTGTGCAATGCTCTTTGCGCCATAGGCAGAGGCAAGGGAGTGCATCCACTGTCTTTCCATAAGAGACTGAAGCACCGGGTCCTTTGTATCATAAAGATTTTTATTCGTGATTGCATTAACGATACTCCCTGTCTCCCTGAAACCCAGCCTCATGATTGCCTTATCAAGGGTAGTTATCTTTTCTGCACCCCTGTAAAAAGGCGAATTTGCCCCTGCAATTATCCTGATAGATATGACAGAGTCCTTCTCAATGGCCTTTGCAAGCTCATCAATCGTGGAGTTAGGGCTAATCATCACCTTTCTCACATCATCAATGATCTGAGGGAGCACGGGCAGTTCTATATTCCCGGTTTTGAATCTATGAACAATCCTCTGGATGCTCTCCTTCAACATTTTTTTATCTTCTTCAGTAATAGTATCCCTGAATTCAGATACAGAATCCTTTTGTACGGGCTCGCCTCCTGCAACCTTTGTATCCTCTCCGGGTGTTGAGATACCAAGTTTGTGCAGTTTTTTCAGAATTATCTCCCTGTCAAAGGGTTTTGAAATGTAATCATCACAACCCATCTGAACACATGCAAGAATAGTCTCTCTGTCTTTCTGGCTTGAAGACATAAGTATCTTGACCCTCTTGTCTTTTGGAACCTTCTTTTCATTCTCAAGCGCCCTTATAGTTTGCAATACCTTTTTTCCATCCATCTCAGGCATTGAGATATCAAGGGTTAAAAGATCAAAGGGCGCCCAGTCTTCCCATCCCTTCCTGTAGATTGACAATGCCTCCAGACCGTTTTTGGCCTCATGGCACTCCGCATACTGAGACAGTAGTTTTATCAATATCTGCCTGCTTACTGAATCATCATCAACAATAAGGAATTTCATAGATTATATCCTTTTTATAGAGGAATGTTTCCATGTTTCTTTACCGGATTTGTATCGATTTTATCCTTAAGCATCCTGAGTGCATTAATAACCCTTGGCCTGGTAGTGGCCGGCTCAATTATATCATCAATATAACCACGCTTTGCCGCAACAATAGGGTTGGCAACCAGTTCTGAGTATTCCCTCTCTTTTTCTGCAAGAAAAACGTCATGGTCTGCGCTGTAATAGTTGTTATAGAGTACTTCAACCGCGCCTTTTGCGCCCATAACCGCTATTTCGGCTGTAGGCCATGCATAGTTTATATCACCCCTTAAATGCTTTGATGACATCACGCAGTATGCCCCGCCATACGCCTTTCGAGTAATGATAGTAACCTTAGGTACAGTGGCCTCAGCGTATGCATAAAGCATCTTTGCGCCGTTCCTGATGATCCCGTTATACTCCTGTGCTGTTCCAGGAAGAAAACCCGGAACATCGACAAAGGTAATAACCGGGATATTGAAACAGTCACAAAACCTCACAAATCTTGCACCCTTAACAGATGCATTATTATCAAGCACCCCAGCCAGAAACCGTGGCTGATTGGCAATAATACCAACCGGGAACCCTCCATATCTTGCAAACCCCACTATAAGATTAGTGGCATATTTTGCATGCACCTCAAGAAATATTGAGCTATCAACCGTCATTTTTATGATCTGTTTCATATCATAGACCTTGCTGGAAATTTCCGGTATGATCCTGTTGAGCTCCTTGTCTGTCCTGTCAGATGGATCACTGCTCTCAATGAAAGGCGGGTTTTCCCTGTTGTTCTGGGGAAAATATGAAAGCATATCCTTTACAAACTCTATAGCCTCGTGATCCGATGAAACAGCGTGATGGGCAACACCGCTCCTGGTCGTATGAATATAGGCGCCTCCAAGGTCTTCTGTGCTGACATTCTCGTGAGTAACAGCCTTTATAACCCTTGGCCCTGTAAGAAACATATACCCTTTTTCCTTTACCATTATTGTAAAATCAGTAAGAGCAGGAGAATAGACAGCGCCGCCTGCGCACGGCCCGAAAATAATCGAGATCTGGGGTATAACCCCTGAACTCATTACATTTCTTAAGAAGATATCAGAATAACCTGCCAGGCTTTCAATACCCTCCTGAATCCTTGCACCCCCAGAATCATTGAACCCGATAACAGGGGCGCCATTTTTTACTGCAAGATCCATAATCTTGCATATCTTTTCGGCAAAGGTCTCTGAAAGGCTGCCTCCAAAAACAGTCATGTCATGAGAAAAGACAAATACCTGCCTTCCATTAACAGTCCCATGACCTGTAACCACACCATCGCCCAGGAATTCCCTGCTTTCCATCCCGAAATTGCGGCACCTGTGGGACTTGAATTGATCAAACTCTTCAAAGCTGCCCCTGTCAAGGAAAAGCTCTATCCTCTCCCTTGCGGTGAGCAGCCCCTTTTCCTTGTGTTTCTTGATTCGTTCGGGTCCACCGCCAAGGGCCGCCTGCTCACGCAGCCTGTATAACTCATCCAGTTTGTCTGCCATTTTTAGCCTGCTATTCCAACTTGAAACAGAACTCTGTTAATACCCCGTATGTTGATTTTGGATGCAGGAATGCAATCTGTTTTCCGCCTGCGCCATCAACAGGAACCTTGTTAATAAGTGAACAACCGCTATTTTCCGCCTTTTTTAACTGTGCGTCAATATCATCTGTCTTAAAGGCTATATGATGAACACCCTCTCCGTTTTTTATTATGAATTTCGCAACAGCGCTCTCTTCGGATGTCGGCTCCAGTAATTCAAGATGCACCTCGCCAACCGAGTAAAAGGCCGTTTTAACCTTCTGGGATTCAACAGTCTCAACACCTTCACACTTTAATCCAAGGGTGTTCTCAAAATATTCCCTTGCCTTTTCAATCGACTTTACTGCTATTCCTATATGATCAATCTTCTGTATCATCTCTAACCCCTGTACCGGTATTCGCCAAAAACCTCACGTAAAACATTACATATTTCTCCGAGAGTGGCGTATTCCCTTACAACTGCAAGGATGGGCTCCATCAGATTTGCACTGCCTGAGGCCGCATCTTTGAGCACAGAAAGGGCTTCATTGATCTTTTTATTCTCCCGTTTCGCCTTGAGCTGCCTCAAGCTCTTCACCTGGTTGTCTTCCACCTCCGGGTCTATCTTGAGTACCGGAGGCTTGATACTCTCCCCTGACTGAAACCGGTTAAGCCCGACAATGACCCTCTCTCTCTTTTCGATCTCCTTCTGGTACTCATAGGCAGATGTCTCTATTCGCCCCTGGATAAAACCCTTTTCAATAGCGGCGATTACCCCGCCATTCTTTTCAACCTCTTCCATAAGAAGGGAGACATCTCTCTCTATCTTATCGGTCATATCCTCTATAAAATAAGAGCCTGCAAGGGGGTCGATGGTGTCTGCTGCGCCTGATTCAAAGGCGATAACCTGCTGGGTCCTGAGTGCTGTTCTCACTGAATCCTCTGTAGGAAGCCCGAGCGCCTCATCCTTTGAATTGGTATGCAGGGACTGTGTGCCCCCTAATACAGCGGCAAGGGCCTGTATGGTCACCCTTGCTATATTATTGTCCACCTGCTGTGCGGTAAGGGTATTGCCTGCGGTCTGTGTATGAAACCTCATCATCTGGCTTGAAGGTTCCTTTGCATTAAACCTGTTCTTCATGATCTTTGCCCAGAGCCTTCTTGCTGCCCTGAACTTTGCCACCTCTTCAAGGATGTTTGATGAGGCATTAAAAAAGAATGCAAGTCTCTTTGCAAAGCTGTCCACTGTCAGCCCTGCATCTATTGCAGCCTGAACATAGGTGCATGCGTTTGCAAGAGTAAATGCAACCTCTTCAACCGCAGTGGAGCCAGCCTCCCTGATATGGTAGCCTGATATGGATATTGTATTAAATGATGGAAGATTTCTGCTGCAATACTGGAATATGTCAGTAATGATACGCAGGCTTGGTTTTGGCGGGAATATGTATGTCCCTCGTGCAACATACTCCTTCAGGATATCGTTCTGGATTGTCCCCTGGAGTTTATCAGATGACACACCCTGCTTCTCTCCCAGTGCAATATACATGGCCAGAAGAACAGCCGCAGGCGCGTTTATGGTCATGGAGGTAGAGATCTTGTCCAGCGGAATACCTTTAAAAAGCACCTCCATGTCATAGAGTGAATCTATTGCCACACCAACCTTGCCCACCTCGCCAGCGCTCATAGGGTCATCAGAGTCGTACCCTATCTGGGTTGGAAGATCAAAGGCAATTGAAAGCCCTGTTGTCCCCTGATCAAGCAGGTACCTGAACCTGTTGTTTGTTTCAGCAGCGTTTGAAAAACCTGCATACTGCCTCATTGTCCAGAGGCGGCCCCTGTACATGGTGGGCTGAACACCCCTGGTAAAGGGATATCTGCCAGGAAACCCGATGTCAGACAAATATTTGTCGTCCATATTTCCAGGAAACGATACCCTCGGTATCTCCTCATTACCGTGGTTGCTGAACTTTTCTTTCCTTTCAGGCGACCTGGCAAGGCTTTTTGCCAGCTCCTTTTCTTCCCATTCTGTAATCCTCTTGTCTTTACCCATTAAACCTTATCCTTAACCATGCCCTGATCAATAAATTTACTTTCAGGGCAGGAAATTATTCTGTCTGTTTTCTTCCGTAAAATTTATCACACGCCTCTTTAAAGGCCTCAATGATTTCGGCAAGGGGGGCGCCCGGTGTGAATATGGCATCTATCCCTGCCTCTTTCAGAGCCACAATGTCATCATCAGGTATGATGCCGCCACCCAGCACCATTATATCTCCTGCCCCCCTCTGTTTAAGCTCTGCCACAACAGCAGGAAACAGCCTGAGATGGGCACCAGAAAGGGAAGAGAGCCCGATTGCTGCAACATCCTCCTGTATGGCTGTGGAGGCTATCTCTTCAGGTGTCTGACGTATACCAGTATATATAACCTCAAACTCACTGTCCCTCAGTGCCCTTGCTATGATCTTTGCCCCGCGGTCATGGCCGTCCAGGCCGGGTTTGGCTATCAATACCCTGTTTTTAATCTTTTTAACGGTCATATTCTCCCCTGATCCGGGCATATTCCAACCCTGGACCCATTATTTCTTTTTACCGATTATACCGGCCCTGAATGCCTTTGTAAATCTACCGCAAAAGCGGTCTTTACCTAAAACCACGTCAGCAGCATAAAGTATCTCCCTGAGCTCCTGGTTTTCAGGGTCAATAATCGCACTGTCCATACCCGCTGCAATAGCGAGCACTGCAAATGCCTGGTTCACGATCGATCGCGCAGGCAGACCATAGGATATATTGCTTAAGCCCCCGGTTATATGTACATCAGGGTATTTCTTTAATATCTGGCGCATTGCATCAAAGGCCATGTTTCCGCTTTCAGTACTGGTTGATATGGTGCCCACAAGCGGATCAACATGCAGCTTATTGTCAGATAGCCCCCCCTTCCTTGTCATCTCAATGAGACTGTCAAGTATCTCAAGCCTTTTTTCAACGGTTGTGGGTATGCCGTCATCATCGCATGTAAGCACTATAAGCTCGGTCTGATGTTCACAGGCAAGCGGAAGAACCCCGTTTACCCTGATCTTTTCACCACTTAGCGAATTTAACATCGGATTCTTCTTTACAACAGTAAACCCGGCCTTAAGTGCCTCAGGGTTGGCAGAGTCAAGACACAGGGTGACATCAGTAACCTCCTGTATGGTAGTAATAAGCCATATCATGTCAGAAGGCTCCTTATCAGGCGATGTACCTGCGTTTACATCAAGAAAATCCACACCTGCCCTTACCTGTTTCAAGGCAAGTTCCTTTATAAAATCAGCATCTTTAGAGGCTATAGCCTCTTTTACACGCTTCCTGGTGCCGTTTATTTTTTCTCCGATAATAATCATATCTTAATCCTTTCGCAGTATTATTTTACAAGTGCTGGCATCCATTTTTGCCCTGGGACCAGTGTTTATGTATACATTTTTCCCGACCCCTGCTTATATACTAAAAAGGAGGATCGGGCAAAGATAATCTCAACCCGCTCCTCCTCAGTATATAAAGGCTCAAAAATACAATTCAAACAGATGCGTATAAAGAATTGAAGTCATGCAACCAGCAAGAAAAGGAGATCATGCATCTTTTTTTTGCTATACACTACAACAGGCCTAGCACAACCATCCCTTTGCCAGTGTTACTGCGGCCATGGCATCCTTGCCATATGCATCGGCGCCAGTGTATTTTTTTACCTCATCATCTATCTGCCCACCACCGATCATGATCTTCAGATTATCTCTGAGGCCTTCAGCCTTGATGGCATCAATAGTCTCTTTCATGGCATCAAAGGCAAGTGTAAGAAAGCCGCTCAGCCCTACAACCGTTGCGCCCGTCTCCTTTATCTTGCCTACAATAGTCTGGACTGGCACATCAATGCCCAGGTCATATACTTCAAAACCGCTTATATCGAGCATGAACACAACAAGGTCTTTTCCTATGTCATGGATATCGCCTGCAACCGTGGCAATAATAACCTTTCCGATCTTTTTTGCCTCAGCGCCTGAATCCTTGATATAGGGCTCAACCATCTGGGCAATACCCTTTAATATCTCACCGGAGTAAATCAGGTCAGGTATAAAATATTCCCCGTTTCCGAATCTATGTCCCACCACCTGCATACCCTCTCTGGCCTCTGCAAGTATCTGCATGGGGTCCATATTGTCACCCAGCATCTTTTTGACCGCATCCAGGGCCTCCTGTTCTTTCAGATCAGCTAATAAAGTTGATAACTCTGACATGTTTCCTCCCTCCTTGAGCTTGTTAATAAAATAATTAATCTATTCCGTATTTATAATTATTATAAATATTGCAGAATTAATATTGTTTTTAATTAATCTACATATGCGCAGCCTGAATGCATAGCCTGTCTTAGTATTCCATATAAGACTAACCGCGCTAGAATCCTAATAAATTGAAATAATGTCAAGGCAAAATTTGTCTATATTTCTACCTGTAAACGCCATATTCCTTGCAGAAATCAATAAGCGCCCTTACGTTCTGGGGTTTTGAGTAATCGATTGATGCCCCGCTTGTAAGTATAAAGCCTCCTCCCTTGCCGCAAAAATCTATAAGGTCTTTACAGTAGGCCCTTATGTCATCCGGTGTACCTGCCAGCATGAGTGATGTGGGTACATTCCCCATAATACAGCAGACATCCTTTAGAATATCCTTTGCCCTGTGCATGTCTGTCCGGTCAAAATACCATATGCACTTACCCTTTGGAAAATCTGATATTATCTCAAGACGGTGGTTATAGCTCCCCTCTGCAAATGGCACAGGTATAAGCCCTTCATCTATGATCCCGAGCATCAGTTTTTTCAGAGTGGGCCAGTAGAACTTTTCAAACTGCGACACAGACATATGGTTGTCATCACCCTTGTGCAGCGGAATAAGTACCATTGGGCTGTCAGACCTGTTACCAGAGTCTATTGCCATCTCAAGCATCATGGGCAGAAATTTTTCACAGGCCTCTGTAACAGTATCACCCCTTCGGTAAAGATCCATCATGATGCCCTTTGTACCCCTTAATGTATCGCTAAGGGCATCAAAGGGCGCTGTGCCTGAACCCTCCATAAGAATGGGAAAGCCCGCCTCCCTTGATCTTATGGCTGCCCTTTTTGTTATCTCCATTACCCTTACGCTCTCTTCACCCGCCTCAAGGAGTTTTTCAAGAAGGTCTCTCACCTCGGGTGTTGAAAAGGGCAAAAATGTCATTGGCCCTATACCATAAAGGTTGTGGGTGAGCACAGGCAGCTTTGCCAGAGGGGTCATTGAACCGAAGATTCGGGGCAGGTATTTGTGTATCAGGAAATCCGAAGGGTCATTCATGAGATGACCGTATTCATCAGAGGTCATGTATTCCCTTTCAACCACCTGGTATCCGCTCTCCTTTGGCACACCATGGCCCGGCCATTTAATAAGTTTATAGTCAAGGATCTCAAAAAGCCTGCCTGAAAAGGCCTCTGTATATGAGGCATTATCAGGCTGGAATTCCAGATTGAATTTCAGGTATGCCTCCATTGCCTCTTCCTGGTTATACATCTTGTCATATGGGGATAAACCATAGTAGCGAAGCGCATATTCGCCTATCATGGGTATAACAGGTATCCTTAAAGGAGTCTTTTTCAGTTCAATGGCATCACGTATTATGGTTACTCTTTCCTGATAAATACTTGCAGCATCCTCGTCCCTGAAGTTAATACCATCAAGGCATACCATGTGATCAAGTCTTTTAGCGAGCCTTTCATCCGGAGAAAGCGCCTTCCAGTTATCAGGTTTAATAAACATTTTTATTTTCCCTTCTCTCTTATATTACTCAATTCATATAGTTATACCAGGAACCTTGTCAAGGCTATTGTTCCCTGCGGCACCTGCCGCGATCTGCTGAGCCGGACTTGTTAGTATTGACAATATCCCGGTATTAATACTATTATTTTACCTGTTTCAGATGGCCGAACAAAAAACAGGAGAGAAAAAATGACAATTGAAAAGATGACGCTCGCAAGGCTCAAACAAAAAAAAATGAATGGTGAAAAGATAACCATGTTGACGGCCTATGATTATTCGGCTGCGACCCTGGTAGACCAGGCAGGCATAGATACCATACTGATTGGTGACTCCCTCGGAAATGTCATGCTCGGTTACAACTCGACCGTACCTGTGACAATGGAT
>Ga0123334_1005005_pt1 | contig 13078 bp, 18 predicted proteins | sample BiotimSIPDNA_FD_89706 | JGI IMG/M metagenome (GOLD analysis project Ga0123334, IMG submission 89706) | Anaerobic biogas reactor microbial communites from Washington, USA - Biogas_R1 time_0 SIP DNA | ecosystem: Engineered > Bioreactor > Anaerobic > Unclassified | place: Washington, USA... | reverse complement strand
CCGGTAGTCGTACTGCTCCTCCGTGAGGCTCACGTTCCGCACGCTCGGCACGGCGGTCAGCGGCGTGATCAGGTTGGTGTCGTTCCACGTCCGGGCGGCGAGATTGTAAACATCGTCATAAAAGCGGATATCCTCTTCCTCGGCGGAAATATGAACGTCACCGTCGGGATCGTAGACGGTTTTTGTTACCCTGAAGTATTTCCCGGTCCAGCCGAACCGTGTGCTCGACAGGGTGATGAGGTCCATTGGGTCGAGCAGGAACAGCCTCTGCGAACCGGCGAAGTCGGCCTCCTTGTTCTGCCGGAGCCGTTCCAGCCAATACCAGGCCATCCGCTGGGCGTTCTGTTCTTCGCAGATCGACGGGATGTCCATCGTTTTGACCCGGTAGTCGCCGCCATCCGCCGCGATAAGGGACTGGTCTGAAAATTCGAGTGTATCATCCTGAAAGCCTTTCTCCTTGTTGAAGTAGGTAATCTTAATGGCGTTCGGCGTGTCGAACACATCCGGCTGGGTAATGGTCATCGACCCCGAAACGACATCCTCCTCGTCAATGGCCATCACGGCGGATTCGTAATTCATGTCCCGGTATCGGAGCTGAAAATCCGTCATGGAATAGATCAGCGCCCCGCGAAAGGCGGCAAGGATATGAGAGAGGTAGTCATCGGCGGAATAGTCTCCCGTCAGGGCGAAATCAACGTTCCATCCTTTGGCTGTGCAATAGGCCGCCGTGTCGATAAAGGAGGCGTCGTTCAGCCGGGCCTCTCCGAACCCCATGCCGCCTCGGACCGATGAGCGCGTCAGAAAGTCCCGCGCCACCCACGCCCCGTTGCGGGAGTATTCCGTCACCGTTGTATCGGCGTTGTAAACTTTGAGACCTTCCAGGTGTACAGTGATGTCTGGCAGTGCCTGGAAATAATCCATATCGAATTTGAGCCGCACATAAATATAGGCCGTGTTCCGGAGAGGGTCGCTCCACTCGGGGATGGCAGTGTGCAGCGTGGCGCAGACGTTCTGAGTTGGGGAGCCGTTGAAAAACTCGTAATAGACCCGGTTCCCGTAATCGGTATAGAGCCGATCATTGATAAAAAGCTGATCCACGCCGGCCACCTGCTTGATCCCCTCGATTTCGCCTTCGCACAGGGTCCCGATGAGGTGCAGGTATTTGTTGTCGCTGCCGCTGAAATTCGTATAGACGCGATTGATCCCGACGATTGCCTCGCCGTAGACCACCGGGAGGCGACGCACGGAATCGCAGGTGTTGAGCTTGATGGACGCGGACTCCTGCTGCGTCATCTTGGCGGCCTTCCGGGCGGACATGACCGAAGACACAACAGAAAAAGACATTGCGGCCAGGGAGATATAAGCGCCGTACGCCGCCCAGAAAGCCTTGATCGCCGCCGCCGCTCCGGCTATCGCCATAATTCCGGCCTCCTGATTTTCACGATTTCCCGCTTCCCAAGGGGCAGGATGCACACTCCGAGCTCATCGCTGGCGACCACCATCATGTTGCGGTTCCCGGCGTAGATCCCCGGATACAGGTTCCCGTCCTCATGCCGGACCACGCACAGGTCCCCGGCCAGCGGATGATCCGAAACAACGGGCTCGCCAAGCAGATCAAAAAATTCAAGAAGCAGGTCATTCGCCGCCGCCCGGTCCGCCAGATAGAAATCCGTGTAATTGTCCAGGGTGATCCCCTTATAGCCGTCGGGGAACGCACATCCCAGCTCAAGAAGATAGGCGCGTACCAGGCCGATACAGTCGTATCCGTCACCGCCCCTGCCGTTTACGGCATACGGCTTCCCGATGAACTGCTCCATGATCCGTGGCCCCGGCCTCCGTTGTTCCCGCATATATTCTCCTATCTCAGGGCTCGGGCAGGATTCCGGCCCCACCACAGCTCTTTTTCCGCCAGATCCGGGATGAACCGGAACCCGCCGAAGTTGTCCGAGCTCGCCAGCTTTTTGCAGCGGTCGTAGGATTTGTCGCACCATCCGGCTTCGCTGGAATAGCCGCATTCCTCCGTTCCTTTAAACGGCCACTGGCATGACGAAGACTGCATCCGGAGGGGCTGCTTCTTCCAGAAAATGCTTTCGTGTGTCAGCGTAATCGTGCAATCCGCATCGCCCGACAGCCACCAGCCGCCGCAAAACCCCCGCCAAACCTCCTGCACATGCCGGGAAAGCTGCGTTTCCAGCCCCACCGCCGTCCGGGCGATGACCCCGAAATAGAGACTCGCCGCCTTGTTCCGCACATCCTCATTAAGCAGGTAGGCCGTAACCACCTGGTCGGCGTCGTCGAGTTCGATCTCCACCTTTTCGGCGGAGACGGTCGCCCCGGAGGTGATGTTCCCGATCTTCATACCTCGCGAGACATAGAGGTTCCCGTCGTGGTAGGTGTTCAGGTCCAGATCCGTGTACCGCATGGGCGTAGTAGTCGCGATATCGAGCAGCCAGTACGGTTGGAACGATTCCTTCGCCAGCTCGGCGCTGATGTTGGCGTCAAAGGTCTTCATCCGTGCAGACCCGTCAGCTCAATTCCTGTCGCGTAAAGCACTGATTGAAGGTGCGCCCGGTCCATCGTATCCTCCTTGAAGCGGCACTTGATCCGCATGTATCCCGTGAAGTCACAGGAGAGGATTGTTCCCTCTGCCGGAGCAGTAGTGAACGTCACCCGGTCAGACGATTCCGCGCCTCCGCCAACCAGAATCGTCACGGCCTCATCTGAAATGCCGTCAACGTAGATGGTTTGTGCTGATGTTGACTTCCCTGGAATGTCGAAAGTCTGCGTCACCCCGTCTCCTGCCCCGATATAGCAACCAGCCCAGGCGAGTGAGTCATAAGTATAAAAATAGAACGCCTCGAAGGATCCGTGTCGGGCAACAAAGAAATTCCAGATCGCCTGAATTTCAGAGGCCGTCAAAACCGCAAAGGTTAACTTCACGTCATATTTCGGGAAGGTCCATTTCTGCCGACGCTGCTCTGTGCCCGAATCCATCGTTGTAACAATCGTGCTCCATACCGGGCTCAGGGTATAGCCACCGCCGCTTGCCTTCTTTGTCGCCGGGAACTCTGCCATCTTATTTCAACAGCTCCTTCCATGTCCGGTTCATCTGGTTTTGCTTCAGCGCCTTCGTTATTGGCCCGATGAGCGCCGACGGATTGCGGGCAAGAGTCTCGTGGATGGATTTCGAGTCCATGGCCATGATGTTGATATTGTAGGTGCTGCCTCCTGATTCGCCACCGGACAAAGACGTTCCTTTCGGGAGAACCGTTTCTCCCTTCTGTAGTATTGCTGGCACCTCATCGGGGAATAAACCTCTGTGATAACGGGGAGCGTTGGCAAAAATGAAAGGGTCAACCGCCCGCGATTGTTGCCCCCCGGACCCAACAACACCGCCGCCATGGAACAGAAGCCCGGAGGAAAAGACGCCCCCCAGGGACGATGCCCCGAAGGTCGATCCAGCCGCCGCCGTCGCGCCGCCGCCGAAGAGCCCGCCCAGGAGCCCCGCACCGCCGAAGAGCCCACCCAGGCCGGACATCATGGACTTGACGGCCATCTGAGCCAGCATGTCCGTGAAGATCCGGAGGATCGAATCCCCGAAGGACTTGAAGGCGTCCCGCAGGCTCTCGAACCGCCCCGTGATCACGTCGAAGAACATCGTCGACATGGTGCTGGACATGGCCCCCGCCAGGGAGGCCACGGCGTCGCTCCCCGCCTTGAACGTGGTGATCGCGTTTTCCTGGAACTCCTTGAGTCCCACGACCCACCCCTCGGCGAAGGTGCCGTACTTCTCCGCGTTCTGCCGGGCAAGCTCGGCCATATCCCGTTCGTGCTGCGCCTGCTCCTTGGCCGCATTCACCGCCTTCTGCCGCTGGTCGTTCGTCTCCCGGAGGACGGCGGCCTCATCCTTCATGTTCTTCACGGCCAGGGCGCTTGCCGTCGCCTCATCCAGCTTGGCCCCCTTGAGCCCGGCGAAGGTCTTCAGCGTGTTTTCGTACTCGATCTCGTTCTGCCGGAGCGCCGCCCGCAGTCCCGTCAACCCGGCGAGCTCGACCTCTTCGGAGGCCTTCCGGATGAACTTGTCCGCCTGTTCGACAAGGCGCTTGATTTCTTCAGCGGCTTTGTTGGCAGCTTTTCCTGCATCCGACAGAGACTTCTTCACTGATGATCCAGACTGGCCATATTTTGCCGTTGTCTCTCCAAGGCCGGAAATCATTTCATCAAGGCTTTTTGCTGCTCTATAACCCTCAACGTTCATCGGCATTGTGGTACCGGATGTTGGCCTGAGATATTCCCCTGTGTTCCAGTCACGCTTACCACTTATAACAGCGGAGATATTGTCCCGTGCAGCATTCAGTGCCTTGAACTTTTCCCCAAGAGCACCAAACCTCTGGTCCAGGAACGAAACCGCATTGGCAATCAAGGGAATGATTTCCTTCATCTCCCGTAATGCGCTTGTAACGCTTCTGATTGCTGAAACAGTTGTATCTCCAAAGGTATCGGCCATTGCCACCTTAAGATCGAAATAGGCAGTTTTCATCCTCTCAATTTCGGCAGAAGTTGATTGACTTGCCTGCTCAATAGATCCGGAATATTGGTCTCTCAAAGCAGAGGCAAAACGGGGAATAAAGTCCTCAGAAATGATCTCTCCTTTCTTGAGCATATTGTCCAATTCGGCGGTAGTAACCCCCATCGCCTTGGCCGCAATGTTAAAGGCCCCCGGGAGCCGTTCGCCTAATTGCTGCCGTAGTTCTTCAGCCGAGACCTTACCCTTGCTGATCATCTGGGAAATTGCAATCAAAGAACCATTGGCATCGTCGGTTGACATCTGAAGGGCGGTTGCGGCCTCGGCTACGGCAGTGAAAATATCCCTTACTCCTTGGCCTTCAAGGGCTGTCCCTTTGGCAGCAGCGGCCAGCTTAGTAAATGATCGGGATTGCTCTTGGAATGAAAGCCCTAGCCGGTTCGACTCACCGCGAACATACGCCAGTGCATCTCCTGCCGCAGAAGCAGATCCAAGCGCAGATTCCATTGAAATCTTAATCCGCTGCATATCGACGCCTGCCTGCGTTATGGCAATTAGTCCATTCTGGACCTGCGATAGAACAATAATAAACCCGGCAGCGGAGGCGGTAAGGGCTATCCAATTGGCTTTCATCTTATCCATTAAGGACAGCTGCTTGCCGAACTGCTTTTCATTGAGCGCCGCCAATTTTTTGTTCATGGCTTCCTGCGCCCTTCTGATCTCATTTGCCGATGCGGTCCCGGACTGCGCGATTGCTTCGAACGATTTGACGGCGTTCGCCTTCATTCGAGTGAAAGTCTCATCCGTCTTGACGCCCAGGTTCTTGAACGCCCTTTCTGAGGTGACAATCTTCCCCTCAGTGCTCGAAAGCATGTTCTGAAGCGCCTTGTCGTATTTCGACCGGTCAAGATCAATCTCGACAAAGATTTGCCCGACCGGTGCCCCGCCGCGTCCGCCTGCCATGATTTACCCCTTAACCGTCTTGCCGACCCCGAGGGCCGACCGGATTGCCGCCTTAGAACCGCCCAGCGCCCGGCGGAGGAATGGCGTGTAAAACTCGACAATCTGCGCGTAATAGGTGACGTTATTGCCGGCCATGATCCAGATATTGAGATTCGGATCGCCATTCTTCCGAACGACACGAATGGTCTTCTTCAGCGCCCCCGCATCCCGTTTTGTCCATTCACACCCGGCATATCGACCCGTTTTATACATAGGGCGCGACTTTGTGCCAACCGGAACGAGGGTTCGTGCCTTTTGTGCGACGATCTCCCCTGCCTGCTCAAGCCGATCCATGGCGTTTTCGATGATCACATCCTCGGCCTCTTTGGGATGCCAGAATCCAACCCTAGCCATTTTTTTCTCCAATCTTCCCGATCCACCACCGCGCCAACCGGCGGACCTTCTCGAAACATGCCTTCCGGTTCCCGATCCCGTAAATATCCATGGCCGCGTGAATCGCCATGTGGTTGATGTCAACCGGGCCATTCAACCCGAGGATGAACTGAGTCTGGACAACAAAAAAGATATTCAGGGCGTCCTCGTTTTCCGGGAAAGGTTCCACCCGGCAACCATCGCATGGAGGGTCAACCGGGGGATTCCTTGCCGCGTAAAGCTTCCGACATGATCCGCATCGTGGCGACTGTTCGAACCACCATTCAGCGGATTCAATCAGTTTTTTTCGGATGCCTCTTTTCCGGCTTCCTCAGCATCCATGAGGATTTTCAGCTTTTCGGCGTAGAAGTCGCGGAATGCGGGGGAACGCATCGTCATCAAGGCGGTTTTCATTTCCTTCGTGCAGGGAATCTCGTTTCCGTTTCCGTCCATGAGACCTTCCCACGCAAGGATTGACTCGTCCCATTGCATTTCAAGCATGGAATCTTCGTCGATCTGCTCACGATTCAGCACAACCGGCTTGCCGTCAACCACATGGACGAACGGTTCCCGGCGCACTGTCGCTGCACGAATCTTCCGCCATTCTGCGAATCCGAGCGTCCGCAACTGCACCCGGCCCCCACCCGCAAGTTCGAACCAAACACCTGTTTGCGATTCACTTTCAAAATCAAAAACTGCCATTCGAATCACAATCCTTTCTGCCCAGGAGGGCGTTCAAAATTACACCAGAACCCAAGGCCCCGTTGCTTTCAAAGTAAAATCAATGGTGCCGAGGCCGCTCTTGTCAAACCCGATGGACGCCGAGGTTACATAGGCCCCGGATGCGGAGTCGGCTGTTAGGTTGGCACACCAATAGGACGTGTTGTTGATGTAAAGCCTCAAGTCGGTCAGCTTGGTGTTGCTGAGATTCGCCTTAAAAATAGCGTCCTGGCCGCTCGTATCCGCCGGATCGTAAAATCCGCTGAACGTGATCTGGCCATAATCCAGCATCCCGGAAATGAACTTCTTGGCTGTGTCGCCAAACGAAGTGTATTCCAGCTGGTCAGTGCTAATGCCGTCCATCTTCCAGTTTCCCATACCGAGCACGGTGCTTTCCCCTTTTGTGACCTTTGCGTTATTGCCGGCACGAGGTGTGAAGTCTGCCATCTCAATTCCTCCTTAACTCAGGGCAAGCATTAACAGCGCCCTGATTCTTGATTATTATGGTGCATAAACTGATTCCGCCACGGTTTCAACAACTCCGTGGTTGACTTCATGCTTGGCTTTCGCCGCATCCTGCGCGTCTTTAAGGTGCGTGTAGAGCTTCCATGTGTCCGTTGTTACCAACATGCTCGACAGGTGCCCCGCCGGGATCCCGGTGTCCACAAAAATCTGATACCCTGCCCGCCGTGCGTCCGAACAGAAAGCAATATCCTCACCGACCGGGTTATCTTTTGTGCCGCCGAAGTAAAACCACGGTGCCGGGAGGTTTCTAAAAACATCCATTTCGATCAACAGGCACCCGGTCCCGGTCGCATCGACCTCGACAAGATCGCCCTCGACCCATCCTTCCGTCCTGGTGTACCGTCCGAGCTCCCCGGTGAAAAGCAGGGGCTCGAATGGCGGATATCTTCGGCAAATCATGCACCCAACAATCGGCTTTCTATGCGCCAGCAAACGCGGGATCGTGTCTGGTGCAAAAGTCTGGTCCGTGTCCATCATGATCAAATGCGTGCAATCATGAGCAAGCGCCTGCTCGACAATCTGATTCCTGAGTCCGGCAAGGTCATGCGTCGCCGACGACCGGATAAAAACAAACGGCGGCTTATCCATCATTATAAAGCTATCAAAAAACGCCGAAGGAATATAAGGAAAATTGTTTGGGATCCCGATTCCCAGCCTTACTTCGCGTTCCGATTCCTGCGCCTTCTTGATCCTGTCCGATAAATCTCCCATTCATCGATCCTTTCTTGTTATAGATTTGCTACCCTGATTAGATATTCAACGGCCCAATGCCGTATCCGCTGCGCTGCATCCGAAACGGTTATTTCCTCAATCATTGTCGTGAGGCTCTGCCGTTGCATCGACACGAATGTTGCACCAGACATTGTCAACGTGCAATCATCAAATAATGTCCTCAAATCATTATACATATCAGTGATTTCCGCAGCACCGGAAGACGCCGAAAAAAGCGAAAACTGGAAGATGAACTCATCGACTTTTTCCTGGAAAGAATCGTCAGGGGTTCCTGATATAATTTGAAATGTTACGTAAGGAAACGTACTGCCATCCGGAGCGTCGTCAAGGTAGATCCTGCCGCCGACATCCGTTGATAGCGCCGATCCGGATGTTTTCGTCATGATCGCGGTCAGGAGGCCGTCCATTATCCATTCTCCTTGCAGAGCAGGTCCAGCCATTCTCGGCGCTCGCTCGGGTTAATGATTCCAATAATTGAAAGGTAGCGCGTCCCGTAAAGAATGCGCTGGCTGGCCAGCACCCCGTCCCGATATCTGATCCGAATTCGGTGCGTGAGCTCCATCGAGGTCTGCCCGCCCTGTAGAATTTCCTTAGCCGATACCGGCCACACAGCGGCCCAAACCGTCGCCAGCGTTGACCACGCCTCAGTCCATCCGCCCATTCCGTCGGCCGTTCTGGTTGGACTCTGTATCGTGATCCTCTTATTCAGCTCGCTCGGACTGGTCGTGATTATCGCCATGTGAACTCGTCCCATAATTGGTAGCTGGAAAGCAATCGGCTGATAACCGGCAAAAGCACCTCAGCTCGATCTCCGTGGTAGTATTCATTCTCTGCCGCAAATTTCACAGCCGCCCGGATTTCATGCGGCACTTTCTCCGCTGTAGTCCAGCCACAAATAAACCGGATCGTTATCGGATTGCTCGGATACAGAGTCCCGGAGGGCCAGCTCATTCCGTAGGGCAACACAACCCGTCCGATTCCGTCGCCGTTGGTTTCCACAAGATAATCCGTCCCGGAAGTCAAGGTTGTTTCGGCCCCGTCGGCGCCCTTCCATTTGACGGAAGTCACGCTCTGAAGGCGGCCATTCGGCAATTTGATATGATCCGTTGATGGCCATGCGTTAAGGCAATAATCCCAAGTCTGCGTAAGCAAGGCCCGCCTGGTGATATTTTCCACATGGCGCCGCGCTGATATGGCAATCAATGATATTTCCTCATCCTCATCGGACCCGTCAACGCGCAAATGGTCCTTCATTTCCGCCAGGCTTACCGGCTCAATAATGGGTCCGACAACACATCCCGGTCCGGTCGTCGCCGTTTCTGCTGTCGCCGGCACGGATGAACACAAGACCAGACCTTCCAGTTCGACTTTCTGGCCATCGGACCCGACAGCTTTACAGGTGATCTGGTAATCGGTCCCATCAGTCAGGCCGACAACCCAAATATACACCGACTGTCCGGAAATGGATTGCTTAGCCGCCGTGAGGAGCGTTGCACTGACATCAACGCCGGTTGAAACGATCTTCCCGGTAGTGGTTGCTGAGGCTACCGTGGCCGTGCCGAGCTTGTTTGAAAAGTCAAACTCGAATTGTCTCTCTTCCCCAGGTTGCAATGATTCAAATCTGTCCATTTATGCCCCGATTCTCGTGGTGCCTTTTTGTGCGCTGATTTTCGTCCTTCCGGCCATGGCCTTGATGGTGCTGGCCGGATTGATGGTGATCGTTTCTCCGGAATAAAGAAGACTCGCTGCCGTTCCAGTAAGTGCATATGAACCGCTGCTGACGTCCAGCTTTCTAGCAACAAGGAGGTTGACGGCGCTTCCGGTCAGATCAAAATCTCCAGATTCAACGGCCAGTTGCCTGCGCGCAATAAGGCCAACATCCGATCCCGTCAGCGTGAACAAACCACTTTCGATGGCCAGCGTGTAAGCGCCGACTCCAGCAAAAGCAAGATTTACGTCGCTTCCCGTGACTAAAAACGCCCCTGATCCAACCGCCAGCTTGCGATCCGCTTTTAGGCCAACATCGGTTCCGGTGACGGCAAATGATCCGGACTCGACGGAGATAGAATAATCCTCCGCCCAGACGTTTTCCGCCCAGATTCCCTCTGCCCATATTCCCGGTGCCCAGATTTGATAAGACATGCCCGCCTCTCTATGCCGCCGTGAAAAGTGATGCCGTTACGTCGATCGTGAAAGTTTCGCCGTTGGCCAGCGTGATGCTTGATCCGTAATCCCACCAGCTCACAAGCTGATCATTCGCCGAGGTGTCGTCATAGAGGACCACATACCGGAAAGGACCGATCCCGCCCGCTGTCGCAGTAATGACGACATCAGTGGTACTGGCCAGCGTGTAAGTCCCCCCGGTCTGCCCGGATGAGGCGATGGTTACGGAGTGGCCGCCGGTCGTGTATCCATTTGCGGCTGCAGGAGCGGCATGATTTGTGACCGGGTCAAAGTCGCTCTGCGTTGCCTGCGGGAGAGTGTTCGTCAGGGCAAACTTGAATGTATCCGCCGCGCAGTCAATTTTTTTCTCGAAAACAGCCTCAATGAAGGTATTGAATTTCGTGAATGTTGCCATGAATTAATCTCCTTTTTAATCGACCGGGCCAAACGGCGTTCCCGATCCGTCACCGCCCAATGTGTGGCCGTTGATTTTTTTCATGTCGGCATCAACGGTTTGATTGAGTTTTGTACCGTTCGTTGTCGGCAGGCCCCCGGTTTGGCCCGGTACTGCATCGGGGAGGCTATTTACCGTTCCAGTTGGAGAACCAACATTAAAGAACTTTTTGAACCCTGCCGCCAGATACCCGGATGTTTCAGTCAAGGCCGTTGCAAGGATTTCCATGAGGCTGGCCTTCATGTTCCCGTTGGCGGTCAAAGCTGCCGGTGTCCGACTCGTCAGTGATGCTTCTGCGTTCCCCAGGATCGCGTAGAGTGACCCAAGGGTAGAACCTGAAGCATCACCAACATCTGCCAGGATCGCGTCAATATCATCCTTGATACTCACCAGGCCATGATCTCCGTTAACAATGGCGTAGGAATCCCCTGTCTGCGCCGTGCTTGTCGCTGCTGTACCGACTGAAGCTAAAATAGTTATTGCATCGGCACACGTGATGGCCTTGGTCTTTACCGTTTCCAGATCAACTTTCTGCTTGGTAGTTCCTCCGGCATAGCCTGTTCCATCATAAGCAAGTTCCAGGTTGTCGGCTGCATCTGAATCGCCGGAAATCTGTGTTACGTTGACATTCGGCAGCGTTGTCCCGTATTTCCAGTTATAGTATGGCACGCTTACCCACTGAATTTCATGAAATACCGTCACATAAGTGTCCGTATCCTCGATTATCAGTGTCCCTTTTCCGTAGCGGTTGTTATTCGCAGCGGTAAGCTTCAGGTAGTACATCCCTGCATCGTCATTGGTAATATGGACGAGAGTATTAGTCCCATCATTCCCGGCGACTGAATCAAGGACTATCGTCGGCGCTGTCTCATCGGCGGCCCCTGCTATTAGCGTGATTGCACTATTGGCAACGGTTATAGACAGTTCAGGGGATATGCCATCCGTCTTATCAAGGAACGGACCAACGGGGATATAAAGCGCGGTATTAGTGGGTATCTCTATTGCCATTGGTTAGGCTCCTATAGGAACTTTACAAGGTATCCGAAACGGTCAACCTGCCCGACTGATTCATTATGCATGGCCTTGTAAAAATCACCCATCGAGTTGACAGCGTTCTGCATAGCAGCAATATCCGCTTCGGTCATTTCACATCCGGTGAAAATAGGCAGGGCAAGAATATCAGCAGGAGTCAGTCCATATGTCAAATCGTAGAACTTCTTGTAGAGAATATAGGCATTGTCCACGGCTGTTTTCAGGTTGGTTGCCTTGTTGAATAGTTCGCTTTCCCATTCACTGAAACCCATTTTTCCTTGATACATTTTATATTCTCCTTCTGCGGTAAATTGATTGAACTACCGGGATGGATAGGCCGGACGCGGCCTCTTCATAAACTGCATACAAACTATAGTCTCTATTTGTAACCGCTGTCATTGTGTGCCACCCAGTATCAGTAGGCCAATTTGGGTACGTACACGCGCCATAGCCAGCTACTTTCCCGGTAGTCGCAATACGGTCAATATACAAACCTAAACCAACACTGCCGTCTACAATACAACCGATCCAGTATTGATTACCCCCAGTTAATTCTGGTTTGGTGGTATATGTGGCATAGTAGTCAAGAACGCCGGTGTTATTCACCGTCATTTCGCCTGATTCACTATTTGCAACCATACCCGATGGGCATGAGTTGCTAGAATCATGCTCGAAAATAGCAACCTTGCAGTTGATGTTGTCTACGTTTTTTTGTAGCCAAACCCCAATGCGGCTGATTAATATCGTTCCGCTTCCGGGGCACGTGAATTTTTGCACGATTCCGAAATCAGCCGAGTATTGAGATGTACTATCCCCTGGCCTTGATGCTGGTGCTTCGGTTAGGAACCCGTTTGCCATCTACGCGCCTTCTATCCTGACATTCTGTAACCCTGTAGGTAACGATTTTGTGAACCCAAAAGGGCTTGGCGCAGAACACCCCCACGCATTGCAAGCCTTAACGCTCCAAAGATGCGTCCCTTCCGCCACGGAGGCCATATCGTACTTGATCGACCCGTCCTCTTCCGCCGGTGTCGTAATGTCAGGCTGCCCCTCTTCGGAGATGATGTAGCTCTCAACCCCGGCTTGTGGATCACAGACCAGAAAGGGGGCTGCCCACCCTGGAGCCGATAATAGCAGTATCGCCAAAACACCAATAATAACCTTACGCATTACTTACCCTCCTGACTATGCTTGTTCCGCCGGATGTTTCCCGACAGCCGCCCCAGAATATGATAGACAGCCTGGAACACGCTGTTGGCCTTGATCTTTGGGATACCGGCCAGCGCCTCAGACAGGCTGAACAGCGCCGAGAAAACCGCTGCCAGGGCGATTAAAATCGAATTGATGGTTTCGATGTCCATGTCCAACATTATTTCACACCTCCGAGTATCTTAATGATCGCCTGAAGCGTTTCAGCGTCAACCTGGCTTCCTTTTACTGCCAATGTCCCGTTCAGGTCATCAGCCTTTACAGCATCGAATGTCTTGAAAACAGTGGTGGCAGAGGTCTTAATGGTTGTTCCATCCGCCCTGGTCATTTCATGGTTTACCGTG
>Ga0123334_1005001_pt1 | contig 13086 bp, 15 predicted proteins | sample BiotimSIPDNA_FD_89706 | JGI IMG/M metagenome (GOLD analysis project Ga0123334, IMG submission 89706) | Anaerobic biogas reactor microbial communites from Washington, USA - Biogas_R1 time_0 SIP DNA | ecosystem: Engineered > Bioreactor > Anaerobic > Unclassified | place: Washington, USA... | reverse complement strand
TTATTAAAAATTTAGAATATTCATATAACAATTTAACAAAAACTTTTTCTGATTTTAATTTAAAAATAAAAAGTGGAGAAAAAGTTTTAATAACTGGCAAAAGTGGAACTGGTAAATCGACATTGATGAAATTGATTATGAAACAATTGGATATTGAAAAGGGTAATATTTTGATATCTAATAAGAACATTGAAAATTATTCGTATCAAGAAATAAATAATAACATTTCTTATGTATCACAAAACGAAATTTTGTTTACCGATTCTTTATACAACAACATAATTTTAGAACGTGAAACTTCTCAAGAAGAAGTTAAAGAGCTATTCAAATTAATAGAAATTGATCACATTTTAAAAAGACATCAAATTGATGAACATATGTTGTTAGAAGAAAACGGTTTAAATTTAAGCGGAGGAGAAAGACAGAGAATCATTATGGCTCGAGCATTGTTGAAAAAAAGCAAAATCGTTATTTTAGATGAAAGTATGAATGAAATTGATAACGAATTAGAGAATAAAATTTTAAAAAATTTATTTTCCTATTATCGAGAAAGGACTTTTATTGTTATTACTCATCATTTTACTAATAAGTATCTTTTTGATAAAGTTATCGATTTAAACTTAAAGAAAGGAGTATTAACATGAGAACATTAACTGAACAAGAATTGATTAAAATTAATGGTGGATTTGGAATGAGTTTTTGGTTAATTTTAGGAGGAGTTATAACTTTTACTATAGGATTTTTTGATGGTTATTCTAATCCAAACAAATGCAAAAAATAAGGAGGTAAACATGAGAACATTAACTGAACAAGAATTATTAATGATAAATGGCGGTTCTATTACAAGTAGTTTTATTAACGCTATAGCTAGAGGAATAAAATCTATTTATGATTTAGGTAGAGCTTTTGGAAGTAGTTTCCGTCGTTTTCAATTTAATAAATTGTGCCCATTTTAAAAAGAAAGAGCTTGCTCTTTCTTTTTCTTTCTATTTAAGATAAAATCAAGTTGGTGATGAAGATGAGAAATATAGGATATGTATGTTGTTATAAAAATCTTGTTAACTAAAATATGAAACAAAGACTTGCAGACTTTAAAGGCAGATGATATAATTGTTTTGTCAAAAAGAAAGGAGGGATATAAGATGACTAGAGTAGTAGTAAATGGTAATATGGATGGCGCTTTAAGAAAATTTAAGCAAAAAGTAGCTAGAAGTGGTGTCCCTTCTGAATTTAAAAAGAGAGAACATTTTCAAAAACCAGGCGTTGAAAGAAGAGCAGCTATTAAAGAGGCTATAAAAAATGCTCATAAAAAAGGTAATCGCGATTATTAGGAGGATTTATGAAGAGGTTAAAAGATTTAATTCCTTGTGATTACGATGTATTAATTTCTTCTGTTGAAGATAATTCTAAAGTAAAGAACGAAAATTATTTGTTTTGTTGTATTAAAGGTTTAACTTTTGATGGTCATGACTTTGTTAATGAAGTTATCGAAAATGGTGCAGTAGCAATTTTATCTGAAAAAGATTTAAAAGTTTCTGTTCCTGTAGTTAAAGTTCCTGATACAAATAAAGCTATGATTGAAGTTCTTTCTTCATTTTATGATCATGTTGATCAAAAAATGAAAATTATTGGTGCAACAGGAACAGATGGTAAAACCACTGTTATTAGTATTGTTAATCAATTATTAAATAAATTTTCAAAAGCTGGATATATTGGTACTAATGGCATCTATTGCGATGGCTATAAAAAAGATGCTTATTTAACGACGCCAATTCCAACCGAATTATTTTATAGTTTAAATAAATTTTATGAAAATAAATGTAAATATGTAACGATGGAAGTATCTTCAGAAAGATTATTAACAAAAAGAATTGATGATTTAAAATTTGATGCTGCTATTTTTACTAATTTAACTAAAGATCATATTAACAATCATAAATCATATGATGATTATCGTGATTGTAAATTAAAATTATTTTCTATGGTTAAACCTGATGGATTTTGTATTATTAATATAGATGATGATAATTCTAAACTTTTTATTAACAAATCAACAGGTAAAGTTATTACTTATGGAATAGATAAAGAAGCAGATTATACCGCTAAAGATATTGTTGTAGGTAAATATGAATTAAAATTCACTTTACTTTATAATAATAAAGAATATTTAGTAAAAAGTCCTTTATCAGGAAAATATAACGTTTATAATCTTTTAGCCGCTATAGCGACATTGCATGCTTACAATTATAAAATAGAAGATATTGTTTCTAATATAATAGATTTAAAACCTATTTTGGGAAGAGCTAATATAATTAATTATAATGATAAATTTAAAGTTTTAATTGATTATGCACATACAGCTAATGCATTAAAAAACATTTTAGAATATGCCAATATTTTATCGGACAATAAAGTTATTACAGTTACTGGTTCTGCTGGTGGCAGAGATACTTTAAAAAGGCCTGATATGGGATTAGCAGTAACAAAATATTCAGATTATGTAATCTTTACAACTGACGATCCAAGAAAAGAAGATCCTAACGATATTATTGATCAAATGTTAGAAAAAGTAACAACTAAAAATTATCGTCGTATAACAGACAGAAAGAAAGCTATAAGAAAGGCAATTACAATGGCTAAGCCTGGAGATGTGGTTGTTATAGCAGGTAGAGGTAATGATACCTTTATGCCAGTTAATGATAATCTAGTTCGTTGTAATGATTATGAACAAGTTTATTTAAATTTAAACGAAGGAGTTAATGTTTAATGTTTGAAAAGATAAATCAAGCTATTATAGAAGCTATGAAAAATAAAAACAAAGATATTGTTGATGTTTTAAGAATGTTAAAAGGAGCTATTCAATTAGAAGAAATAAATAAAAAAATAAAATTAACTGATGATGATATTGCTTTAATTGTTAGTAAACAAATCAAAATGAGAAAAGAATCAATTTCTGAATTTGAAAAAGGAAATCGTCAAGATTTAATTTCAAAAACACAATCTGAAATAGAAATTTTAAATGACTATTTACCAACTCAATTAACAGAACAAGAAGTAAATGATATTCTTGATTCAGCAATTAAAAAATTAGAAGTAGATAATCCTTCTCAAATGGGATTAGTAATGAGAGAAGTTTCACCTTTATTAAAAGGAAAAACAGAGATGAGTCAATTAAGTGTAATTATTAAAGAAAAATTAAGTAGTAAATAATACTTAATTTTTTCTTTTATCTTTAAATATATGATATAATATATAAGAAATAGAGGTGTCTTTATGATAAAGATGGAAATAATTGAATTATTAAACAAAATGATTCCTATGTTATTAATTTTTACTGTATCTTTATCTTCTATTAGAATTACTTATCTTTTCTTAAATAAAGAAAAAATTGTTTTTTATAAAGAAATTTTAAATCTTGTTTTTATGATTTATATACTAATTTTATTTTATATTATTAGTGCTCAAGAAGTTTTTGTCGGGCCAAACGAAACTTATAATTTAGTACCATTTAAAGAGATATTCCGCTATCAAATTGGAAGTACTTCTTTTTTAAAAAACACAGTTGGTAACATTTTATTATTTGTACCTTTCGGTTTGTTTTTATCTTATTATTTAGGTAGAGCTAAATTATATATTATATTCTTTTTAACTTTAATATCTTCATTTACAATTGAATTATCTCAAAGATTAGTAATGGGAAGAATCTTTGATGTTGATGATATAATTTTAAATGTTTTTGGTGGAATATTAGGGTATATCTTATTTTTAATCTTTAAAAACATTTCTAAAATAATTCCTAAAATATTTAAAAAGAATTGGTTTTATAACTTGTTAATTATTTTGTTATTAACTTGTATCGGTTGGTTATTATGGCAATTTGGAATTTTTACGGTGTTCCATGAATAAGATTGAATTCATTAATAAAACATTATTTAAAATAAAAGATTTAAAATTATTAAAAGAAATATTGAATTATACAATTAGTAAAGAAAAAGTAAAAGATCCAATCTTCAGTGTTGTTTTTGTAAATAATCACAAGATAAAAAAAATAAATAAAAAATATCGTGGAATTAATAAATCAACTGATGTCATTACTTTTGCTTTCTTAGATGACCAGACATATGTTAACGAATCATATAACTTATTAGGTGAAATATATATATCTTTAAATCAAGCTAAGAAACAAGCTAAAAAATATGGTCATTCCTTGCAAAGGGAATTAGCTTTCTTACTTATTCATGGTTTTTTACATCTATTACAATATGATCATCAATCAAAAGAAGAAGAAAATATTATGTTTCAAAAACAGGAGGATATTTTAAATGAATTTAGACTTACAAGAACCAAAAAAGAAAATGGGAATTAAAAGATTTTTAAATAGTATCAAATATAGTTTATATGGTTTAGGATACGCTGTAAAAAATGAACAAAGTTTTACTTTGTTAGCAATTTCTTTTTTTATTACTTTAGGAATGGGATTTTTCTTCCAAATAACTTTAACAGAGTGGATTTATGTTTTGTTTGCAACTGGGCTTGTATTAGGAATCGAATTAATTAATACAGCAATTGAAGCGATAGTTGATAAAATATCTCCTGAACAAAATAAATTTGCTAAAATAGCTAAAGATACTGGTTCAGCAGCAGCTTTCTTATTTACAATTATGTCTTTAATTATTGGTTTAATTGTTTTTATACCTTATGTTATCGATATGATAGGAGGAAAATAAATGTATGATTCATTAAAAAAATTATTAGATAAAGCCTATGCTCCATATTCTAACTTTCCAGTTGCAGCTATAGTTAAAACTAAAGATAACAAATATTTTTTTGGAGTTAATGTTGAAAACGCTTCTTTTGGAGGAACAATTTGTGCTGAGAGAAATGCTTTGAATAGTGCTATTGGAGCAGGATATCGTTCTTCAGATATTCAAGAATTACATGTTTTAGTAAATAGTACAAAACATGCTTATCCTTGTTATTTGTGTCGCCAAACAATATCAGAATTATGTAATTCTGATATGATTATTAAATTATATAATATTGATAATAAAGTAATTGAAGTTAAATATGATGATTTAATTTCTTTTCCTTTTGAAAAGGAGAATTTGAAATGAAATCAGGATTTATTGCTTTAGTTGGAAGACCTAACGTTGGAAAATCAACTTTATTAAATGGTATATTAGAAACAAAAGTTTCTATTGTTTCTAATAAGCCTCAAACGACAAGAAATAATATTCAAGGTGTGTATCATGAAGATGGATATCAAATGATTTTTATTGATACTCCAGGTATTCATAAACCAATGAACAATTTAGGAAAACATTTAAATCGTCAAGCTTTATTTTCTTTAGAAGATGCAGATTTAGTATTGTTTTTAGTAGATGTGACAGCACCTTTAGGTAAAGGTGATTTATTTGTTATAGAAAAATTAAAAGCTGCTAATAAGCCTATTATATTGATTTTAAATAAAGTTGATAAAATCAATAAAGATAAAGTTTTAGAAATAATTACAGATTATTCAAAAACTTGTCAATTTGAAGAAATAATTCCTATTTCTTCTTTAAAACAAAAAGATATTGATTATTTAATATCTGTTTTAAAAAAATATATGAAAGATACAAAAAAATATTATGAAGATAATCAAATTACTAATCAATCTGATGAATTTATGATTACAGAATTTGTTAGAGAAAAAGTTTTTGAATTAACTAAAGAGGAAGTTCCTCATTCTACAGCATGTTTTCTTCAAAATATTGAAATGAAAAAAGATGTATTAGTTATTGATGTAGATATTATTGTCGATAAAGAAAATATTAAAAAGATAATTGTTGGACATAACGGTTCTATGATTAAGGAAATTGGTATGAGAGCTAGACATGATTTAGAAAAGTTTTTTAATAAAAAAATATTTCTAAATTTATTCGTCAAGACTGTAAAAGATTGGAGAGAAAAAGAATCTTGTTTAACTGAATATGGAATAAAATAACAAAGAAGGTAAAAAATGAAAATAGAAAAAGTTGAGGGTATCGTTTTTCAAGAAAAAGATTATAGTGAGTCTTCAAAAATTATTAACTTGATCACAAAAGAACATGGAGTAATTGGAGTTATTGCTAAAGGATCAAGAAAATCTAAAAGTAAGTTTGCTAATGTTACTTCTAAATTTATTTATGGACAATTTCATTTATATTATAAAGAAGATGGATTATCAACATTAATTGAAGTTGATGTCATTGATACTTTGAGAAATATTCGTTTGGATTTAACGAAAATAAGTTATTTATCTTTTCTTTGTGAATTGGTTAGTCAAGTATTAAAACAAACAAATTCTGAAGAAAGAAAAGTAGTTTATAATGATTTTGTTAAAGCCTTCTTAAAAATTAATGAAGGTTTTAATGAAGTGGTTATTACTAATATTTTAGAATTAAAAATATTACCATATTTAGGTGTTAATCCTATTTTAGATGAATGTGCAATTTGTGGAACTACAAAAGAGATAGTTACTGTTAATGCAGAAAAATATGGATTTATTTGTAAAAATTGTTATAAAAATGAATATATAGTTAATCCTAATACAATCAAAATATTAAGAATGTTATATTATGTTGATATTGAAAAAATTAGTAAATTAGATATTAGTCAAGAAGTTATTAATGAGATAAATCAATTTATAGATCAATTTTATGACAAACATACAGGATTATATTTAAAAAGCAAAGAATTTTTGAAGAAAATTACGAAGTAATGTATAATAAATATGGAGGCAGTTATGAAAGAATTTGAACTTGATAAAATAGTGAATATTTGTAAACAATCAGGATTTATTTTTCCAGGTAGTGAATTGTATGGTGGTTTAGCGAACACTTGGGATTATGGTCCTTTAGGTATAGAATTAAAAAACAATTTAAAAAGATTATGGTGGAAAACATTTGTTCAAGAAAGAATCAATTCTTATGGAGTTGATGCAGCTATCTTGATGAACCCTAAAGTTTGGGAAGCTAGTGGACATGTTAGTTCTTTTGAAGATCCTTTAATGGATTGCAAAAAATGTAAGATGCGTTACCGTGCTGATAATTTGATTAATGAAATAACTAAAGGAGCAGTTAATGCCGATCAAATGACAGAAGCAGAGATGGAACAATATATTAAAGAAAATAATGTTAAATGTCCTAATTGTCAATCTAGTGATTTTACCAATATTCGTCAATTTAATTTAATGTTTAAAACTAATCGAGGAGTAACAGAAGACAAAAGTAATACTATATATTTAAGACCAGAAACAGCTCAAGGAGAATATGTTAATTTCTTAAATATTCAAAGAACGATGCGAGCTAAAATTCCTTTTGGAATTGGTCAAATTGGTAAAGTTTTTCGTAATGAAGTTACACCAGGAAATTTTATTTTTAGAACAATTGAATTTGAACAAATGGAATATCAATTTTTTTGTAAAAAAGGAACTGACGAAAATTATTACGAAGAATTCAAAAAGATTGGTTTAGAATTTATTAAAAGTTTAGGAGTAGAAGCTACTAAATTAAGATTTAAAGATCATGACAAATTAGCACACTATGCTAAAGCAGCTGTTGATATTGAATATTTATTTCCATTTGGTTGGGGAGAAATAAATGGTACTCATAATCGTACTGATTTTGATTTAAATAATCATGCAAATTATTCAAAAAAGAATCAAGAATATTTAGATCCAGAAACAAATGAAAAATATATTCCTTATGTAATTGAATCTACATATGGAGTTGATCGTATTATTTTATGTTTATTATGTGATTCTTATTATGAAGAACAATTAGAAAATGGAGAAATTAGAGAAGTTATGAAGTTTCATCCAGCTATCGCTCCATATAAAGTGGCAATTTTACCATTGATTAAGAAAGTTCACTCTGAAAAAGCTTTAGAAATATATCAATCATTATCAAAAACTTTTTCAGTAATTTATGATGAAGCTGGAAGCATAGGAAAAAGATATCGTCGTAATGATGCTATTGGAACTCCATATGCAATTACAATTGATGATGAAACAATTAAAGATGGTTTAATAACAGTTAGAAATCGTGATACAATGCTTCAAGAAAAGATTAACCTTCAAGATTTAGAAAGTTATTTAAGTAATAAAATTATAAGATAATTATTTATCTTTTAGTAAATATATGATAAAATAAAATATAGACAATATGGAGGAAATAATATGGGATTCAATTTAAAAAAGATTTTTAATCATAGTGATGAAGATTTACTACCTTCTGATGATGAGCATTATAATTTATCTTTAGAAGAAGCAATAAAAGATGGTGGAGAAGGTTCAAAATTAATTTTATTAGAACCTCGAGCTTATTCTGAATCACAACAAATAGCAGATCATTTAAAAAACAGACATACAGTAGTTGTTAATTTAAAAAGAGTAACAACTGATCAAGCTAAGAGAATTGTTGACTTTTTAAGTGGTACAGTTTATGCTATTGGTGGTGAATTACAAAAGATTGGTGGGGGTATCTTTTTATGTACTCCAAAAAATATTTCTGTTCAAGGAAAAATGACAGGTAATGAAGATAAAGAGAAACTTCATGATAATAGTGATATAGAATTAGATTTTTAATAAATAGATGACATCAGAGGTGATATGATGGAAAAATTTAGTATGAAGGTCCATGGTTATGATCCTAAAGAAGTTAATGCTTTTTTAGATGATGTTATTGCTCAATTCGATAAAATGATTAGCGAGTTAAAAAACAATCGTGAAAAGATATCTACTATTGAAAAAGATAAAGAAATTTTAACTGAACAAATCAATCGTTATCGTGCATTAGAATTGACCATGAACAAGACAATTTCTGCCGCTCAAGATAGTGGTGAGCAAATTAGAAGAATTGCTAAACAAGAAAGCGACATGATTATTACTGATGCTCGAAACAATGCTAATCGTATTGTAGGAGATGCTTTGTTGCGAGCTGAAAAGGCTGAATATGAAGCTATGAAATTACAAAGAAATGTTAGTTTATTTAAAAAGAAATTACGAAATGTAATTGAAGCTCAACTAGAAATGGTTGAAGATATAGAAAAAGTTGATTTTAATTAAAACAGAGGATAGAGACGGTATTTAAAGATTTTATTAGAGATGTGAGTGGTTGGTGAAAACTCATTAAAAACTTTAAATATAGATCACTCTTGATGTTATATTCTGAATAAAGTAGGAATATCCGCTAAAAGCGTTAAAATATTGAGTGCACATTTGTGAACTAAGGTGGTACCGCGTTTTAACGTCCTTATTTATTAAGGATGTTTTTTTATAAAAAGGAGGAAGAAAATGACAAAATTTAAAGAATTATCAAAAGAGAAAGTAAGTGTTTTTGAAACTAATTTATCTGAGTATTGGGATTCGATTGATGTTTTAAATAAAAGTATCAATAATCGTTCTAAAGATAATAACTTTGTATTTTATGATGGCCCTGCAACAGCTAATGCTATGCCTAAATTACATCATATGCTAGCAAAATTATTAAAAGACACTTTCTGTAAATATAAAACAATGCAAGGTTATCGTGTTTTAAGAAAAGTAGGATGGGACACACATGGACTACCTGTTGAATTAGAAGTAGAAAAAGAATTATGTTTTTTAAATAAAACTGATATTGAAAAATATGGTATTGAAAAATTTAATAAAAAATGTTGTGAATCAGTTTGGAAAAATGAAAAAGCTTTTTCATTATTAACTAAAAGAATGGGACAATTTATTGATTTAGATAATCCTTATGTAACTTATGATAACAAATATATTGAAACAGAATGGTGGATTTTAGATAAGATGTTTAAAGAAGGAATGATATATGAAGGTCATAAAATCATGCCTTTATGTCCTCGTTGTGGAACGGCTTTAGCAAGTCATGAAGTTGCTCAAGGTTATAAAAATATTACAGTTGATACAGTTGTTGTTCCATTTAAATTAAAAAATGAAGATAGTTATTTTTTAGTTTGGACAACAACACCTTGGACTTTAATCGCTAATGTTGCTTTATGTGTTAATCCTCAAGAAAAATATATAAAAGTTAAATCTCAAGGATATCAATTTATTTTAGCAGCTTCTTTAGCAGATTCTTTACTAGGGTCTGAATATGAAGTGCTTGAAAAATATACAGGTAAAGATTTAGAAATGATAGAGTATGAACCGTTATTACCTTTCTTAACTGTTGATAAAAAAGCATATTTTGTTACTTGTGATAACTACGTAACAATGGAAGATGGGACTGGCATTGTTCATATTGCACCTGCTTTTGGAGCAGATGATGCTGAGGTAGGAAGAAAATATAATTTACCAACTTTAAATCCTGTAGATGAAGAAGGAAAATATCGAGAAGGTCCTTGGGCAGGAATGTTTGTTATGGATGCTGATTTAGAAATAATTAAATATTTAAAAGCTAATGATAAATTATTTAAAAAACAAAAGATGGAACATAATTATCCACATTGTTGGCGTTGTCAAACACCATTAATTTATTATCCAAAACCAGGTTGGTTTATTGAAACAACAAAAATTAAAGATAAATTAATTGAAAACAATAAAAAAGTAAATTGGTTTCCAAGTTATGTTGGAGAAAAAAGATTAGGTAATTGGTTAGAAAACTTAAATGATTGGGCTTTAGGAAGAAATCGTTATTGGGGAACACCATTAAATATTTGGAAATGTGAATGTGGTGAATTAAGAACTGTTGGTTCTAAACAGGAATTAATTAATGAAGCGATAGAAACAATCGATGAAACAATTGATTTACATCGCCCTTATGTGGATAACGTTCATTTAACTTGTCCAAAATGTAGTAAACCTATGACTAGAATTGAAGAAGTTGCTGATTGTTGGTTTGATTCTGGTTCAATGCCTTTCGCTCAATATCATTATCCTTTTGAAAATGAAGAATTATTTAACGAACAATTTCCAGCAGATTTTATTTCTGAAGGAATCGATCAAACGAGAGGTTGGTTTTATGTTCTTTTAGTTATTTCTACATTTGTTAAAGGTGTATCACCATATAAAAATGTATTAGTAAATGATATGGTAGTCGATAAAGATGGATTAAAAATGAGTAAAAGTCGTAACAATGGTATTGATCCTTTTGAATTAATGGATCAATTTGGAGCAGATGCTATTCGTTGGTATTTTCCTAGTGTTTCACCAGTTTGGACACCAACTAAATTTGATATTGAAGGATTAAAAGAAGTTAATTCTAAATTCTTTAGCACTTTAAAAAATACATATAATTTCTTTACTTTATATGCTAATACTGATCAAGTAGATCCTCGAGAATTTGAAGTAGAGTATAAAGATAGAGAAGAAATTGATCGCTGGTTATTATCAAAATATCATAAATTAGTAAAACAAGTAACAGAATATTACGATATCTATGATTTAACTCAAGTAGTAAGAGAAATCCAATATTTTGTGTTAGAAGATTTATCAAATTGGTATATTCGTCGCAATCGCAAAAGATTTTGGGGTAATGAGTTAGATTTAAGTAAAAAATCTGTTTATAAGACTACATATGAGGTCTTAGAAGGGGTTTCTCGATTGATTGCTCCTTTAGTACCATTTATATCAGAAGAAATATATTGTAATCTAACTGAAAAAGAATCAGTTCATTTAGCAGATTTTCCTCAAGCAAATTTAAATTTAATTGATGAAAAAATTGAAGAGAGAATGGACTTAGTTAGAGATTTAATTAGTTTAGGAAGAGCTGGAAGAGAAAATGTTAAAATAAAAGTTCGTCAACCATTAGCGGAAATAATTATTGATGGTCGTTATGAACATTTGATTTCAGATTTAGTTCCTTTAATACAAGAAGAATTAAATGTTAAAGAAGTAGTTTTTACTAATGATTTAAATTTATATATGGACTTTAACATTGTTCCTAATTATAAAATAGCAGGTCCAATCTTTGAAGCAGAAATAAAACATTTAGTTAAAGCATTAAGTGAATTAAGTATTGCTCAAATTAATAAATTAAATAATAAGGAATCAATAATTGTGTTGATTAATAATCAAGAAAAAGAAATCGATCAAACAATGATCGAAACTAAAATAATTTCAAAAGAGGGATTTAATGCTAGTATGGAAAATAATAAATTTGTTATTTTAAATACGAAGTTAACTCCAGAATTAATTCAAGAAGGAATAGCTCGTGAATTAATTTCTAAAATTCAACAACTAAGAAAATCAAATGATTATAATATTATCGATCGCATTAATATTTATTATTATGGAGATCAAGAAGTTGATCAAGCTGTTAATAAGTTTAAAGATTTTATTCAAAAAGAAACTTTAGCACTAAACATTTATAAACAAGAAGGTTTAGAAGAAATGTTTGATATTAATGGTTATGATGTTTATTTGAAGACAGAAAAAAAACAAGGTTAAACCTTGTTTTTTTATAATCCAGATTCTTTCATAATTCTTGTATCTTCTTGATTAATAACATGATCTTTAGCAAGATTAGCTTCTTCTAAAGCTTTATTTAAACTATAACGATATTCTTTTGTTTTACCCTCTAGATCATCATCTAATTCAATTAATTTCAATACTTCTTCACATGACGTTACTCCGGCTACAACTTTTTGCATACCATCTTGTAATAAAGTAACAACGTCAGATTTATAAACTAATTCTCTTAAATCATCTTTAGCGACACCTTCTGCAATAGCATCTCTAATTTCTTGAGTAATTTTTAAAACCTCATGAATAGCAACACGACCACGATAACCATTAGTACACTCGCTACAACCAACTGGAGCATATAATTCATTCATATCTAAGTTTAAGACACTTTTAACTAAATCTTTTTCATATTTATTAGTTGGTCTTAATTTTTTACATTTATCACATAATCTTCTCGCTAATTTTTGAGAAACGATTCCTTCTAAAGCACTCGCTAATAAATATCTTTCAACGTCCATATCTAATAAACGTTCAATAGTATTTAATGAGTTATTAGTATGCAATGTTGATAATACTAAATGTCCTGTAATAGAAGCTCTCGTAGCAATTCTGGCTGTTTCATCATCTCTAATTTCTCCAATCATGATAATGTT
>Ga0123334_1004997_pt1 | contig 13093 bp, 15 predicted proteins | sample BiotimSIPDNA_FD_89706 | JGI IMG/M metagenome (GOLD analysis project Ga0123334, IMG submission 89706) | Anaerobic biogas reactor microbial communites from Washington, USA - Biogas_R1 time_0 SIP DNA | ecosystem: Engineered > Bioreactor > Anaerobic > Unclassified | place: Washington, USA... | reverse complement strand
TTTGACAACAGATTTCGGAAAACAGAGGAAGGTGTATTTACCATTTGAACCTCAACTTGATCATATCGGATAGCGTGTTAAATCCGCGTTAAATAGGGAGCATTTTTTATTCAATTACAAGGGCATAGCCGATGTTAACTGTCGTTACAATCACAGGATTGGTAACTCCAGCTTTTCTAAGTTTGGTTCTCAGGTAACTTATCTGCGTGCGCACAGTATTAGAGAACAGAGCGTCTTGTTCCCCCCAAATATGTAAAATCAGATCTTCTACAGCAACCACCCTACCGATATTTTGTGTCAGATACTCCAACAATCGGTACTCTTTGGCAGTTAGTTTGATCTCTGAATCAGCTATATAAACCATTCGAAGGTTTGTATCGATTGAAAGTTGTCCTACCTCCACCAAGGGTCTTCTGACGTTAAGATTTCTACGACAAAGAGCTCTGATACGCGCTAATAATTCATCGAAATGGATTGGCTTGGAAAGATAATCATCTGCCCCCTGATCTAATCCTTCAATCCTTTCGAAGACCTCCCCACGTGCGGACAGTATACAAATCAATACTTTGAGATTTATACTTCTGAACTTATCGCAAAGGAGTAACCCCCATCTATATCAGGTAAGTTCAGATCCAATAATACGAGGTCATATGGATACAAGTCATGCAAAAACAAGGCGTTTTCGCCATCTAAGGCGATGTCCACAACATAGCCTTCGCTCCTCAAACCTTCAGATAAAGAATTAGAAAAGTCCTCTTCATCGTCAACAACCAATATCCGCAATTCTATCCATCCTAACTTTCTTCACTTATATAATTTTACCAAATACTCTGTATGATGGGTCTTGAATTTAATGTAGATTTAATGCCAAGTTTAGTACAGTTCAGTTTTGAGTGAAGGCAATTTTTTAACAGCCAAGTAAATATCAAACGATTGTTCTCAAGAAAGTGATCACCTGAACCGGCATACTTAATAGAATCAATAAACAAATTTTCAAAGAAAGCCGTTCGTGAATATTTTTATTACAAAGCTCTGCTGGGTTTACCAGCAGAACTTTTTATTTAGGTTCCCTTACTAGAGCATTGGCAGATTGTTTCTGACCGTTGTTTTAAGAGGTGAAAGGAGTGCTAGTTGAACCTAATTATTAGGAAGGAAATTAAATATACCTGAAGACAATCAATTAGAAGTTTGCCTTGCCTTCGATACTTATTGCAAAAAAACACTTAGAAACGCAGCAATCAATGCTCATTTCGAGAGCCTAAAACCTTATAAGCATGTAATTTCGATGCGACGTACAATTTTCTCGGTGACAATTTCCGGATGTGTGGACACACTTCCTTTGCGTGCTAAGACTTTAATTCGTTCTTGTATGATTAACATCTCTCAAGAAATATTTGCCAGAATTGGTTATTGTGAATAATGCAAATCATTATCAAACCTATACTCTGAGAAACACATAATCGATAGGTATGAAGAATAATTCGTAAAAGATTAATTATTCTACAGGCAACGGCTACTTAATGCTGTAAGCAGGGCTGAGAAACCAGGTTTTTCATTCCAATGTACAATTGAAAACAGATCGGATGAGGAGTAATCTTGTCATCACTACGAGAACATGATTTCAGTCTGGAAAGCGACCGTTTGTTTCTTGAAATGCTCTATGATAGCTACAATGGGTTGATGTTCAACCAGGCAAGGAGATATTTCCAGAACCAAGCAGACATTGAAGACGTTGTTCAACAGGCCTTCGTAAGACTTATTAAGTATCTTCCAACCATAAAAAAACTCAACCGAAACACTTTGGCGGTTTATATCGTTAATGTAATTAGAAGCTGTTCCATGGATATTTATCGAAAAAGGAAGATAGAGAAGGAAACTAACTTTTCGGACTTTTTCGAGGATTTTGAGGAGATGGTTGTAGATGATTTTGACCTGGACTGCTTGACAGAAAAATCACTTTCCGTGAAACAGCTAACCAATGCGATATTGCAATTACCCGAGCAGGACCAATTCGTATTGGAGGGAAAATACCTTCAGTGCTGGAGTGACTCCGAGATTGCTGAAGTGCTGGGAATAAAAGCAAATACCGTTCGAACGCGTTTATTTCGAGCTAAGAAAAGGGCGTTATTGATACTGTCTAGAGGAAAGAATGAAGACCAATAAACCAGATGAAAAGAGATTAGACAACCTCTTTGAAACAGCTACAAAGGAGGCAGCAAGCACCAAAGGCAAGCGGTTCCTTCAAGAGGCAAAAGCAGATCCTTACAATCCCTCTGCTGAGTTCAACCATCAAATTCAGACGATGATAGAAGCCGAGACGGAAACGTCGAAAACACGCAATAGATCTAGTAAGTTTTCTTTTAATTTTTCAAAGGCTACTGCGTGGATTCTTCTTGCATTGGTTTTACTTTTCTTAGCGATTCCGAATGTAGCTGTGGCACGGGATTGGGTGACAAAACTTGTGATTGAATCGAATCCGAGTTATGCAACTTATTACCTTCAGAACCAGGATACGGACAATAAAATAACTTGGGAAAATCAAGGTAGCTCTCAAGCTGGACAGTTGCAGGATGGTACCTATTATCCCTCGTATGTGCCAGAAGGCATGAAACTTATGCAACTCGTGTTCAACGTTTCTGATGTGTCCTACTACTATCAGGATGAGTCGGATAACTTTATGTCAATTGATGTCATGGGTTCCGGTTCAAGTATGAATGTTGATAATGAGAATTTAGAAGAAAAGAGCAGTGAAACCGTTAACGGAATGCAAGCCACCTATATAAGTAAGTTGGGTGTGGGAAGTGTGATCTGGAGTAATGAAGAACAAATTTTTATGGTCAGCACAACCCTTTCCAAAGAGGAGTGTCTCCAAATTGCTAATGGCTTGTCCAATTAATTTACTCTAAGCAAGCAATCCCTTAATTTGCCTTCGAATAGCCCCTTCGTTTCGTTTTACATTACCAAAGGTTACGTCTCTTCCCTTATCCTAAAAATCAATAGCTTCTTAGATGAAAGTGAAACACTTCTCCCTCGAATAGCGTTTCTATTAATAGAAACAGCTCAAAGGAGAAATAATAAAATGAAACGATCCATGAATTCACTTGTCTTGCTTTTCATCTTGGTTTTTTTTATTGCTTCCGCCTTAGTTGCTGGGCAAGTAGAAACAGCAGTAAATGATCCAATTCTTCTTAGACAAATTGCACCACAATACACAGGCACGAGGTCAATCCAAGCAAGCCTTAATATATTCGGCGGAACGGCATATTGTGGCTCAACATTAGAGGTCTATCCAGGGTACACCGGATACCTCACAATGTACTTACAGAGAAAATCATCTGGTTCCTGGATCAATGTAACCAGTTGGTCCGGAAGCACCGCAAGCTTAATTGCGGTTAGTTTAGCTGAATCCTATAGTAACCTCATTAGTGGAACGACTTACCGCGTCCAAGCAATCGGCAGGGTCTATCAAAATGGAACCTTTGTCGAAGAGGTGTCTGCAACTTCTCCGGAGCGTACAAGAAAAGTAAAAAATCATTGAAATGCAAGAATGTAAATCCAAGTGCGTCAGGAATTATCTGGCAGAAAGGAGAGTATTTCAATATGCTAAGAAAACAGGATGCGAACAAATGTGAAAACAATTGGATTCAAATCATAATACAAACCTTGACCATTATTCTATTAGCGTCAATGACTTTTTACTTTTACAAAATGCAGGCTACTATCTCGGATCTTATGATTTTGATCCGAGATACAGGAATGATATCGGATGATCCAGCAAATTCGACTTTACGAGCATTTGATGGAACAATTAGCGTTCAAGACAGCCCGGTCTTGAACGACCTCGATTCGTCAAAAGTTGTAGTCGTTGAATATACTGACTTTGAATGCCCTTTCTGCGCACAAGCTTCACAAACTATGGCACAATTGCAAAAAGAACATCCTGATGTGCTTTTCGTTCATAAAGACTATCCTCTTAAGTACCACTCGCAGGCAGAAGAGTTGGCAGTTGCAGCGCGATGCGCAGGAGAGCAAGGGAAATACTGGGGTTTTTATCATTCGCTTTACGAAACACCAGTCATTACAAACGAGACTTATAGTATCTTAGCAGAAAAACATTTGATTGATATTTCATCATTCATGGTTTGTTTGAATAATCCTGAACAGCACAACCGAGTGAAACGCGATTTTGACGAGGGACTTTCAATAAAAGTTGATCGTGTCCCATTGTATATTGTTGGCGCCTACACTGCTGCTGAGCATACGATCCATATTAATGGTGCGTTTTATTCTATCGAAGAACTAGCCGCCGCAGTTGAATTTTACAAGAATAGATAAGGGATAAACATGGAACGCATAAAGTCTACGCTGCTTCTACTAATGATTACTCTTTTTGTGTTGTTGAGCGGTTGCAACAAACAACCTAATCTGTCTAAAGGGCAAGTAAAAAAACAGGAAATCGATGCAGCGATGAAAACTTGGGAGGAAATCGCCCGATCAAACGAAAAGTATTTAGAAGGAGACGGCTGGTTGGAATTATCCACAGTCGCAAGTCCCGCCCCCGATGCGAGGAAGTTCTACACCAATCTGCAGGCTTGGTATCTTCTAGAGGGTAGAAATGTTATCAATGGCTTGACATCAATAACAGATACAGAGACACGTAAAGAATTACAGCGCTTTGTAATTAATACTGAAGGTATTCGGGCTGATTTAATAGAGTTGCGATATAGTGGTTTGGATGCAACAGAATATGCTCACCCTGCTCAAGTAGACTTCAACTTGAAAGATATATCGCTCACTCGCCAGGATTTGAACCTCGTGACTGATCGCAAGTCCATTATTCGCAACATAGAAATCGAAGAAACAGTTGACCAATTTTCTATACCGATCTTGATAATTACAGTCGAATTTGACATGATAAACGATGCAGGAAGAGCAAATGCTACATCTCAACTTTCTGATTACATTGGAGAGGTACAGAGATATTCCTATGACCAAAACACCGGAAGCTGTATTGAGCGGGAGGAATATTATTTAACGAAAGGAGGTCACCAAACAGGCAGTAGCATAATTCGATTTACGTCTATTAAACATGAAGAATTGCCTACATGGGTGACAGAGGAGCTAGAGAATGCGTTTGAAGAGCTTGATTTTTATATTCAATTGTTCTCAGATCCGAAAAAATAAAACGTAAATTAATGAAAAGGAGATTCCCAATGAAAAAGATTAGCTTGATAGTGACGATTTTGTTTATTTTGGTGCTTGCAACATCAATTACTGTTGTATCAGCCGCAAGTTTGAATTCCTTAGGGGTAGAAAATTGCCCAATTAGCCCACCCGATGATGGGTGTGGTTGTAAATCAGTTAATAAAATTTCTGGTTTATACTGCAAATATCAACCTGGCTTGAATTGGGTGGTTGGTAACTACACTTCCAATTGTACTCTCATCGATTATTGGGATTGCCCTGGCAGTAAGTGTCATTGTGCGGCATTGGGCACGCCTGATCATTGCTGTGCGGACTGGGGTGACTGCCGATAGAATTAGGAACAGTTAGTCAGGAAAGGTAAGAGCCAGATGGCACCAGAGTACCATCTGGCATAAAAATGTTTATGAAAAAAAAAGCATTTATATTTATCGTAATAATAATTGCAACTTGCGCTTGTAACCGCCAAGTATATGTTGCACCAACATCCACCCTTCCCAATCCGCAGATCTGGCAACATATGAAGAATCAAGCTCAAAGTGAGCTTTCTATTTCAAGTGAGCAACAAGAACCTTATCAAAACCCACTTCAAAATTCACAGGCAGATATCCAAGTGGATTTCTCCTGTACAGAAGCAAATCCATGTACTGACCCAATAAAAATCAAGGCTTTTTTACGACATATCTCTGATAGATATTTGGCAGACCTAACCAAGCCTGGGTGGTACACCAATCCCGACAGTTTTCATCTTGGAGGAATCTGGGTTTATATTGATGATCCGCAGACGACACATATTCAGGAAATATTTAAGTTAGATACAGCTAAGAAGTATTCTAATCCCAATGGAAGTATGATCGTTAATCAAGTGCTTTTACCGGATAGAAAAAATTGTGGCTTTAGCATAAATCAAGAACGAACTGATATTACATGTACTTCAATAAATCGACTTCACAATCCTGTATATACGCTGAACGATGGGGTGGAGCTCGAAAGCCATTTTTTACTTGGGAATTATTTCTTAAATGTGTATATAGAGATCGCTTTCTTTTCTAAGCCTGACCAATGGGATGTCCCACGACAAATAGATGAGAGCCGTGAAGCATGGTTTAACATCGAGCAAGGCGTACCAGTTCTTGTCGTCAAGCATCACTCTGAAGGCCTTGGCGGTTTGAAGTGCCAGGATTGCACAGCGCGCAGCTTGAGCGCTGAATCAACATTGGAGTTTAATTGGAACACTGGGGAATTGATTTCTGAAAAGAGTTTAGTGTTATATGATGATGGCTCGCAAGCTGAATGGGAGATGCCACCAGAAACATTAAGACAGTACCATTATCAATATTATGATGCCTTGCCAGCAGAGATTGAAAAGCTTTACGTAGAAGCCGCCCAGAAGACCCGGGAGGTCTATCGTTTGAAAGGCATCGATTAAACGAGTGCCAGTAACGCTGGACTTCGTCTATTATTTGGCAGGTTTACTGGCAGAATCCTCAATATCTGCAAATGATACGACAATGATGCCTCTCACGTAGTTTGAAGGTAACTGAATCCATGAAACGCTTGAAGAAACCTAAAAAAAGAATAAACAAAAAACCTTCTATCTGGAACGAGGAATTGCGACGGGCAACCGAACCCAAACGACTCGGCATTCTTATGCTTCTATCCGCGATCATCCTCTTTACCGGCTACAACGCGCTTAACCGCAGGGTGCCATTTGACAGGTCGTTCATCGACAATTGGTATGGTGTATTTTCTGATAGTTTCTACCCGTAATTGATTCCGCTCATAGCAGCTTTTCCCTTTGCTGATTCCTTAGTAATCGACCGTAAGCAGGGTTACCTCAACCAGGTTTTAGCCAGAGTGTCCTTTCGTAAATATCTGAATGCTAAAGCGATCATCAACGCCATGATTGGCGGACTGGCAGCCGTGCTTCCTCTGGTGCTGATGTATATCATTTCAAGTTCCCTGACCACCACCCCACTCAACCACCCATCGGTGGATGCAATGGCACTGCGACCGCACGAAGGATTCCTGCGCGAAATGTATTTTAATCATCCGGACGGATTCCTCTGGATGATTCTGGGAATGGTCTTTATCGTTGGGGCTACTTTTGCCTCGCTCGGTCTTGGCGCGAGCCTGCTGGTTAACAACCGTTTTATTGCCCTGGGCGTGTCTCTTATCCTTTTCAATGCCCTGCAGTTTTTCGCCGAACGCACCCGTCTGATACCAGACTTTTTGGCGCCTTTACGAACGCTCCTTGCTCGTAGCGACAAAATTTTTGATTTCGTACTGACTTCAAGATTCTCGATCGTCCTCAAAGAGTCAGATTACCCGGCTGCAAATTTGGAGTTGAATTGTGTTCCCGATATCGTCCTGGGACGCATATCCAATGTAGAGGGCGTTCCTCCGGATTATTATGTGATCCGCTATGAAGGCAGCGGTTATGGCAAATGCATCATTCAAAATGGTTCATTTGAGGTAACCATCAATATCACCGAACATCCTTAATGTTGCGTGGGTTGGTTTTCTCTAAGCCGATTCTAGCCATACTCTGATTTCGATTCTCATGATAAAGTACAATTGTATTGGAACCCGTTCGGGTAACTTCCAATTGAAAGGACGATATGCCAAAAAAAACTTTGATCTTTTCAGCGTTTATAATGGCGACAATCATTCTTGCTGCCTGTCAACCGCCAACTGCCACCAGCGAAGCCACATCGACCGCGCAAGCGACACCTCCCAGCATTTCAGTTCCGACCATCCCAGCCACACCTGCTGAAGGCTTGTCCAGCATCTCTCCATTGCAAAAACTGCGCATTATTAATCAGAGCAATATCTCGCTTCAGAGCCTGGTTGTCGTTTTCCCTGACGAGCGCATCGAGTTTGGAGATGTCCCAGGTGGAACAACGACGGATTATCGGGTTGTGCCACAAGGTGTCTACGGCTATGCTGCCTACAACGTCGAAGTGAACGGGCAAAGCTACGAGCAGCCTGTAATCGACTGGGTGGGCGAAACGCCGCTGCAGGGAGATAATTTTAGCTATATCATCGATGTGGATCCTGCCCGCTGGCAAACGGAAGGTCAGGTGATCCAGCTCATCAAAGTGAGCAAAGATCAATCAGTGGAAGTTCCCCTGCCAGTGTTAAACCCCACATTACAAATTGGCAAAGGCAGCCCAACTTCTCTGGCCGTCTCGCCTGATGGACAATGGATGGCCGTCAGTACACAATTCGGGGTTTACCAGTATCATGCCAGCACATTTGCGGAGTCCTGGTTCGCTCCCTTGCCGGAAAAGGCTGGGCTTGTCATTTTCGATCCCAAAATTGAACATCTGGGTGTTGTTTCAGAAAGTGCTATTGTCATTCTGGATGTGAACAACGGAGAGATGTTAACCAGGTTAGAAAACGCGGGCAATTCCTTTGCCTGGTCGCCGGATGGCCGACGGCTGGTCAGCGGCAGCGGTTGCGAGCAGGTAACTGTTTGGGATGCAAATAATGGTGCCTCACTGAAAGAACTCCGCGGTGGCAAGTGTTCCGAAGGCTACAGCGGGATAAAAGTCGCCTGGGCAGCAGATGGACGCATTTATGGGGTTACGATGGAACGAAAATATTGGCCTGGGAGGGTGATACCTACTCAGCGGTGGAAGATTTTTCAGCCCAAGGTGCTAAAGATACCTGGATCAGCAATATCTTCGCCGCTCCTGTGGGCAATCTCCTGGCGCAGTATGACAGTATGGGCTTACCGGGCGTCGCCATCGTGGATACGAAGCAAAATCGCCAGATTCATCTGCTTGACCAAGAGGTAAACGGGGGAAATACCGCACTGGCCTGGGCGCCGGACGGACAGCATCTGGCAGTGGCATACGGGATGGACACCGGTCTCATTCTTATCTGGAATGCCCGCACCGACCAGGTGGAACAGAAGATCGAAGGATATTACGCTGACTCTGGGTTGGGGTGGTCGCCGGATGGTAAGACCCTTTTCGGACCGCAAACTCCAGACGGCCAGATCAATGCTTTTGCAGTTAGCACTGGCAGTGCGTTGTACAGCCTGAGCGGTCACGCATTTGTAGGATCTTTTTTGACCTGGACTCAGGAAGGGTTAGCTTCCACGAACGGTGCAGCCATCACGTGGTGGAACCCGGCTAGTGGAGATTCTGTGCGCCAGGATATAGTCGGTTCCCCTAAGCAATGGGTGAACTCCTGGCCACCGACAGGTCCTGGAACCTATTTATTTACCAGCAGCGATCAAACTCATCAGGTGGGGAGTTTAAATTCAAAAAGTCCCCTCGAAGGGAATAACAGCCAGTATCCATTCTCTACAGCTTGGTCTTGGGATGGCGGTCGCCTGGCTGATCCCACCCATGTATGGGATGCCAGCACCGGCAAACTCATCTCACAATTGCAGGACCCGGCTCAGCAGCATACCCCGGATCAGGTCGCCTGGTCGTCTGATGGCAAACGTCTCGTTTCGGCGGATTCGTTGAACATGCAGCCACCCGTCATCTGGGACGCCCAGACCGGAAAAGTGCTGTTCACTTTACAGGTAGAAACTGGTGAACTCAAGCCATTGTGGCTCGGGCTGGCGTGGTCTTCGGACAACAAAAAACTGGCTGCGGTGGGTTCGCTGATGCATCAGGACAGTGGAGCAGATGAAGGCATGATTCTGATCTGGGACGCAGAGACCGGAAAACAAGAGCAGCTGCTCACAGAGGGAATGAACGGCTACCGGTTATGGACAGTCGCCTGGTCACCAGACAACCGGTTTCTGGCCTGTGGCACAATAGGCAGTGAACTTTTTGTCTGGAATATGGTGAACGATACACCCCTGGCTAGATTGTTGGGCCATCGGGATATCAGCGACCAGCTGGCCTGGTCCCCTGATAGTAATCGTTTGGCTTCAGTCGCCCGTGACGGCACGCTGCAAATCTGGGATCTATCTGCATTTACTTCAGCCCCTAAGTAACCGCTGCCATGGCTGCTCTGAAATCGCACGCCCAATATAATATGCAGCCAACTAGCATTTGGCCTTCCATGATAAGCCGGAGGGATTGTCGATCCTTTAGACTGCTCAAGCAAGCAATTGATTTGCCAAGCGACATATATTTCTAAAATGGACAGGTAGCAGTACCAGGCAGGAGGAATTCATTATGACCAAACCACAGAAAAGAGCCTTTTTCGTTGTAGTGACTGTGATCACCATTGCTGCACTCGTCTGGATAGAGTTCGACACCCATCTCATCGGGCGGTGGATTGCCAGCACAATTTATGATAATCGGGCAAATTTCCTAAGTTGTGATGAATTGCCTGCCTTATCCGAGGTGAAAAGTGTAATGGAGCAACACAATCAGGTCATTCAGGAGATCAAGAATATCAATCCTGAGAATATTGAGATCACCATAGATACCTCATGTCCAGGAAAGGGAAGTATGGTAATTTATTATCCGTCCCGTAACGATAGAATTCAAATAGAAGAGTTGCTGGGTGATTCCTTTTTTGGAATTCCGTATGCAGGAATCAATTGGTGATGGTTTTTTTCTCTTCAAGCCTCCCATTAGGCTAAAATTCGAGAGTCCGCCTTTTTCTCAGGAAAAACTACGACACAAATGGTAGATATAGGTTTGGAACCTTTACACCCATAGGGCACTGCTTTAATTAAAATCTGCCAATTGTTACTTGACCACCTTTATGTAGGAGATAAAGTGACGCTTTTCAACCAAACAGGCAAAATCCATCCGTCTTGAATGTTTTCCTTTTCCGTTTTGGAGATCTATTCTCTCTCCATCCCAACATTATTCTTCGAGAAATTGTTGGGAATATTCTTTTGACAGTGCCCTTCGGTTTTGGCATAATTTTTATTATGCCAGTAAAGAGTAAAAATATACACTGGTTGGCATTCGTGGTTGGACTTGCGATTGAGACGTTTCAGCTTTTGATCTCAATTTGATTAGGGGGAAGTTATCGTAGTACTGATATTAACGACGTCTTCCTTAATGCTTTAGGTGTTTTTGTTGGATACGATAAATGGTCTGCTTGCTGATACCTGATTCCCGGCACAGTTCCCTGGCGCTACGGCCACCTTCGTGGGCTTTGAGTATCCGGATTAGTTGTTCTTCTGTAAATCGTTTCTTCTTGTTGTCGCTCAATTTCTATTTTATGCGACTAGAACTTCTGTTGGTGCAGTTTTCGGGGGGCAGGTCATATGTGGCGTTTAACTGGGATTGTGTTCCTAACTTATAATTATTAACAAACATAAAGCCTCAGGAGATACTTTGCAGCCATGCATTCCAATCGCAATTCTTTCAACCATGAATGAAAACGACCAACTCTTTATGGAGAAGCTCTATCACGATTATCACAGACTGATGTTTTATCATGCCTGGCGGTATTTTCAAGACCAGGATCAGGTGGAAGATGTCGTTCAACAAGCCTGCCTCAAGCTGATCAAGTATCTTCCCACAATTAAGCAACTCAACTGCAACGTTTTAGCCTCCTACATCGTTACTGTAATTAAGAGTGTAGCGATTGATCATTTCAGAAAGCAAAAAACTGAGCGAGTTTATAGTTTTAGTGATTATGAAGAAGGTTTTGAAGAGAGATTACCGGATGAACAGGACTTGGAAGACATGGCTCATGTCTCAATCACATCAGATCAGCTGGCTCAAGCCATTTTGAGTTTATCAGAAAAAGATCAGTTCGTGCTCAATACCAAATATTTGCTTTGTTGGAGTGATGATGAAATCGCGATGGCCCTGGGAATAAAGAAGGTCACTGTGCGCACGCGGTTGTTCCGGGCAAAAAGAAGAGCGTTGCTAGCATTATCTAGAGGTAAAGATGAAGACCAGAAAAATTGATAAAGACAAGATGAACCATTTGTTCAAAGAAGCCACTTTGGAAGCAGCGAGCATAAAAGGGAAGCAGCTTATCGAGGAAGTGGAAAATGATTCCTACCTACCCTCCTTCCAATTTTCCCAACGAATTCAACAAATCATCCGGACAGAAACCAGCAAGTCACAGCCATTCAGATTTTTTGAGCAGCTGTATCTTGGTTTTTCAAAGGCATCGGTATGGATTCTTCTAGCCTTAATCGTACTTCTTATGACGGTTTCAAATGTTGCCGCTGCACGTGATTGGGTGTCAAAATTAATCATTGATGCCAACCCAAAGTTTGTAACGTACTATCTCCAACCAAAAGAGCAGGCTACTGATCCAAGCAATGAAGATATGGCAAGAACGATTTTGCCCATTGGCGTTTATTTTCCATCCTATCTTCCAGAGGGAATGCGACTGGTCCAATTTGAGTATACCCAGACGGAACTTTTATACCAATACCTGGATGACTCTGGTAATTTCATCGAGATTCAGATCTTAGGCGCCGGGGCAACCGTAAATTTAGACAATGAGAATTTGGAAGAACAAAGCTTGAAAACAGTGGATGGCATTGAAGCCACATACACAAAGAAACTAGGCCATAGTCTGCTTATCTGGTCGGACGAGGACAATATTTTCATTGTGAGAACTACTTTGTCCAAGGAAGAAACTTTGCAAATTGCCCGGGGACTTTTAAAGAATAAATAGAGTAATTTTTTGATTGTTGGACAAACAAATGGATTTTCATCAACAAAAACGCTAGTTTCGTGTGGTTATTGAAAATCGTTCATTATTAAGCCCCGTCTTTTTTTAATTTCATCCCTCGCTTAATGAATCTTCACGAAAAGTGAAACGCTTTTGGGTTGAAATGCGTCTATCTTAATAGGCAAACGTAGAGGAGATTCGATCCAAATGAAAAAACTTATAAGAATAATTGAACTTGCTTGTACTCTAGTCTTGTTATTAAGCGTATTCGCTGGAGTAGTATTTGCTCAAAAGTCTATTGATGAAGGAAGTTCTAACA
>Ga0123334_1004996_pt1 | contig 13097 bp, 11 predicted proteins | sample BiotimSIPDNA_FD_89706 | JGI IMG/M metagenome (GOLD analysis project Ga0123334, IMG submission 89706) | Anaerobic biogas reactor microbial communites from Washington, USA - Biogas_R1 time_0 SIP DNA | ecosystem: Engineered > Bioreactor > Anaerobic > Unclassified | place: Washington, USA... | reverse complement strand
GTCCTGTATGTCGATTTTATCGATGACCTCCACTCCGTTCACCAGCGTATTGCCTCCGATGGCAACCAACAAATAGCATTTATTCTTCTTAACATAGAATCTGGCATGCAGAGAATCCATTGTCTTGTTCCGGATCTGAATGTCGCATTTTCCCGACTTTCCGATGGTGCTGTCATGAAACAACGGATATACAGCTTCCCTTGAAAGCGACCTTAATATGCCTATGTTCTGATCGACGTCGGCTCTCTTGCCGTTTGCCAGAGTAATGACCCGGATCAGTACAATCAATGCCAGCAAAACCAGTATATATCTTATGACCATAGCCGTTATCTGGTAGGATATACTCATATTTTCTCACAAATCAAAATTTAAATTGAATTTATATCTATAATAAACCAAAATGAACGCTTTATCAAAATTATGTTCCGAATATTCACAAATTAGCCTTCGGCAGCATAGGTTGAGTGTAGAACAACAATGTGGCATCACCAAAATTCCACGTATGCTATTTAGTATAAAGGAGGTACCTGAATGTCTTCTATATTAGGCTCGTTATTCGGCGGTCGTAAAAATGGCTGCGGCTTCTTTGGCGGAGAGGATTCCAACAGCCTGTTGTTTTTCTTCCTGTTGCTGGTAATACTATTCTGTAACTGTGGGGCATTTGACGAGAACGACGACTCACTGCTCTTCTTCTTCCTGCTTCTTGTAGTGTTATTCTGCGGCTTCGGCGACCATGACAGGCTCTGTTCCGATAATGAGGCGAGCCCCTGCTAACAGACATACCCACCGACTGGCAAAACAGGCGGCACTGCACTTCAGGCCGCCTTGAACAGTCAAACACGTCACCAGCACTTAGCCGGCTAGGTTAAGTGCTGAATCATATGCATTATTCAATAAATACGGCCGCATACCAGTTCTGGGGTCTGTCGTCGTTCTCTTTCAGTGTATACAATGGAAGACCGAGCCGATGTACGGTTTTAAAAACATCAATGCCTACTGAGTGGAATGCGGGTCTTGCCTTCTTTTTATTGTTGCAGTCTTTTCCTTCAAAGCCCGCGCATTGCTTGCAGACTGCACAGTCGCTTAGTGAAAAAGCGAAATAATAGCCGTCCTGAAACGCCTTTCTTTCCAACTCGAAGGATATATCCTGATTCGTCTTCTTGTCATTGGCCTGGACGACGATACCGAAGCTGTACTTTTTGAATATCTTTTCGTAATCCTCCATCTTCATCTGAGGATTGGCCGACGGACAGGTAAGCCCCTTGCCCCAATCCGAGCACCCGAACATGCATTTGATAATGGTTCTAGGATCAAACACGATGTCTTTGATGTCAAACACCACAGCGTTTACCGCGCCGAGCAGCGTTGCATACTGTATCAATGATTGCGCATATGACTTTTGTAACTCCGTCATGATGATTCCTTTCTCAAATCAAGATTCATAATAACCAGTGAGCACTCCTTGTCCCACTTCTGACCTATGTTTTTCATCTCGCCGACCAACTCAAACCCGAATTTTTCATGAAATGCGATGCTGTTTTGATTGGATGCATCGATCCACGCTGTGATAACCCAGAGCCCACTGTTTTTAGCATGGCTTATCAGCCTCTCCATGAGCTGCCTGCCGATTCCCCTGCCCCGGTATTCGGGCAGCAGATACACTGAGTTTTCAGCTATGTTTCTGTATCCATCCTTGTTTCTGAAAGGAGACAGCGAAGCATAGCCCGCGATCACGCCGTCACAATCGGCGACAAATAACGGATAACTGCCTTCGGGGCTGTGAGCATGGAACCATTCAGTCACCTCCTCAAACGCCCTTTCACTCCATGACCAGTTGGCAAAGGTATGATTGATGTAATAATTGACGATTGCATTGATCGCCTGGATATCATAAATCGAGGCATTCCTGATTTGCATGCTGCGTTACTCTCATCCATTCGTTTATTTATGCATATTATCATATCACAGAATAATCATCATATTAATCTGTATTTGACAAAACGGTTCGATTTTATATAATGAAGGATAAGGTAATGACAAGGAAGAGTTCGGAGCAATGATTTGCCTTGTAAAAGAGAGCTGCGGATGGTGTGATCGCAGCATGGCAAGTTCCGCAATGTGGGCCCTTTGAACCTTACCGGCAAACCGGCGCAGGCGGACGTTAACCGCAAACTAATCGTATGAGCTAAAACTAGCTTTCGATTCAGGTGGCACAGCAGCTTAACCCTGTCCTGATTGGACGGGGTTTATTTATTAAAGGGGTAATCAACATGGATGAGAAGAAAATTGTATTTTCCGGTATTCAGCCTTCCGGAACACCGACCATCGGAAATTATATCGGCGCAATGCGTAACTTCGTTGCACTGCAGCAGGGCTATGAATGCTATTTCTGCATCGTCGACCTGCATGCGATAACGGTCAGAAAGGATCCCGCCGAACTCAGGAGCAACATCAAAAGCCTTTTTGCGTTGCTGATCGCAATCGGTCTTGATCCGGAGCGCTGTACGCTCTACGTGCAGTCCCATGTTCCGGCACATGCTGAACTATGTTGGATCCTTGACTGCTATGCCTATATGGGCGAGCTATCCAGAATGATACAGTTCAAGGAGAAATCAAAAGGGCAGGAGAATGTCAGCGTCGGCCTGTTCAATTACCCGGTGCTGCAGGTTGCCGATATACTGCTCTATCAAACCGACCTTGTACCGATTGGCGAAGATCAGAGACAGCATGTAGAAATCACGCGTGATATCGCGATCAGATTCAACAATCTGTACTCGCCGACATTCAAGGTTCCCGATATGCTGATACCGAAGGTTGGCGCAAGAATCATGTCCATCAACGACCCGTCAAAGAAGATGAGTAAATCCTCGGATGACACGAACAGTTATATAACGCTGCTTGATAAGCCATCTGAGATTGCTTCGAAATTTAAAAAGGCAGTTACCGACTCGGAGAATGAGATCAGGTTTGATCCAGAAAATAAACCGGGCGTATCCAATCTGCTGAGCATCTATGCTGTGATGTCCGGTAAAACCATTGAACAGGCGCAGAAGGATTTTACAGACTGTCCCGGATACGGCCCGTTCAAACAGCGCGTTGCCGATGCCGTGATATCCGTGCTAGAGCCGATCCAGCAAAGATACGACGCTCTTGTCGCCGACAGAGATTTGATCGATGGTCTTATGGCAAAAGGAGCTTCCAAGGCTGCATATGCTGCTTCAAAGACGCTTTCGAAGGTAAAGAGAAAGATCGGTTTCGTGCCGCTCGGCAGATAATCCACAGTACTCAACAATGATTAAAAGGCGGATCATCCGCCTTTTCGTTATCCGAAGTATATCATTAAGCAAATCTGAAACTACAATGCTTCCAGAGCATCGCGCCTGCCTGCCTTGAGCCTTGCCGCGGTAAACAGGTACTGCTGTGCAAGGCCGGCATCCATGCCGAAGCGTTCGGCTGCAAATTTCCTGATCTGCGCATCGGACATATCCCGGCCGTATATTTCATGCATGACTTTCCTGACCCATGTGTCGACCGGGAAAGCATCCCGTTTTTGCAGGGAATAGAGCAGCACACAGTCGGCTACCTTTACACCGATTCCGGGGAAATACATAAGAGCGCTCCTTGCCTCTTCAAGCGTCATCGTTGAAAGTACTCTTTCATCAAAACCGTCGGCTATCATGCGCGATGCCTCTTTGACATACTGCGCCCGATAGCCTGTGCCGCAGGCAGTCAGATCGCATAATGCTGCTCCGGCCAGATCCTCCGGCTCGGGAAATGCATGATCACTGTCAAGCCTTTTGCCGTATTTTTCGGATAAGCGCTTAATAATGCTCCGTATCCTCGGTACATTATTGCATGAAGATAATATGAATGATATCAGGCACTCGTAAAATGGCTGGTTCAGTATACGGATACCAGGCAGGACACCCATGGATTCATGCAATTCGGGAAATGCGCCTATCCTTTGCCGTGAGGACCGGTAATCATAATCGAGATCAAAATACTGCTTCCAAAACGGTAAGTCGCGTTCCGGCGCATATATCAACATGCCTCCCGGAGCTTGCTCGATTTGGGTCTGACGGCTGCCGGCAATGCCGTACCATCTGCCGGAGGAATATGACCACCTAAACGCCTGGCCGCTTGTCAGCGTGGTACGCACGTCGATATCGTCAGATGCAACGAAGAACCTGTCAGTCAACCCCGGACACCAGCCAACTCAACAAGGCTTCTCTCATTTGGTTTTTACCGCATCGGGCTGCATCGCTGACCTTTCTGAATCTGATCGAGCTGAGATTGATCGGCACTTTTATACCGGTGATTTCCTCAAGCTTGTCGATGGATTCAAAATCGTCCCTTCCCGGTTGTCCGCCGAGCGCAGGCAGAACATCGCCGGCAAATTTATAGGGATTCGCGGTCGATAAAATAACGGTCTGCCTCACCGGTTTATATGCTTTTTCCAGAACTGAGAATGCGACCGCAGTATGCGGATCGATAAGGTAATGATATTCGTTCCATACTTTGGATATCTGGTGCCGTGTTTCGGTATCATCCGCCCATCCTGCCGCAAAATCATGTGTGATATTGCCGAGCATGGCATCCGTAACGCTGTATGCCGAGTCCTTTTTGAGGTTTGATGTGATTTCGTTAATGATGCCGGAGTCCCTTCCCGAGGCTTCAAACAGCAGTCTCTCAAGATTCGATGAGATCAGTATGTCCATCGAAGGCGAGATTGTTTTAAAAAAGCCGCGGTTGGCGTCATATGCCCCGGTGTTGATAAAGTCATAAAGTATTTTATTGGTGTTTGACGCGCAAACGAGCTTCCCGACCGGCAATCCCATTTGCTTTGCATACCATCCTGCCAATATATTGCCGAAATTGCCGGTCGGAACAACAAAATCCACGGCATCTCCCATATGGATTCGCCTGCCCGATACTAGATCGCAATATGCGCTGAAGTAGTATACGATCTGGGGCAGCAGCCTGCCGACATTGATGGAGTTTGCCGAGGAGAGCATGTAACCCATATCGTCAAGCTTACCGGCCGTTTCCTTATCGGCAAATATCTGCTTCACACCGGTCTGCGTATCATCGAAGTTTCCCTCAACCGCTACTACATTCGCGTTCCCGCCGATTGCGTCGTGCATCTGAAGCATCTGTATTCCGGAAACGCCTCCCGCCGGGTAATAGACGCAGACGGAAGTGCCGCTGACACCTGAAAACGCCTCGAGTGCAGCTTTTCCGGTATCCCCGGAAGTTGCAGTCAGTATCAGTATCCTTCTCTGAATCCCGAGCTCTTTGACAGCCCTGACCATGATGTGCGGCAGCAGCTGCAGCGCCATATCCTTGAAGGCGGACGTCGGTCCATGCCACAATTCCAATACCGACAGATTCTCCGTGAGGGTTCTGAGCGGTGTGGGATTTGTGTTGAAGTTTTTGGTGTAAGCGCCCCCAATGCATTGGACAAGCTCGTGCGTCGGCATATCGTCATAAAACTTTGACAATATGGTATATGCCCTTCCCGTATAAGGCATTTCCTGCATGCCGGATATCTCGCTCATGGATACCCGGGGAATTTTCTCCGGTACAAAAAGGCCGCCATCAGGCGCAATACCTGTGATAACGGCGGCTGATGAACTATCCGCGGAAGCTTTTCCGCGGGTGCTGATATATTTCATAGGTCCTCCGCCTAGATTACATACTCCTTCATGAATTCGGGAAGCTGACCCTCCGGCCCGCTGACCGACAGTATGATATCGATCTCGAATTTTTGAGCCAACTTGCTCAGGCTGGTTGTAATATCCTTCATTTGCGACGGATCATCCAAACCGACGAGCTTCGGAAATCCATCCACATAGACCTGTTTGATATCGTAATTCTGGGCCAATACGCCCTTTATGAATCCGGTTAAATGGGTAGTTGATGCAGCGTCATATTCCTTAGCATTGATATATCTTACGTCGTGGTGCAGATCAAGCATTGCGCGGTTGTTGTCGTCAATAAATACGATGTCGCCCTGAATTTCCCTGACAGCCGTGTTTGCCCATCCGATCATTTTTTTGGTTTTTCCGGAACCACGTTTTTCATAAAGAATTTTCAGCATATTATTCTCCCATATAAATTAATGCGGTCAATATGCATATTAACCGGATACAACTTCATTATATACTATACTCCATACAATGAAAAGCATCAAATCTCCCATGGCATACCATGCTATTCTTCAGGTTCCAAGGCATTGATGCATCCGCACAGCCTGTCGTAATCTGCCACAGAAAGCTGTTCCGCCCTTGCGGCAGGGTCGATCGAGGCTTTCTTCAATACAGCCTGAGCCTTATCTTTCGACATCGCATATCCCTGTGATATATTGTTGGCGATCTGCTTCCTGCGTGCAGAAAATGCGGCCCGTACGCATCGTCTGAAGTCATTGATGTGGGAATGAATAATACTCTCCCGGTACAGGTCGAAAGTCAATATGGTCGATTTAACCTGGGGTGGCGGGTAAAATGCACCAGGAGACACATCGCATATCCTGAGGGCTTTTGCACGTGCCTGGCACATGACCGACAGCACGCCGTAATCCCTGGAGCCCGGTGGAGCCAGTATCCTGTCTGCAACCTCCTTTTGCATCATCAGTGTCATTTTTGTGACAGGCAGTCTGGAATCCAATATTTTCATAATGATCGGAGTGGTAATATAATAGGGCATATTCGCGGCGATTTTGAAGGGTTCACCGATATGTGCTTCGAATAATGCATCAAGGTCAATATGAAGGAAATCACCTTTTATGATTTCTACATTACCCTTATCCCTGAAGGCCTTAACCAAAAATGAGCATAAGTCTTCATCTATTTCAATCGCCACGACCCTGCTGCATACCTGTGCGAGTTCCCAGGTCAAGCCCCCGGGACCCGGGCCTATTTCAATGCAAATGCCGCCCTGAACCGTGGCGGCAATTGCACTTAAAATTTTATGATCAAACAGGAAATTTTGCCCGAGTGATTTCTTGGGCCTAAAATTCAGTTCCTTATATATTTCCTTAATATTGCTCATCAATATCCCAATCTTAAAATATATACCGTCACATCATCCCGTCGCCCCCATATTTTGCATTCAGCCTCGGTGTTCATAAACAGGTCGATCTGTGTCGGTCTTTTTTTCCGGAATCCCCCGGTATCCTCGGCAATGCAATACCCATAGCCTGGCACATACAGCAGAGAACCATAGGGTATGACATCGGGGTTGACCGCGCAAGAACCGGGATTTTCCTTTGTTCTGGTTGACCTTGGCCATGTTCCTGTGGCCGTCTTTCTGCCGGTATGCGAATAAGCGGTGACTTCTTCGGCAATGAACTCCTTCAGGTAATCCCCCGGCCCGCTCGGTACGCTGGGATTGGTGGCCTGCTGCCCCGGGTTTGTGACGGTAATGTCATCGTACTCAGAGGATCCCTTGCTCGTATGGGATGATTTTTTTACCGTACCGTCCAGTATGATTTTAGGTACAGGCTCTGACTCTATCTCCTGGCTAATGAGCTCTCTGGATACTTCCTCGCCATTTTCATAACAGACTTTGATCGTTGTAAGAAGGACACCGTTCTGGCCTTCCTGGCCAATGGCGAAGTAACCCTCTTCAATCGTATCATTGTCTTCATGGATGACTTCATAATCAATTTCCGAGCGCTCGTATATGGTAGTGTATGCAATGGCGGTGTGTTCTATTTGCATGCCGCGGCTGAGTTCTTCTTTAAGCCCCGGTTCAATTCGATCATCACCGTCGTATCTGATATTTGCTTTTTTCAGCGCGTCTTCCACCGTTCCACCGGTCAGACGCAGCGTATGCGTTTTTCCGGCGCTCGTTACGGTAACATCAAAGGCCCGGTTTATATCAATGAGCATACCATCTTCGATAACGGTGTCGAGCCCGGGAACCACTTCGTCATACTCACCGAGCTCTATGCCCTGTTCAGTAATAAGTTCCCTGACGGTATCCGCTGTGGTTTCAATATTTCCCGCCACACTTCCATACTGTATACTGACAAGCTTTTTTGTTTCAAACAGGTTCATAACGGCAACCGGACCGACGCTCGAAGCCAGTGCAACACCTCCGCCGATCATTCCCGACGCAAGAAACAGGCAAACAACAAATGACAGCCTTGTCACCTTTACATTGCCCAGATTGAAAAGCTTTTTTGCAAACCATACGGATACAGACGCAAATATTTTAGCAAGCCTGTTTGGAGATGCTTTGCTATTACCGGCGGCGGATACCAACATATCCCCGTTCATTGTAAATGTCTTTTCGGGCATCCGTCTTTGGGATGCACGTGAAAAACGGCTCGTCCTGTTCTTTGCTTTCTTATCCCTCCGAGTGGTCGCAAGCTCGGCAGTCTTTTTTCTGAAAAAGTTAGTCATGTATTCAGGAGCATTCGAACTGCCGCCGGAGCTTCTGCGCTCGAATTTGTACGTATAGTTCTCCTTCGCCAATGCCTCCGCCTCCCGCTGCACAGCTTTGATTATGTTACAATTTTATTACACAATCAGAATTAAGTCAATTATGATGAAATGATTGCTTAATAATTTACAAATAACGCAACTGCATTCGCCACAGTACTACATCTTTACATCGATATATGGCAATTGGTATAATTATAGCATTAAATTGGGTGTGGTAATATGAGAAAGTTCATTTTGACAGGCTTGTTCCTCTTTATCATTTCATCGCTGTACTCGTGCAAGGGGACTGCGGGCACCCCTGCAGAAAACTATCTGCGCTATTTTGAAAACCAGGAATACCCCCGCATATACGGATTACTGACCGATAAAAGCAAATCGGAGATTACGCTCGATGAGTTCTGTACACGTTTCGAGAATATATACGGAGCAATGGCCATCAAATCAGCATCAACCAACGTCATCACCTATGACGAGACCGAAAAAACGGCCCATCTGTTTTTCAATTTCAAAATGGATTCCGACATATTCGGGGTATGCAGCATCAACATCAACGCAGATTTCACGAAAGAGTCGGGCACCTGGAAACTCCTATGGGATCCCGAGCTGCTGCTCCCCGGTATGGACCAGGGCGATACGGCAAAAATAACTTCCGTCAAAGCGCCAAGGGGTGAAATATTTGATCTGAACGGAAATTTGCTGGCAAAAAACGACTATGCTATTTCAGTATTTGCAAACATCGACAAGATTGTAGATGGTGATTCGCTGTGCAGGGTGGCTGCGCCGTTGCTTAATATGACAGAAACCGAGATTAAAAAGAAAATATCAGGTTTTTTTGATAGGTTAAACCGATCCGATGAAGAAAAGGAAGAAAAACCTTACTCCGCAGCCGCAAATATCGTTGTTTTAAAGTCATTCTCGAAAGATGCGGGAATTCCCGATGATATCAAGCAGCAATTGTTGAGCCTGCCGGGCATAGGCATAGAAGAGGCCAGATTTGCACCTGTCAGATACTATCCAAACGGCTCGGTGATGTGCCATACGGTAGGCTATACGGGCCTTATGAGCGAAGCGGAGCTGGCGCTTGCCGAGAACAGCCCGTTGACCGCGGATACACCGATCGGCAAATCCGGGCTTGAAAAAAAATATGAGCACATATTGCGCGGAATCCCCGGATATAAAATGGAGATAACGGACAGCTTAGGAAACACCAAGGCTGTCGTGCTGGAGAAGGATCCGGAACCCGGTTCCGATCTGTGGCTCAATATTGATTTAAAGCTACAGCAGGAAGCAGATCTGCTGCTGATGGACAGCCTGACGAATGAGATGTCCGGTGCGGTCGTTGTACTTGATCCGACAACAGGAGCGATTAAAGCACTGTCCAGCTACCCGACATTTGATCCGAACCTTTTCTCATTCCCGATATCCTCCGATGTTTGGGATAAGCTCAACAGTGTTGAATACAGGAATCCACTGTACAACAGGGCGACATTGGGATTATACCCGCCCGGTTCGGTGTTCAAGCCCTTTACCGCAGCAATCGCATATGAAACGAACTCGCTGCCGTACAGCTATGTATTTACGGAACACATCGAGGAAAACAAATGGACTCCGCAAAGCATATTATGGCCTTACCCCCCGATAACAAGAATAGTCGCCACACCGTCGCCACTCAACATCACAAATGCGATGATCTATTCTGATAATATATTCTTCGCCAATGCCGCCATGGAAACAGGTGAAGCCGATTTTTACAGCTATATGCAAAACTACGGATTTAATGAATCCATCATTAGCGATCTTCCGGTTGCCGAGGCCAGGATCGCAAATGCAGGCAAATTTACGGATATCAAGCTTTTAGCTGATACCGGCTACGGGCAGGGCGAGCTGCTGGTTACACCGCTTCATATGGCGGCGGAATTCTCGGCATTTGCAAACGACGGAACCATCATGCAGCCCATGATTATAAACAGCATCAAAAAGTTTGACGGTAATGATTATGTGACGACCTCCTCTTTCAATCCCACGGCCTGGAAGAGCAACCTGTTCAGCAGTTATACGATCAGCCTGATCAACCCGCTGCTGGAAAGGGTCGTATCCGAAGGCACCGCAAGTGCCGTCCGTGTTTCCGGTATGACCATCTACGGCAAGACCGGAACCGCCGAGGTTGGTAACGATAAAGCGCGTGAAATTGCGTGGTTCATCGGTTTTACAAAGGATGACAACCCGAAGCTGGTTTGCGTGATGGTCGAGGTTCCCGCCGGACAAGGAACTGTAAGATATGAGATTGCAAAGCAATTGTTCAAGAATGATCCGGTGTATGAAGATCAGGACTAAACAATAAATCCTGACATTGGGCCTTTCGTGCATCCAATAAAACGAATATTACAGGCCAAGGAAGCGGCACAGCCAACCGCGATCCTGCAGCCCGAGAAACGATACGGCGTTTGCATTGGAGAGTGTGTTGAAGTCCCGCTCAAATACCCGCTCGAACTTTCTGCGGTAATCTACGAGGTTTTCGCCGAATAGAGAGAGCATATAGTAATCGGAGCCGTACAATACTTTTCTCCTGCACCGGAGCGGCATCTTTTTATATACATTTTCCCTGTATTTCAGCAATACTTCGTTGTTGATGCTTTTTTCGGAAAAGCAGCTCAAATCGGTATATACATTTTTAAACTCGGCCATCATTTCAATGATAAGCCTCGACCAGTAGCCGGACTTCAAATCATTGGCCATTTTGTATAACTGGTCGTTGCCCCCGCAATGAGCAAAGTTGATTTTCAGCCGCGGATATCTTTGCAGAACCTTGAGCCACAGCTTCGGGTGATTCAGAAGTATCAGGCGTTCCCGGAACACATCGTCCGTGTTGCCGCATTTCATACAGGCGATGTGTTCGACTCTGCCTTCGGGATTTAAATGGCTTGCCGGGACAATATCTCCCGACTCCGGGTGGTAAACGTCGCCGTTGATATGGGAAAAGTCGGCCAGGTGTGAAAATCCTTCAGGTGCGCTATGTACTGTAATCGGCACATTATTAGCCTGACACCAGGAATACACCGTTTCGTGCCCGGATTCCGAATAGAGCCGAGGATCGGTCGGCGAATATCCCATCGATGTGTAGATTTTTATTCCGGTGAAAGTATTTCCGGGGCCTACATGCCTTTTAATCTCGCCCAATATACCATCATTGAACTCACGATTGCGCCGCGGGTCGATGGAAAAGAAAGGATAAACAAGTTCGCCATAGCTTTGCTTGACTTTTGTCAGGTCCTCGACCTGGCGCTCATAAGAATTTTCGAATACCGAGAACGGCACCGAAGCAGTTTTATGCAGTTCCAGTGCGGCAATCACTTTATATAACAGCCTTTGCGCCCATATACCCGCTCTGTCAATCGCTCTTTGGCTCTTCGCCTGCCCTGCGATCATTCTATCCGCAAGGTCCCGAAGGCTTATCCCCCCATGCTCTCCGGGATGATGGCATGCATAGGTGACATCCAGCATCAGCGGGACGGCTATAAATTCCCCGGAGTAGCAGTTCTGCATGGACTTGAAGATATCAATGCCGTCTCCCGCCAGGCCGATATCCAGGAATCTCATGATATTGTCCGCATCCACGTCGGGAAACAGCTTGAGCGATTTCAAGATCGAGTGATAGTCATACTTGGCCATATGACTAAGAAGCGCCGGCGACAGCATCGACTTTGTGAAGAAATGACAATGTGCGTCAATAAATGTATGCTTTCCTGCTTTGCTTAATATTGGCATACATATATTTTCGATTGTTGCAGCAGAATTATGCAGATAGTCCCGTAATATCTCTTGAGTTTCTTACGACAAGATATGCGCTTTGTGCCGTTATTGGGTATAAGTAAGCTAAATGATTTCGACAACAGCGCCGCAATAGTCGGGGCTTGTTTGCAGTATCATCCATCTCTTGGGTAGCTTTTTTGCGCAGAGGTCCATGAATCCGCCGAAGTCCGATGATACGATCGCAGCAATGCTCGGGCCGGCGCCGGAAAGATAGACACCGTCGGCGCCGCAGCTGTATGCTGTCATAACCACTTCGTCATAGTTGTCAATCAGACCGCTTCTGTAGCACTGGTGGATGACGTCATCACACGCATACTTCAATGCTTCCGTATTACCGTCTTTCAGGGACGCGGCCATAAAGAGCGCTCTTGCAATCGAGGCGACGGCATCACCGCTTGTATAGCTGCCCGGCAATACACTCCTTGCTTTTCCGGTTGAAAGTTCAAAAGGAGGCACCATAAAGAAAAACACAAACTTCGGGTCAATCCGGTTCCTGATATACTTCGTAGTTCCGTTTTCCATCATGGCGGTGGTAAAGCCCCCGACCAAAGCGGGCAGAACATTGTCCGGGTGGCCTTCCAGGCTGACTGCAATGTCCAGAAGCTTTTGTCGGCCGAGCCTATGGCCGGTCCATTCATTTGCGGCAAGTATTCCCGCAACAATGCAGGAAGCCGAGGAACCGAGCCCGCGCGACATCGGAATGTTTGTTTTCTGAGTAATCCTGAAGCCCGGGACAGGCTCTCCGAGCTCCGCAAATACCTTTTCGGCGGCCCTATAAACCAGATTGCGATGATCGGCCGGTATCAATCCGCGGTATGCCTCTTCCACCACAATTTC
>Ga0123334_1004993_pt1 | contig 13104 bp, 15 predicted proteins | sample BiotimSIPDNA_FD_89706 | JGI IMG/M metagenome (GOLD analysis project Ga0123334, IMG submission 89706) | Anaerobic biogas reactor microbial communites from Washington, USA - Biogas_R1 time_0 SIP DNA | ecosystem: Engineered > Bioreactor > Anaerobic > Unclassified | place: Washington, USA... | reverse complement strand
CGGTTCTTCTACGATGGATCTGTCAATGAGCGAACAAACTTCCTTCAAGTCATCCATCTCCCCTTCCAGACGCTCCAAAAGGATATTTCCGCAGCCTTTCAGGGCTGCTTTAATGTCAGGGATGGCTATGATGGAATTCTGCAGAGAAATCAGGTCTCTGCCGTTTGCAGTTCCATATGCGACCCGGCCTGTCAGCCGTTCCAGATCATAAATCTGCTTTAAGTGTTCTCTGAGATCATTTCGAAGCAGGATGTCTTCAACCAGTTTTTCTACGGCATCCAGCCGCTCACTGATGGGTTTTACTTGATTCAGCGGCTCTCTCAACCATTGTCTCATCTTCCTTGAGCCCATGGCCGTACGGGTTTTATCAAGGACGCCTAAAAGTGATCCCTGAACCTTCTTTTCAAACAGAGTTTCCGTCAGTTCTAAATTCTTAATGGTTGCTTTGTCCAAAGACATGAAACTGTTCAAATCCGCTATCTGAAGCTTCCTTATATGGGAAAGTCTCTGTTTCTGGGTTTCAAACAGATACGTAAGCAAAGCACCCAGCGCCATAACAGAATGTGGGCGTTCTTCAAGACCGATCCCTTTCAGAGCTTTGACTTTAAACTGCGATAACACCCGCTCTTCTGCCAAAGGGCGGGAACAATAGGAGGGATCCAGGATCGACACCTGAGCACCAGTAAGGTTTCTGAAATCGGACAGAAGTTCACCTTCATAGCCTTTCTCCGCCGGAAAAATGAGGATCTCCTTTGCCGAAAGTTTTATCAGATCATTTTGCAGATTATCAATAAATCCCTTTTTGGAGAACTCAGCCACTCCGATCTCTCCTGTGGATAGATCACAATAAGCTGATCCGCCACCTGATTGGTCGACATACGCTACTGCCAGATAGTTGTTCTCTCCTTCATCCAGTAGAGTGCTGTTCATAGCTGTTCCGGGAGTGATGACGCGAACAACCTCTCTTTTTACGATTCCCTTTGACTCTTTCGGGTCTTCCATCTGTTCACATATGGCGACTTTATATCCCTTTTCCACGAGTTTGGCAATATAAATATCCGCCGCATGATAAGGAACCCCACACATGGGAGCTCTTTCTTCCAGACCGCAGTTTTTACCGGTCAGAGTGACTTCCATTGCCTTTGAGGCTATTTGAGCGTCTTCAAAGAACATCTCATAGAAATCACCCAGCCGAAAGAAGAGGATCGCATCGGGATAGTCCTTTTTTATTTCTATATACTGCTGCATCATCGGTGTCAGTGTCATGTTGTTTCCTCATGTATTACAGGTTTCAGCAGGACTTTCCTTGTGTGAAAAGTGTTCGAAGGCCGAATCTACAACAACTTTCTCGTCAATGTGCTTTCCGGAATCGTCCGGGCTTTTCTTAAGCAATATTAAATACTCAATATTTCCCTTCGCTCCGGTTACAGGCGACCAGGTCAGATCTATCGCTCTCAAACCGTTATGTGATCCATACTCCATGACTTTCCGGATTACTTCTATGTGGACAGATCTTTCCCTTACTATCCCGTGTTTTCCCACCTGACTTCTGCCTGCTTCAAATTGGGGTTTGATGAGACAGACCACTTGGCCTCCATCCTTCAAAAGCTTTGATGCCACCGGGAAAACCAGGTTTACGGAAATAAAGGATACATCAATGCTGATAAAGTCCATTTCCTCCGGGATCGTCTCCGGATCCAGATGGCGGATGTTCATCCTCTCTATATTGACCACCCGGGGATCGTTTCGCAATTTATAGTGGAGTTGCCCATAACCCACATCGATGGCATAAACTTTTACTGCACCTTTCTGAAGCATGCAGTCAGTAAAACCTCCTGTGGATGCACCGATGTCCATAGCAACTAAGCCTTTAAGATCAAGATCGAATTGATCCAGGGCTTTTTCCAGTTTCAGGCCTCCCCTGCCCACGTAGGGACAGAGATCCTGTTTGATTTCGATCTGAGCGGTTTCTTTTACCGGTGTACCTGCTTTATCGCAAAGCTGCTTGTCCACATAGACCAATCCGGCCATGATTGCCGCTTTTGCTTTCTCCCGCGATTCAAAATAACCCAGCCGGACAAGAAGGGTATCAAGCCTCTCTTTCAATAAAGTCACGCACCCTTTCCGTCATGGAATCCACATCCAGTCCATAGCGCTTAAACAGCAGCTCTGAGTCACCATGCTCAATGAATTTGTCCGGCCAGCCCAAAGCAAGATGGCTGAAGCCACAAACCTTGTTTTCACTGAGTAGCTGGAGCAGGTTGGCTGCAAGTCCGCCTGTTATAACATTGTCCTCCATGGTAACAAGCTTTCCTGTTTTATTGACAGACCCGATAATTTTATCCAGATCCATAGGTTTTAAGAACCTGGCATTTATGATTTCTGCATTTATACCGAAGGATTCAAGCTGTTCTCCCATCAAAAGCGCGTATTCCACCATTTTACCAATGGCGACGACGCTTACATGGTTGCCTTGTCTCAGGATCTCAGACCCTCCGTCTATTTCATAATTTCCGCCAAGATGAGAAAGGTCCGATACAGTCCCTCTGGGGTAACGAATGGCGCATGGCCCTTTAAGCGTCATGGCGTAGTCCATCATGGCGGCAAGTTCCTTCCCGTCCTTAGGAGCGAGCACAGTCAAACCCGGCATATGGGAAAGATAGGAAAAATCGAATACTCCGTGATGGGTTTCTCCGTCGTTTCCTACATTACCGGCCCGGTCTATAAGGAACAATACGGGCAATCCCTGAAGGCAAACCTCCTCTATGATCTGATCGTATGCCCTTTGCAGAAAAGTGGAATAGATCGCCACAACAGGTTTATAGCCGGAAAGGGCCAGACCTGCTGCAAAAGCTACGGCGTGTTGCTCGGCGATCCCTACATCGAAAGTCCGTTCAGGGTATGCCTTCCGAAAGGGATCAAGGCCTGTAGCCTCCATCATAGCAGCTGTGATGGCTATGATTTTGGGATCCTTTCCCCCAAGATCCACCAGCTTTTCCCCCGCAACAAAGGAATAGGAAGGTTTATCAGAGGATTTACGTAATTCGCCGGTATCGGGATCGAATGGAGAAATCCCGTGAAATTTACAAGGGTTGCATTCAGCGTTACGATAGCCCTTGCCCTTTTTCGTGACTACATGCAGGAGGACAGGTCCTTCTAAGGATTCTGCAAGATATATGGCATCCATGAGCTCATGGATATCATGACCGTCAATGGGACCAAAGTATTTGAAACCGATACTTTCAAAAATTGCTCCGGGCACTAATGCATATTTCAAAGTATCGCGTACATGTTCAAAACCAGAATAGAGACTGTCCCCAACACAGGGAACGCCCTTTAATGTCTTTTTCAGCTGTTTCTTAAATTCCAGATAGGCTTTTGAAGCTCTCAGTTTTCCAAGATGCTGAGATAATCCACCACCGTTTTTTTCTATGGACATTTCGTTGTCGTTGAGGATCACCAGCATTTTAGTACCGGAACTGCCTATGTTGTTAAGGGCTTCGAAGGCAACACCACCCGTCATTGCACCATCGCCGATCACAGCGATCACTTTATTGTCTGCTCCGCTCAGATCCCGGGCGGCGGCATAACCGGCAGCAATTGACAGCGATGTGCTCGCATGTCCGGAATCATACATATCATGCGGGCTCTCATTTCTCTTCGGGAAACCTGAAATTCCGTCAATAGACCGCAGAGAATCGAACCGTTGTGCTCTCCCGGTGAGTATCTTATGGACATAGGCCTGATGGCCCACATCCCATATTATTTTGTCTTTGGGGCTGTCAAATACACGATGAAGTGCAATGCTCAGCTCCACAACACCTAAATTAGAGGCCAGATGTCCTCCGGTGCAGGAAACCTTTTCAATCAGAAAATCCCTTATTTCGTAAGAAAGAAGGCTCAATTCTTTTTCTGACATTGTTTTTAAATCTTCAGGAAATGTGTATTCCTGTAAACGTTTCATAAAAGCATACTCCTCATTTATTTCTTTCGGCAAGCCTCTTTGCAATGGTAACAAAAAATTCTCCTTCATCGTAGAAGGGTTCCATGAGTTCTATTGCCTTGTTAGTAAGATCTGTAAGTCTTTGTCTTGACTCTTCCGCACCATAGATAGCCGGGAATGTGCATTTTTTATGTGCATCATCCTTTCCTGTACTTTTGCCCATGGCAGCAGAATCTCCGTAAATATCCAGAAGATCATCCGCTATCTGGAATCCCAGTCCGATGGCTTCACCGTAGGATGCGAGAGCTTTCAGCCTGTCCTGCTCCCCGCAGGCCAGATACGCTCCGGCTTTTACGGAAGATACGATCAAAGCAGCGGTTTTGTTGAGATGAATGTATTCGATATATTCTCTGGCACAGTGCTTTCCTTGAGACTCTATGTCAGCCACCTGCCCAGCTACCATGCCCTTGCACCCTGCGCCCTTTGCTATTTCGTATGCTGCTCTGACTCTGCATTTCAATCTGTCGGGGTTATCGAAGTATAAAAGCATATCCTTCATCATAGCCTCAAAGGCCGATGACAGGAGTCCGTCACCGGCAAGGATCGCCATGTCCTCACCGAATACCATGTGGTTTGTGGGTTTCCCTCTGCGCATCTCGTCATCATCCATAGCGGGAAGATCATCGTGGATCAGTGAGTAGGTGTGGATGTATTCCACTGCTGCAGCATAAGGGAGGGCCTGATTTATATCGCAGCCACAGAATTCGCAGGCCGCAAGGAGGAGAACCGGTCGGATACGCTTGCCTCCTGAAGTTAAGCTGTACTTCATAGCGTCATACAGAGTCGCACTTTGTTGATCGATTTCAGGCAAGAAATCCGTCAAATGCCTTTCAACCAGTTCCTTATACCTGAGATAGTCTTCATTAAACATGTGATCTGCCTTTCAATAATCAGTTAGTTCCTGCTTTACCTTATCGTATATCTTAACCTTTTCGTTGGCTGCGGTCAGATGCTCCTTGCACTTAACGTAGTATTGCATTCCTTCTTCAAAGCGGAGCAAGGCCTCTTCCAATGTTGTATTATCTGATTTCAAGGCATCTGCAGCATTTTCGAGCCCCGCGAGAGCTTCTTCAAAACTCAAAGCTTTCTTTTCCATACGTAGTCCTCCTGACTTCCTCTACATAACATTTAATTTTACCATCCTTACATATGACAGTCAATGAATCGCCGGCCTTAAGCGTGGTTGCAGATGTGAGCAGCTTACCGCTTCCATCGATCAAAGCACCGTAGCCCCGCTCCATTATAGAGTAGGGACTCCCGGCACTGAGTTCCGTAAGAAGGATCTCAACAGATGTCGAGTACCTGCTGAGCTTGTCCGAAATCATGTGAAAGAGGTCTTTTCCAAGGCCGTCTGCTTTCATACCGGAAAACGTCAGCCGGTTGCACAATCGAGTCCGTAAGGCCTCCATATTATGTTGTTCTGTTTTTAACTCCAGATAACGAAGCCGATCCTGTATCGCAGCATGGATCTCTGCTGCAGTAGTGCTGACGGAAGAGCGCAGAGCCTCTATATCAGGCACCGCCATCTGTGCAGCTTCGGATGGTGTGGCAGCACGACGATCCGAAACGTAATCAGCCAGGGTGACATCCGTTTCATGTCCGACAGCAGAGATCACAGGGATCTCCGAAAGAAAAATACTTCTGACCACGATTTCTTCATTGAAAGCCCAGAGCTCTTCGATAGACCCCCCTCCCCTTCCGGTAATAATTACATCGGTTTCCGGGAAAGAACGATTGACCTCCCGGATGGCAGAAGCGATATCGGCAGCTGCATCCGGACCCTGAACCAGGCAAGGATATAAGATCACTTTCACTACATCATTTCTCTGCCTGATAATTTTCAAAATATCACGAATTGCCGCACCGGTTTCTGAGGTAATGATCGCGACCTGCTTTGGGAAAAAAGGGAGCTCTTTTTTATATTTAGCGTCAAAAAGTCCTTCTTTTTCTAATTTACTCTTCAACGCTTCAAAGGCAACCGTCAGATTACCTGTTCCCTCAACGATGATATCCCTCACATTAAAAGAGTATGTACCTCCCCGTTCGAATACGGAAACATAGCCTGCAGCTGTGATCAGCATCCCTTCGGCGAGCTCATAGTGAAGCCTTCTGACCTGGTCGGCAGGCAGAAAGCAGGAAAGTTTGCTGGATTCATCCTTTAACGTAAAAAAAACATGTCCTGAACCATGATACTTAAGATTGGATATCTCACCTATAACCAGGACATTTCCTAATAGAGGGTCTGATTGAAGCACCCGTTTAACATAACTGTTGAATTGTGTTACACTGATTGGTTTTATGGCCATATTCTATTCTCCTGAAAGACCATTGCCAACGCACTAGGAGGTTGTCCCTTTTTTTACCCTCCCAAGCACACCGTTGACAAATTTCCCGGAATCCTCACTTCCAAATTTCTTGGCTAGTTCAACGGCTTCATTTATCGATACAGAGTCCGGGATATCATCCAGGTATTTGATCTCCGCAGCAGAAAGCCGCAACACAGCCAAATCCACTTTCGAGATCCTGTCAATTCTCCAATTATCCATGGACGCAGCCAACAGTTCGTCGATTTCAGTGAGATTTGAAGTGACGGCTTCCACTACTTTGCTGAAATATCGTTTTTCAATGGAATTACTGACTTCTTTATCCGGGTCGTGCTGATCCTCGTAATCCCTCAGCTGTTGAAGGCGAGCCAGGAATGAGGATTGCATTTCGTTGCTGTAATCTTTCTGCGCTTCCATCTCGTATAATAGCTGCATGGCACATTCTCTGGTTTGTCTTCTGGTATCCTTATTGCCCATCTTTTCCTCCGAAGATCGCGTTTATTGTTCATTGAAGTGAACGCCGGCAACGTGAATATTTACAGCGTTCACTGTTATCTCGATAATGTCTTCTACTTCTCTCTTAACGTTTTCCTGAACATTCCAGGCCACGTCCGGTATCTTTATGCCGTAGTCAACTATGATAGAGATATCGATGGCTACGCCTTCATCGCTCTGATTGATTTTTATCCCTTTGTAAAGAGGGTCTTTGCCAAGCAGATTCTTTGAGAGGCTGTCCGTCAACCCCCCGCTTAAACCGTACACCCCTTTTGTCTTGAGGGTGGAGTTCAGTACACATACCGCTATGACCTCATCTGAGATCTTTACAACCCCAAGCTTTTCTTCATTTCCGGCGCCCATTTTTCTATCACCTCGACAGAATTATAGCAGAAAAAGAGCAGGAATACAAATTCTAATACTTGTGTTGTATCACTATCTGATCCGCAGATCTGCCAGTCTCTCTCATTACAACATCCATGATTTTGGCCACGTCGCTCTGGGTCAATTCCTCTTTATTGACCGTCACATTTACGGAAGTGTCTGTCATGATGACGAAAGCTTCTGCAAACCCTTTGTTTACAATGAGGTTTTCCATTACTTTTTCAGTATTCATATACTCTATGATGCGCAGTTTCTGCTGTGTGGCATTATCTTTTTCCGGGCCTTCATCACTCTCGGCAATGACTGTTGTCAACATGGATAAGATCTCATTCCTGTCCATATCCATATTTGCTCGTATCTCTGCAAAATATGCATCGGCGCTCTCAAGATCTGCAATATCGTCTGATGTGATAACAACAGCACTTTCCTCAGTAGGTTCTTCGCTATTTTCTTCAGGGGAAGTACCGGGTACCGCAGACAAATTTATGCTGTCTACCAGAACTTCTCCATCATGCTCATCGATTTGCTCCTGCTCATAGTTGACATAATCCTCAGAGGCGGTCAGTGCATCCCTTTCGGCCAGTCTGTTGTTGATAACTCCTATGGCCAGGACGACGAACAGCATGCTCAATAAGATCAGTGTCTTTTTTCGTAAACTTTTGTTCATGTAAAATCTGCTCATTTATTTCCCTCCTCTATCTTTTCATAAACCTTCACATTTTGCACCGGTATATTAAATAAAGCCGTGACAGCTTCCAGAATATTGCGCTTTGCCACTGCGTCGGCTCCTCCTGCCGCGGTTATGATGGCACCTTTCACTTCACCGCCGCTTTTCGCTCCCTCGTTGGAAAAAATATCATTACTGCTTCCTGTATCTTCATATGTAAGCATAACACTCACATCGCCAACGCCTTTAATGCTGCTTAATATTCTTTCCAGCTTCCGTTCCTCCAGTGTGGACGCCGTTGTCTCCCAGTATTCCGTTCCTCCGTCCTCATCTATTATCTGTGTTCTTCCGTCCTTGTTCTGTGTCATTACATTGAGAAGGAGAAGGGCTACAATGGCAATGATCAAGAGGGACAGGAATTTATAAAGAAGGTCTTTCACGAACTTGTCATCTTTTAGTTTTTCTTTCAATTTGATTCCTCCTCACCATTACTATATATATCCGTCCAAGGAAGGCTTATTCCAGGATTTTGATCCGAATCCGAAGCTTTGCCTGCTGCTGCCGCCTTTTCACGATATATCTCTTCCAATTGCCGCGTCTGAGTCGACAATATCCGTTCCAATATCTTATTTTCGTCATACGAAGACGTGGTCCGGCCTTCCTGGGTAACAGGAAGAGCGACGCTGACCCCTTCCGGGACCTTTTCACCAAAGGGATAGATAATAACTGCCAGAACTATAAGAGAAAAAATAAACTTCAAGTACTTCTGTATATTCCCCTCGGGAAGAACAAGCTCCACAAAAGCCAATGAAGCAGTCATCATAAAAATGTTCCATACCCAATCCTTCAAGTTATCGCCTCCTTTCCTTCCTGCTGATCCGCCCTTTGCTAAATTGTAGTGCCTATGCTGATGAGTATACTTATGAAAACTATAAAGAGAACCGCGCAGAGGAAGAGTACTACAGCGAGCAGTATTACCGTATTGCCCATTTCATTAAGGCAGTCAGCGATCACTTTATTTCCGATGGGTTCCACAAGCGCGGATGTCACCTTGTACACAAGGGCTACGGCAAGCACCTGCATCAGAGGCATTGCCAGCATGAGGATGATAACGATCAATCCGAAGATCCCAACGCTGTTCTTGATGATGGAAGTACAACTGAGCACCATGTCCAGGGAATCAGCTGCAAAACCACCCACGATCGGGATCAGATTGTCAACGGAGAATTTAGCCGTCTTAACCAGCATACCATCGGCGCTCTTAGTGACGAAGCTCTGGATCGCCGTTAAACCGGAGAAGAGCGTAACGGAAAGCCCGATGATAAATACTGCCGCGGAACGCAATAGCATAGCCAGTTTTTTTATATAATCCCGATCCGCCAGGCTGTTCCCCAGGATAAAGATACATGAAAAAAACAGCAGCGGAAGGATCAGTTTATGTATCAAAGTGGTAAACACAGTCACGGCAGTTATGATAGCGGGACTGAGTATACCTCCCGATGAAAAACCTCCGATTGCGAGTATGAGAGGCAGTAATACAGGAATAAGAACCTGCATAAAAAGAGCCATGTTTGATATGGTGCTTTCACAAAGCAAATATATGTCACGGAAATTAAAAAGGCACAAGGCAATCACTGCACAACTGCAAGCCATGGCTCCGATCGAGGAGGCGGCACTGCTTCCGAAAGCCGTGCACAGATGTGTCATCAGGGCCATGAGTATACATATGGCCAGTATCTGGATCCCCAGCGATATGCTGGACGTAAGTTCGTTGAAGAAAACCCCCGCAATAGAACCGGTTACCCCGTCCATATCAAAAAGAGGCTCTCCGTTAATGAGATTGGAGATAATATCCGAGACGCGGAGATCGGACATCCCAAAAGCGTTGCCCTTTCCTGCCAGTTCCTCCAGAGCCTCTATGTCCATAGCTTCCAGCTGTTCGTTAATGATGTTCTTATAATCCATCTTTCATCCTAACCCTTTAGAAGTTTTGTCAAAGTTTCCAGTACGGACATCATTACCGGTACGGCGATGTAGAAAATGATCACCTTACCGGCCAGCTCAACCTTACCCCCTATTGCCTCTTCTCCCGCATCCTTGCAAACCTGTGCCACGAAGTCAGCTATGTAGGCTACCGCCAGAACCTTCAAAAGTATTGGGAAAAAAGCTTTTCCATAGCTCACATTCTCATACACGGTACCCAGGAAATCAAAGACCGATACCAGTTGATACAATATGAATCCAAAAATAACCAAAACCGTTGCAATGACGATATAGATGGCAAATTCAGGTTTGTATTCACGTATTAATGATGCTGTGATTACACCGCATAATGCTATTGCGGCGATTTGAAAAATATCCATAATGTTCACTAAAGCTGGAACATGGTCTTCACGGCTGTAAAGAAATCGTTGACCATTTGTATGATAATAACAAGTACTATAATGATACCGGCAAGAGTGGTCATCATAGCCTGCTCTTCCCGTCCTGCTTTCAACAGCACCTGATTCATTACTGCTACGATGATCCCAATGGCTGCAATTTTGAAAATGATATCCACATCAAAATTCATCTTCTTCTCCCCTTACAGTAACATGATGACTGCCAGCACCCCCGATGAAACTCCGAGAGTACGGTAGATCCTGCCCTTCTTCCTTCGCTCTTCATCCGCTTCTTTTCTCTGATTCTCTAATCCTTTGAACAGGTGGGCAAACATTGCATGCTGATTTGCCATGTCTGTCTTTCCCAGTTCAATGCCCGCCTGGGAAAGGATTTCCTTATCTTCAGAAGCAAGGGCACTTTCACCGTAAACCTCATCAACCGCCTGCTTCCAGCTCTCATATAGATCATACATATCTTTCTTTCCTAGTGACTGGCACACAGTGCTTAGAAAATGCGATGCCTTGCCTGTTGTTCGGCCTGCTATCCGCTCCATCAGATCCGGCAGAGGATCGCTGCGGTATTCCATTTCCGCCTGCAAGATTTTCAGGGTCAGCAGCAGTTCATCAAGATGTATGACGCGGTTTTCATAAGGTCGTGCCGCCAGATACCCGACTCCTGTTCCTGCAATCAAAATAGTTATATATAAGATGAAATCCAACATCATGGCCTCCGTAATACATATATATTCCTGGGACAAGAATCTATTCGGACGAGTTTATGCGGCGATTATTTTCATCGGTTACCGTCACTATGGTCCCTATCCTCGGTTTGTTGGAGAGGTAGACAATTCTCTTGAATACCCCTGTTGATACCAGATTTCCTATGGATGAGCGCAGCAGGTCATTGTAATCACTCCCGTGGATCGTTGTCAGGAGTCCGACACCGGCACAGAGAGCCCCTTCAATACCCACAAGATCACCCGGCTTTCCAATCTCGTCAGTCGCTATGATCCTGGGAGACATTCCCCGGATGAGCATCAGCATACCTTCTCCCTTGGGGCACCCGTCCATGATATCCGTGCGATGACCCAAATCAAAGCTTGGAGAGCCGAGGTAACAGCCTGCTATTTCTGATCTTTCATCACAAACACCTATTCGAAAGCCCAGTCCGCTCAAGTTTCGTATCAGATCTCTGAGCAGCGTAGTCTTGCCGCACATGGGTGGGGAAACGATGATCGTATGAAGAAAGTTTCCATTTAGATCAACAAGCCAGGGAAGCAAATGATCGGATACACCGATGATTTCACGACTTCTCCGCAGGTTCAGTGATGAAATGTCTTTGATTGCCTTGATCCGGCCATCTTCCAGTATGACCTTTCCACAAACCCCCACACGATGTCCGCCCTCGATGGTAATGTATCCCTTTGACAGTTCATCCTGATAAGCATATGCAGAATGATTCATAACAGAATTGAAAATATCCTGTATCAGCTTGCTGTCAGTTGGCTGCCCGTACCTTCCCCCCAGGCAATACTCTCTGCCACCTGAGGAAAGTATGACCGGGCTTCCCGTGCGTATTCTTATTTCTTCGATCTGATCCTTTTGATTCGCCTGTAAGGACAAGATCTCCCGCTGCATATCGGAGGGCAGCTTGGCCAATATCTGCTCAATACCCCTCATTCACTCACCTCCTGATCCACTTTATGCTTGTACCAGGCTGAATATTCCCCCAGCCACGGAAACCCAGCCACGGGGACAGACCCCTTGGCTGAAAATGCCCCCGGAGGGACAGACCCTGTGGTTTTAGGTAAACAAAAGTGGCTGTTCTACAAGCTTTCACCTGTAAAGCAGCCACGGGGTCTGTCCCTCTGGGTTAAAAAGCAACCACGGGGTCTGTCCCCGTGGCTGGGTTTATTCTTCTTCTGTTTCTTCTTTTGCTGGAGTAATGGTGAGTCTGACCTTTTCTATTCTACGATCGGATACTGCCTCGATCCTGAAGTTGAGGTTGTCCACTATGATGACAGGATACTCCGCCAGGTCTGCTTCCGGGATCTCTCCCAGTTTTTCCAGCAGAAAACCGCCTAATGTCTCACTGTTTTCCGATTCAAGATCCAGGTCAAGATTTTCATTCAAATCGTTCAGGGAGATCAATCCATCCAATAGATAAGTATTTTCATCGATCTGTACAAGCTCTTCGTCCTCCTCATCGAATTCGTCATCGATATCGCCCATGATCTCCTCTACTAAATCCTCCATGGTAACGATACCTGAAAAACCGCCGTATTCATCAATGAGGATCGCAATATGTTGTTTGCTGCTCTGCAGATCCCGGAACAAATCATCTATGTTCTTGCTTTCCGGAATGAAATAGGGTTTTCTTAATATGTCTCTGATCTGGACATTTTCAAATCCTTTCTCCCAGGCAGCGATCAGGTAATCCTTTATGTTCAGAATACCGATGATGTTATCACTATCATCTTCATAAACAGGTATACGCGAATATCTCAGCTCCATCAGCTCGTTGATATATTCTTCCTGCGGATCATCGATGTCAATGGTGAACACATCGGTTCGGGGAGTCATGACCTCATAGGCCAGCTTATCGTCGAAAGCAAAAATGCTGTTGATCATTTTGGCTCCGTCTTCCTTAAGGAATCCGGTTTCCTGACCCACCTCCACCATTGACTTGACTTCGTCCTCAGAATATCCATCTTGTTCATTGATGATTCCCTGCTTTGTCAATTTCAGAAGAATCGTTACGGATGTGGAAAGCAGCCATACAAAAGGTGCAGTGATCCTGGAAATAAAAATGATCGAGCCCACTGTGAACCGTGCGATTTTAAGAGAATG
>Ga0123334_1004992_pt1 | contig 13109 bp, 11 predicted proteins | sample BiotimSIPDNA_FD_89706 | JGI IMG/M metagenome (GOLD analysis project Ga0123334, IMG submission 89706) | Anaerobic biogas reactor microbial communites from Washington, USA - Biogas_R1 time_0 SIP DNA | ecosystem: Engineered > Bioreactor > Anaerobic > Unclassified | place: Washington, USA... | reverse complement strand
TGGAGAACTGTGTCCGTATACCGGGAAGAATCGCCCCCCCCCGAAATGTTGCATTCTGTAAAACATCAATGGTTACAGCTGTTCCCGCACTGACAAGTATAGCATCTGCACCATTAAATGCTGAAAATGCAAATAATGCATTCGCAAGCCTGTCTGTCCCAAGCGTTTCGGGTTTCCGGTAGCTTATCTTAAAAGGTAATTCCGGAGTGTAGGAAGCAATCGTAACATTCCCGGGGAAAAGCTCATCGAGTTTTGACTTTGCTATACCAGTGAGTTTTTTTATTACACTTGAAATCACGATTTGCGCACAGTATGAACGATCATATCGTTCGAAAATTTCAATAACCGTTGAAACGAGCTGATCCCGAAATGTGTTCGTTTCGATATTTCTAACGGCAATGCACTCAAGATTCTCCATATCGACAACACCAAAATGAGTTCTGGTATTTCCGATGTCAATTGCAAGTGTAAATTTACTTTTTACATCTGTATTCATATTACATCCTATTATTATATGTACACGTACCTGAAGCGACTTCAATATACTTTCCGTCCGCATTCAGACAGGCAACACCGTTTTCATCAATACGATCAAGTGTGCCGCATACTCCATCAATTATGACATTCTGTCCTCTGCCGTAAAGATGTTTATTATAGTCATGATTCAGGAGATTTCCAGTCAGGTGTATATTTTTGTCAAACTCTTCGGCGACTATTCTGAGTGTCGTCCCTATGGTCTGACAATTTCCTGTTTCTGCAAGCATTGTTGTATAATGCTCTTCAAGTCCGCTTTTTATCTGATCAGGAAAAACATTTATAAACAGTTCAAAACCAATAATCGCAGTAGTATCATCGCCAGGAAAATGTTCACCTCTGATAAACCCGACGATTTTTTTATTACACCACAATTCATTTGGCCAGCCGATCTGAACATTACTACGATCAGTGTACTGGCCAAGAACCACCTGCATAGCAAGCGCAGCAGCCTGCACATAAAATGTAAGCGGTCGTTCGTTATGAAGCCGTACCACAAAACTGACCCAAAATCCACCTCGGGTATCACTCAGGATTTCATGTCCGGATGTAAGGATATCAGTCTGGAGTACATAAAAACCTTTTAACGGTTTTTCTTTTAACCTTTTAGCAACCTGGCTTGTGTGTTCACATTCAGCATAGCAATACAACCTTTCCACATATGTCAAGCCATTCAGTGCGTGAGGTATCATAATGATTCCTTAAACAATCAGCAGATGAATATCAACAGATGGAGCGCTGTGAGTTATGGAACCACAGGAAATGAAATCAACGCCGGTTTCAGCAACAGATGCAATTGATGCCAACGTAATATTACCGCTTGCCTCAAGCTCAATCTTTTTTCCTGAAGCCCTTATGATAGCAACACATTTCCGCATATCATCAAAACTCATATTGTCAAGCATTATACGATCTGGTGAATGCACCATTGCATCTTCAAGTTCACTGATTGACTGGACCTCTGCCTCAATCTTGAGAGCGGGATCGTTTCCACGAAACGCGATTGCTTTAGCAAGTGCATTTCCAACGCCACCAGCCCGTTTCACATGTGTATCCTTGATTAATATCATATCAAACAATCCGATCCGATGATTACAGCCTCCACCGTGCACTACAGCCAGCTTTTCAGGAAGGCGTAACATAGGCGTTGTTTTTCTTGTGTCAAGAAGCCGTGCAGTAGTGTGTGATATAGCTGCAACGTAGTTGGAGGTTAATGTGGCGACACCACTCAGACGCTGCAAAAAATTGAGCGCAAGCCGTTCACCGGCAAGAATCGTTTTTACTTTACCTTTCAAAGTGCAGAGAATTGTTCCATACTGCATTTTAGCGCCATCCTGAACTTTCAATTCGACCTGTATCGAACTATCCAGTTTCGTAAACAAAGGTTTAAGCAGGTATAGCCCGCTGCAGACGCCATCACACTTACTCCTGATAACAGCTTCCGCCATGTCGGAATCCTGAAAAATTGACTCCGTCGTAATGTCACCACGATCACCAAGATCCTCTTTCAGTGAAGCATCAATCAATTGTCCGATTACTTTTTCATCAATGTTCATAAAAAACCCCATATGATTCCACAATACCATTCAATAATGTGATCATCTTTATTAATTGATCTGTTTTGTTTTACTTTGTTTTCCATATAGAAATACCGGAATGAACTTTCGAGTGCGATGTTACAAAACAAAGGATTTGTCTGAAGATCAAACCCGGCTTCTGTCTGCCATGAAACTGCAGGTCTTCCACCAATTGGGAAATAGGTACCGTTACGCTGTGTTACATATCCGCCTGCATATTTTATATATCGTACCAAAGAGTCATTAATACCAAGACTTGCCTTTATCGAATAGTTACGGGGAAATGATGTCTGCATTGAATTGACAACATCGGTAAGTGTATTTCTTTCAAGAACATTCTGAATATATTCAATCGACAGATCAATTCCCTTCACAGGATTAAATCCATACTTTGCAGTCAGACCAACAGCACGACGATCCTTTGAGAACACTGAATTGACTGTTTCGATTGTATAATTATGCGTCACCGTATCTTCATAGACAAAGTTTCTGTGCATCATATAAGATTCGTTGAAAACGCCATTTGATAACCTGCCATCTTCGATAAATAAACTGAGCCACAGATGTGATTTGTAAAAATCAACATACATTGACGGCAGCCGAAGAATCCATCCATCACTATGTCCGTCATAAACCTTCAGTGCCAGCTCTCCAAAGATACGTGCATGAAAATCATAGTTTAATGCAAGATCCAACCCTGCCAGCAGTTCGATAATATGTACCTCTTTTTTTTCATGCCCCTGTCTGATCGTATCCCTGAACACCGGAAAACTATATTTATAGTTATCATCATTGACAATTTCATAATACTGATCAAGATCAAAATAATACCCGAACCCAAGATAAAAGGTTGATGGCGCATAGCCCAGATAGCAACCGCCGACATATGGATTAAGTACATCAGCCAGATACCCTTTTATTGAAACTTCATTTTTAAACTGTGCATGAGCATTCACTCCAGCAGTATGATAGATAGTGCCACTATGTGAATTTCTGAAATTGTCAACAATAAGACCGTTTCCGTATGTCAGTTTTTTAATATCACCGAGTTTAATAAACAGACTGTCAGAGGGATAGCCAAGTGTAAAGTGGTCTATTTTATCAAGCAAGCCTTCAACACTTGAAAAGTTCATGGTAAAATGGTCCATCTGTTCCCGGTATAAGCCAAAGCGTAATCCAAAATCGATAAACCTGTAATTCATTGCACCGGTAAACATATAAGCACTGTAAGACTGATCATTACCGGTCCCCTGTAATGTTCCTAAGGTAAACCGTACCTTTTTACCTGTGACATTATTTACTGTGGAGTAATGTTTATAAAATCCGTAATTATTTTTCTGATCTTCAATAATGCTGCCGTAGATTTTTTCAGCGTTAAAGGGAGTCTTATACATGTCATCATTTAGTGGTGATGATACACTGGCAGACATGTTTTTTGATATGGTCAATCGATTACCCGCTTTTTCCTCTGCAGGTTTAACTCCTGCCCGATCAAGCTGAAGCAGAATGTATTCATCACCAAAAAATTGTTTCAGAACGGTAACATGCCTGTTTGTCAGATATAACGCGGCACTTGGTTCCTTATTTGGTAATACCACTGTGGTAAGTCCTGAATGTATAATCTTTCCTTTACTTTGTGTAATATTTCGCACATTAACAATACCGTTTATTACCTGAAAACCCGTTTCTCCAGTCTTGCTGTCAGCAATTGTGGACAATGTCGCACTATCGGTTTCAGCAACAGCATTCGTAGTAAAGACTCTAAGTTTACAGCCGCGATTTGACATTGTCAAAACACCACCGGAAAACACTGTCACACTGATTTCCGTAGTAATCGAATCATTTAAACCACGGCTTTTGTAGTCAATCAACGTTTTCGTGTTTGATCCAAGGACAACACTGGTCCCGTTTAATGATAGTTGCAGTTTTGCCTGAAAACCGGTTTCAAAGATATCACCTGGCTTCACATGGTCACCGGCAGCAACCTTGTTCCACTGATATTGCTCTGAATGTTGCACACTTGCAGAACCATCAAGTTGCGAAATCGTGAAATCAAGTGTCTGTTGAGCCAAAACCACTGTCAGCAGTAACAGTTGAAAAATAACTGATTTCAAGAGAGTCTTTTTTAAAATGATCAGCGCACACATCATGCAGACTATTTTCCCCATTATTAAACTAATCTACGTCTCAAGTTATTGATTAATAACAAGTTGAACAACATTTGCCTCTTTGGCAGCTAGTATCGTATTGAATATACTATAAAGCGATAATTATTAGAAGACTGAAGTGTATGGCTGCAGAGTGATACGAAAACCGGATAGTCGTTTACCGGTTATTCGCTGCATAAATAAAATATAATCCGGAAAAGTATGATACTTCAGATCGCATTAACATTATATGTTTCAATTTTGCGATATAGCGAACTTAACGATATTCCCAGTGCAAGACTTGCCTTGTTTTTATCGCCATTGAAATGTTTAAGCGCTGCAAGTATATGGCGCTTTTCCAATTCCGCAAGATCCCATGTATCAAATCCGGCATCAGATTCGTTACCTGCCGGAAGTTCCGGCGTGAAAAAGTTTGCTTTTGTCAATTCAGACCCATCAGAAAGCAGTATTGCCCGCTCAAGAACATTTTTTAATTCACGGATATTCCCGTGCCATTGATTTCGCACCAGCAGATTAAGAACATCACTTTGTAAAGGAACGTGTGTATAACCAAGACCCTTGAGAATATGTTCGATAAGTGATGGCAGCTCCTCTTTTCTTTTCCGTAACGGTGGGAGATTTATAGGAAACACACAGATCCGGTAAAACAGATCAAGGCGAAAAGACCCACTTGCAATTGCAGCCATCAAATCACGGTTAGTTGCGCATATCAATCTGAAATTACTGTATCGTAAACGATCATCACCAATTCTCCGAAACGATTTTTCCTCAATAAGCTTGAGTAGTTCAGCCTGAACCCCCAGATCCATTTCCCCTATTTCGTCAAGAAACAATGTACCGCCATCAGCACTTTCGATAAGTCCGGCTCTGTCACGAATTGCCGATGTAAACGCGCCGCGTGCATGTCCATAGAGTTCGCTGCGAAGCAGATCTCCCCGAAGTGATGAGCAGTTAAGCGAGACAAATGGCCGGCCTTTTCTTGAACTGTTATCATGAATCCAGCGTGCAATAACACTTTTACCGGTTCCTGTCTCACCAAGCAGCAATACAACCGAATCCTTTTTTGCAGCAATTTTAGTATGCCCTATGCTCTCAACCATTGCAGGACTTGTGCCAAAAAATATTGGTGATTGGGGTGTCTGCTGCGATTCGCCTGATTCACTCATGATTACATTCTCCAGTTCTGCAATTTCATTTCTTCCTGCAACATAAACATCGTGCACACTCATACATAATCCTCCACATCCAGGTGTTTTTAACTGATCTGCGAATAAGAAAAGTTAAATGTAAAAAAACCACAAGGTCGGGTACACCCTGCAATTTTCAATAATAATTAATTAGATAAAACATATACCATTCAAAAAATCAGCTATCCTTATGTAATAGATGATTCATATCAATTTATATCTGAAACAGAATTCACGTTGCATTACCATTAAACGGATAATGTAGTGATGCAACAAAAGGCTCAGCACTTACCAGGATCTCCACAGGTTGATTGCATAATGCAGTTCACTATGTTAAGCCTCGTATTTTCAATATAGTTAATGTGTTCTATATGGCAAACAGGAAATTTCGTTTTTTATCTCCATCCGGTGATGGTTCCAATAAACGAACTGAGTTCATAAGCGATTTTTTTATGATCTTTGACAGATGGATGCCCATAGAGTGAAGTATTTTCAGTCTCATATTCGAAATAGTGTACTCCATTATCACCTTTTTTCATGAAATACTCAACAACCGCGCAGACTCTGGGGATAAGCGTATCTAAAGGCTTAATTTTAGTCGCACAACAGATAATTTCAACACCAGGGTGCCTGGCTTTCAGCGACTGAATAAAGTTCTGATAAGTATTATCAAACAGTAGCGTATCAGCATACGGGGGATTTTCCTGAAAATCATTGATTCCAAGTCCGATAACGATAACATCCGGATGCCATGAATAATCCCAGAGAGCACTATTTACGTCCGGATTATGTACACTTGTCAAAAGAGTACGCTCGTAATACTTCAAAAATTCCTTGTCCTTATCAGCCCCGCCAAAGTTTCTGACAAGCCCTTTGCCCGAAATAGCATTAATATGCCGCTCGGCATTAAACATTCCGGCAATAAGACTTCCAAATGATCTGACACTATTTGTCATTGAAAATACAATCGAATCTGTTTCATCGTTCGCACACTCACGGAACGAATACTCATTTGCATATCCGGCGGTGTACGAGTCCCCGATAAATTCAATTTTCCTGTTAATATTCTGTGTAATTTTGAAAATTTCTGCATTGTTATCAATAATCACACCACGAAAGACAACCGGCCTGATGAACGACTCATTTCGCTTTACAAGCTTGACATCATGCGCTTTATTTTTGAGCTTATCAGCAAGAAGAACGGTCTCGTTTTCAGTAACCGCGCGAACTGTTTTTACAAATTTACTATCAATAAAAAGATCGAACATACCCGGCCCATCAATAGCAGCCGTACATGATGTACCCGAAAAACCAAAGGAAATGGCTATTCCCGGCCAGTCAAACGATACCTGATTTGTTGTAGTAAAATCACATCTGCCACTGAATGTAAATACATCATTATCACCCGGAACCAGATACCCTGCCACTGACAGACCCCATGAAAAATAATAGAAAACTGTAGAATTACTTGTTTAACACACAAGCAACGTTCACAATGCAGATACGTATTATTTGCTCAGTTCCAGCATCTTTTTAAGTGAAACCAATGCCTTTGATGCAACAACGCTATCCAGTTTTATTATTTCTCCATAGGTTCCTTCAAGCGCACGTTTGACATTTTCAAGTTTCCCCTTTTTCATATTAGGACACAAGAGCTTATCCGAAAGAGGAATAAACGTTTTATCAGGATTTTCTTTTCGAAGTGTATGCATTATTCCGAGTTCGGTTGCAATAACAAACACACTATGCTTGCTATTCTTTACAAATTCGCACATCTGCCCGGTTGACAAAACCTTATCTGCAAGAACACGACAATTATGCTCTGCTTCAGGGTGAATCATGATAATTGCATCAGGATAGTTTTTTCTTGCATTAACTATCATTGATGGTATTATACGCAGATGCGTGGGACAGAATCCATCCCATAAATACATGTTCCGTCCGGTCATTTCCTGAACAACTGATCCAAGATGCTTATCAGGTACAAAAATGATTCCCTTATCCGGCGGTAGTTTTTTTGCAATGGTAACTGCATTTGAACTTGTGCAGCAGACATCTGAAAGAGCCTTTATTTCTGCCGTTGAATTGACATAACACATAACGATATAGTCAGGGTATTGTTCCTTCAGTTTCCTGAGTTCCTCTTCGTTAATCATATCCGCCATCGGACAACCGGCATCAGGTTCAGCAAGAATGACGTTTCTTGACGGATTAAGTATGGCAGCAGTTTCAGCCATAAACCGGACACCACAAAAAACAATACTATCTGCGCTTACGTTGGCTGCCTCAACACTCAAACCATACGAATCACCAACAAAATCAGCAACATCCTGAATTTCACCGGGCTGATAGGTATGTGCAAGTATAACTGCATTTTTCTCTTTTTTTAACCGTTCTATATCCTGTAGTAATGAATTCATTATTAATTGTTACCTATTGACATATGGTGAAATTTTTCTTAATTTATCAACAATACCGGGCATCACTGCTATTACCTTATCAATCTCAGCCTCTGTTGTAAATCTGCTCAGAGAAAAACGGGTTGAACTATGTGCAAAGGTATATGGTATACTCATCGCACGCATAACATGTGATGGTTCAAGGGAACCGGTTGTGCAGGCAGATCCGGATGATGCAGCAATTCCTGATTCATCAAGGTGCAACAGAATCGCTTCACCTTCGATAAATTCAAAACTGATGTTGGTCGTGTTGGGTAAACGGGCATCAATACGACCGTTTAATTTTGCACCAATACATTTTTCCAGAAGCGCATGTTCGAGTTTATCCCGTAATTTACGTACTTTGGTATTTTCTTCCTGAATATGCTTTGCTGCAAGTTCACATGCTTTACCAAGCCCCACTATATATGGAACATTTTCTGTTCCGGCTCTGACTCCCTGCTCCTGATGCCCGCCATGAAGTAACGGTGCAAGCATGGTGCCTTTCTTTATGTAAATTGCACCAACTCCTTTGGGGGCATGAAGTTTGTGACCACTAAGAGCCAGTATGTCAACCATATCTTTCTGTACATCAATGGGAACCTTCCCTACTGCCTGAACTGCATCAGTATGCATATACCCGCCACGGGCTTTTACTTCAGCAGCAATTTTCGCAATGGGGAAAATTACTCCGGTTTCGTTATTTGCCCACATCAGACTCACAAGGGTATCCGGTGTAATTGATAACGACTCAAACACCGATGTATCAATCATTCCCTCTGAATCAACCCCAAGCTCAACAACACTTACTCCATTGCCTTTCAGATATTTTGCTGTTGAAAGTACAGCTGCATGTTCAACAGCAGAAGTAACAATCGTTGTTTTACTCCCGTGTACCTCTGCGAATCCTTTAAGTGCCATATTGTCACTCTCTGAACCGCAGCTTGTAAAGAAGACTTCATCCGGTGATGCACCAATCAGGGATGCGACCTGCTCACGGGCATTCTCCACATAGCGTTTTACATGTCCGCCAAACCGGTGAATACTCGATGGATTACCATATTTTTCTGTAAAGAACGGCTGCATTGCATCAAGCACTTCAGGATCAATGGCCGTTGTTGCATTATTGTCAAGATATACTGTTGTACCCATAGTTAACCTCAATTGATTGATTTGCCTTTATAAGCAATCAGAACATAATTTAATACTGCGATACCAAATACTACCAGTCCGCGAATAATTGATACGCCACGGAAAAGATGTATTGCCGGTGCACCAAATTTTTTACCATAAAAAGGACGAAATGCAGTACCGAGACTATCCAGCGCCACATAAACTATCCAGAGAAAAACAAGGTATCTGATTCTTTTTGCAGTTCTATCCATATATACTACTCCTGTTCATTCACGTTACAGAAGGTGCCTTTCTGGTATGTTCACTTACAAGTCTTTGTATTATATACATATTATAACTTGCAGCGTGATAAGCCCTACCTGTTTCTAATAAAATATAACCCGACAATGGAAAGGGAAAGTGTTATCCGTGAATACAGTTACCGATGTCGTTATTAAGCTCAGAAAGGTCAAAGGTGCTATTAATGTAATCGGCGTTTTTGATGATGATACAATGGCATATGACATTTCCGGTAATTGGAATATTTCACAATCCAATAATCATTCAGGTACAATCGAATTGACACAGACAGGGACATCTATTACAGGGTATTCATACTGGTCAACTCACAGTAACGGTCCAATTACAGGTACTATTAAAGGGGATTCTATCAACTTTAAAATTACATATCCCGATGGTATCGGTTATTATTCAGGATTGATCAAAAGTACCGGGGATTATATGGATGGCCTTACTACCAGCAGCAGAGTAGGAGATTCAGCGATTTGGGAGTCTAAAAAGATCACCATTCTTCCTCAATAAATAAGTACTTCAAAGATTGTAAAATTTTTCAAGTACTAAAGAATCCATTGTACCCTCCAACATTATACACGATCCTGATTACTTCGGGATCGTGTATACGACGGTTCGATAATTGTTACATCAGGGAAATGGCAATTTACGAAAAACAACCATTTACTTAGGTATACTTTTGGGTTTGATAGCATTCTGGTAACTTGATACACCGCCGGATCGTCCATTAATCAATAGCATTTTGTAATTATGAATCTCTTTTTTACTCAATCCATGTTGGATCGATACCCCATACTGCTGTTTTTGACAGACAGAACGCATTGATGTGTTCTTAATCGATATCGCACTTGTAATTTTGAGTGTCTCAATTGACGGGTGTAGTGAGAATTCATCACCACTAAGGTAGTATTTAGAAATCGATATAGTTTTTCCAACAAGGGTACGAAAAAGCGTGTCTGTAGAGTAAATTAAAAATGAATCTTTGTGATGAGTTATTCCTTTTTCATAATCGGGATAATTTGGTCCCTGGATTACTTCATAATCAACATTCTTCAGGATGATTTCATATCCGGGCTTTGATGAGCAAACACCCTCTGCTTTTCCCCAAACGGAGCAAAAATCACCCTCATAGATAGAATTTACAGTACCAGTAAGATTCTCCAGTTTTATAGGAACCATTGGAGCTGAGTGAACAGAAGCTATAAGTAAACATAAGCAAAAAAACAATACTGTTCTTATTGTAATCATAATTACAGTCCTTTAATATGTGTTTGATACTTTTAGGAATGACCATAGTATTAATGGTAAATATATCTTTTATATATCACGCCAATCAATCGCTACAGGTTATTCGTGTATTCAGTTGTATCCACTGCATGCGAAAAACAGATAAAAAAGGTTTTTCTGTATAGTAGCATTCTATCATATATGAAAGTGAACAGGAAAAAGTATATGTACAGATCAACCAGGTGAATACGTGTTTGTCAAACGTTGATTCGTTCCGTCAGTTCGAAGGAAAATAAACAGCACTAAGTGTTTTTTACCGGATTACGTATCTTCTGTCAAATACTTCACAAGCATCGACCGTAACCCGGTCTCCTCAGGAAAGCGCTGATACCGGAAATGTAACCTGTCAAGTATCTCGCTTGCGTTTTCGTCAAGGTTTAACAAATAGGTAGGTATATCATCTGTTTCCTGATATTCCGGAGCACATAGTGCATTCTCGGAAAAGCTCATATATATTCTGCAGGTAAGCGGACGCACCTTGTAAATACTGCACGCACCGTTTTCTGAAAGCAGCGGACAGGTACGGTTCATCTGATAAAAAACGGATAATACGAGATCAATATAATCAATAGTACCAGTATCATCGATATCGCTCATTCTGTCAATAGTCAGCTTCTCGATATTATTCAAAATCGCTTCGTCCTCAATACATTGAGCAACAATCTTTTCAATGCTGTCAGGAAAATATTTCCTAAGATACTCAGCAATAATCGCTGCTTCAAATGAGTTGACATCCTCAACCCAGTGGTTGCAGCAATATGCACAGCCCCGCTTGCAGCTGACTTTATAATTATTATGCTGTATCACCATCTGCTGATATTGTTCAAACAGCTCAAACACCCTAAAATAGCTCAGCTTGAAATCGTCAGCAAGACATGACTGCGCATTGCCGTTTTCCATGGACTCCAACGCACGCACAATCCCATTATGTACCGCACGCGCTTCAGGAGGTATCCTGAGGAGCTCTTTCTGAACAGGGAATTTTTGAATATTATCAGTATCGTTATGCATCTGTTAATCCGGCAGTTTGATGATAAGGTCGCTGTAATGAAGTGTTACTGTTGCATTGATACGTGGCTCGTAATCACTGTCCTTCACACCGTTTATTTCACTTTTTGTAAACACATTGTCAAAAGTAAAAGCGATATTGACATAATCCCTGAAGTATGCGTTAACGGTCAACCCTATCGTTGCCGTACGAATCTCTGTTGTGACAGTATCTTCATAGGGTAATCCGGGTGTGTGCTGAAGATCATTCCATTTACTTAATGGTGAATTTTCTCCTTTAATGCCATAACCGCCATGCAGTGATGCAGCCCAGTAGTTTTTCCCGATTACTGTATAACCCGCATTTACATTAAAACCATCATTCTCTGCAAATCCAAGACTTTTCCCAAGATACGTATACCGTTCACCATTGCGTGTATTTGCATCCGGAACCGTATAGAGCCACTTGGAACGGTAATTATACTCCAGCTTGACCGAATTCTCAAGCTGCAAAGGAACCGGATTGCGCCAGTAAAGCCCCATATCCATCCCCCAGTGTGCAGGTTCCTTATCAGTAACGACCTCATTGTCAACCTGAAAATCATCCCAGACCACCTGCCCCTTGAATGCGATATTCTCTGTAAACGGCTTGATATCCCACAGCACTCCGATCATCAGATTGCCATCACCCTCCATGTTGGTATTAATAACTGAATAAATCGAAAACGGGTTAACGTATGAGAAATCGGGAAATCCCCCGTGACGGGTAAATAAAAGGCTTTCAAATACACCTAATGTCAACCATTTTGCCGGCATGATATTCAATACATGTGCAGTAAAATAACGATTAATTTCACCATCAGCATCCCATTCTGAATGTTTCAAAGGGAATGCGGTAAAGAGATGTCTGAATTCAAAAATCCGCGAATAGAGCTGCCACTCAAATGCATCGTAAGTATAAGGATTTGACGAAAGAAAAAGACTGCGGTCTGCAAACGGACCCCAGTTCCGTTCTGTTCTTCCAAGACGAAACATTCCATGTTTCCAGTTCGCCTGTATAAAAGCCTCTTCAATGCGCCCGCGGACAATGCGGTCCGGATGTGCAGGATAAAATTGATCGTAATCGTAAGTCTTATCAACATGCAAGGTTTGACGAACAAGTACATTGTGATAGACGATACTATTGAGAAACCCGATTTCCAGAGGAGCTTCATTACCAAGTACAGGATCATTGTAATTGCCACCACTTGAAAACTGTGGTTCAAAGTACCAGTGATTATGGCTCATTTTTACACTATCAGGCCATAGTGACTTGTCAAAAAGAGATACGCCACTGATCCCATCATGAAACATATCACTTACAGAACTTTTTTCTGCTGCAAGGGCATCTCTGGCCATAAGATAGTATGGATACCGCCAGTTTGCGTTCTGCACTGTCTCGGCAGCAAGCGTTGCCACGAAAGACACAATAATAATCATTATTCTTTTCATTACCAGAGTCCTGTT
>Ga0123334_1004990_pt1 | contig 13110 bp, 7 predicted proteins | sample BiotimSIPDNA_FD_89706 | JGI IMG/M metagenome (GOLD analysis project Ga0123334, IMG submission 89706) | Anaerobic biogas reactor microbial communites from Washington, USA - Biogas_R1 time_0 SIP DNA | ecosystem: Engineered > Bioreactor > Anaerobic > Unclassified | place: Washington, USA | collected... | reverse complement strand
GACTGTATACGCTTACAGCCTCAAGAAGGAATTTGAAAAGCTCAACAAGCCTGTTGATAAGGACAGCTTCCATGAGCTTTCAACAAGAGAGATAAATGCATACTACAATCCTATGGACAACTCCATAAATATCCTCAGCGGTATCCTTCAGGGCGTTTACGAGCCTGATCAGGGCTATGAGCACGACCTTGCTACGATCGGCTGGGTAATCGGCCATGAGATGTCCCACGCCTTCGACCCCAACGGCGCAAAGTATGACAAGGACGGCAACTACAAGGAATGGTGGACAGCCGAGGATTATGCAGCCTGCGAGCAGCGTATACAGAAACTCAAGGATTATATGAGCAAGATCATTCCTTTCGAGGGACAGCAGGCAGTGAACGGCGAGATCGTAAAGGGCGAGATATCTGCGGACATGACAGCTGTAAAGGCTTCGCTCCTGATCGCCGCAGACCATGAGGGCTTCGACTACGACAAGTATTTCCGCACTCTCCCTCTTGCATGGGGCAGCATCTCTCTTGCAGAGTTAGCCGGTATGCAGAACTCCTATGACGAGCATCCGCTGAACAACGTGAGAGTAAATGTATCAATACAGCAGTGTGATAAGTTCAGGGAGCTCTATGACATCAAGGAAGGCGACGGAATGTACCTTGCCACTGACCAGAATCTTTATATTTGGTGATTGTTAATAAATTGTTTAAAGGACCGAGTGGAAATTCGGTCCTTTTTCTGTGTTTTGTCCACCTATCATATGGAATGTGGGTTTACAAACAATTTTTATTAACTTATAATGAATATATAGTAATAAGTAATTAATACTTAATTTATTAAACAGGGGGTATGAAGATGATTTTAGCACATAAAATCAAATCGGCACTGGCCGGACTTGTTGCAGGAAGTATGCTTGCAACAGCAGTGTACATCGCACCGGAGGATAATTCTGTTCCTCAGTTTGAAGTAAACGCTGCAAGTCTTTGTACAGTCAACACAAATAAAACTTATCAGATAATCAGAGGTTTTGGCGGCATGAACCACCCAGAGTGGCAGAACGCAGGTGCAGGTCACGGTGATATGACAGCCTCTGAGGTTCAGACAGCTTTCGGAAACGGAGCTAACGAACTGGGACTTACCGTTCTGCGTATCTTCGTCAGCGATGACCAGAACGCATGGAAGAACGCCGTTCCCACTGCAAAGAGAGCACAGGCACTGGGCGCAACAGTTTTCGCTACGCCTTGGAACCCGCCGGCAAGTATGCGCTCGAACGGCAGCGGCGGAGCTAACGGAGGAAAGTACGTCCTTAACAACGGTGCTGAGGCTCAGTACGCCAAGTACCTTAACGACTACGTAAAGTACATGGAAGGTCAGGGAATCAATCTCTATTCAATTTCTGTACAGAACGAGCCAGACTACGCTATGGACTGGACAGCATGGTCTCCTGATCGTACAACTAATTTTATTGCTAACTACGGACAGGCAATAAAGGAAGGCACAAATGCCAAGCTCATGTCACCCGAGAGCTTCCAGTACGGTCCCGAGAGCTATGGATACGGCAAGAACTACTATAAAAAGATAATCCAGAACGCAAAGGCTTTTGCCAACTGCGATCTCTTCGGAACACATTTCTACGGTACATCCCGTGATTCCATGAATTATCCTACCGTTGAGGACTGCGGCAAGGAGATATGGATGACCGAGGTATACGTTCCGAACTCAAAGGACAATTCCGCTAATAACTGGCCTGAGGCTATACAGGTAGCTCAGAATATCCACAACGGTCTCGTTGTAGGTAATATGAGTGCTTACGTATGGTGGTACATCCGCCGCAGCTACGGTCTTATGACTGAAGATGGAAAGATCTCCAAGCGTGGATACATGATGGCTCAGTATTCCAAGTACGTTCGTCCCGGTGACTATCGTATAGATGTTACTGAGCAGCCTGCAAGCGGAGTATATGTTTCCGCTTACAAGCACAGCGACACTCAGATAGAGGTTGTTGCTATCAATTCAGGCAGCGATGTTTCACAGGAATTTTCGATCAGTAACAGAACTATAACCGATGTAGACCGCTACAGGACTACAAGCAGTGAGAATCTTGCTGCAACTGAGAATATGGAGCACGATACCTCAACATTCTGGGCACAGCTCCCGGCTAACAGTGTTTCAACCTTTGTTATAACTCTTGAGAGTGATGGCAAGGATCTTCCTGATGATCCCGGTCAGCCAACTCCCCGTGAGCCGCTCCAGCCCGATTCAAACGGCTACTACTACCACGATACATTCGAGGGAGATAACGGCGAATGGACAGGAAGAGGTTCTTCATCTGTTACTCTCAGCGGCAGAAATCCTTATAAGGATAAGGAAGCACTTCTTATCCAGGACAGAGCAAGTGCATGGAACGGCGCACAGAAAACTCTCGATTCACTGACCTTTAAGGCAGGTGAGGAGTACAGCTTCAGCGTATGTGCAGCATATCTTGACGGTACTTCAGACCAGCAGAACCTTATGCTTTCAATTCAGTACAAGGATTCCGAAGGAACTACACAGTACGGACATATTGCTTCCGCAAATGCTGTAAAGGGCAGCTATGTTCAGCTTGCTAATCCGAATTACAAGATACCTGACGGCGCTACAGATCTCATACTCTACGTTGAGTCAGAGACAGGTACAGATAACTTCTATATAGATGAAGCTATCGTTGCCGTAAAGGGAACCAAGATCGAAGGTCCAAAGGAAATCAAGATAACCCTCGGTGATGTTGACGCAGACGGCTGTATCGACGGATTCGATCTTGCTCTCATGAGAAGCGGACTTATAGACGGCTTTGAAAGCTATTCCAAGGCTGCTGACGTAAACCAGAACCGTAAGAACGATATCGCTGATGCAGTTATGCTCCAGCAGTATCTCCTTGGCAATATAACTGAATTTGAAAAGGACACAACTGTTCCTGATGATGATGACGACCAGCCTACAATGACTATGTCTGAATTCACAAAGAAGATCCAGGCTCAGATGGTCGAGAACGAGCCTAACGATTCACATAACGAAAAGAGCGGCGTTCAGTACGGCACAGTAAAGAGCGGTACATATTACTCAACTACCTGCAAACGAAACAAGCCCTACAACATCCTTCTTCCTGCAAACTATGACACAAACAAGAAGTACCCTGTACTCTATTGTATGCATGGTTACTGGGAGAACCAGGACAGAATGATAATCAAGGGCAATAATACAATGGCAACACGCCAGATCATCGGCAATGCTATTGCTGAGGGCGCTGCCAAGGATATGATCGTTGTATTCCCTTACATATACTCAAGCGCAACTCAGGACAGTTGTTCAGCTATGGATGATGCTAATAATGCAGCTTATGATAACTTCATAAACGACCTCGTAAAGGATCTTATGCCTCACATTGAGTCTACATACAGCGTTAAGACCGGCAGAGAGAATACTGCTATCACAGGTTTCTCTATGGGCGGCAGAGAGTCACTCCTTATCGGTATGAAGCGCCCTGACCTCTTCGGATACGTTGGCGCTATCTGCCCGGCTCCTGGTGTAACAGGTTCCTTCAAGTGGGACAGCGAGGAAGTTGCTCCTTACCTCTTAATGATAACAGCAGGCGGAAACGACCAGACTGTTTACAATACTCCTGACGGTTATCACCAGAACTTTACAAAGAACAATGTGCCTCATATCTGGCACTATGTAAATAACGGCTACCACGGAGACAACTCCATCCACGCTCATCTTTACAACTTTGTCAGAGCTGTTTTTCAGGCTTGATCCCCCTCTCTTTTAAGCCTGATAAAAACGTCCTCTATTAACAGGACATATAATGTACCAGAGACCCATGCGTTTGCATGGGTTTTTGGTTTGTGGTGGAAAAAAAGAGCTATCCGATTAATAATTGAATCAGATAGCTCTTACTTTTTAGTTGTTATGTCTCTTTGAATCGGAAATATCTTGCGGTGTCCGGAATCTTCTGCACAATAATTCCCTCGCTTTTTCTGCTACCGGCATCGCTTCGGGTATTATTCCCACTCCACAGTTCCCGGAGGCTTGGAGGTTATGTCATAGACAACTCTGTTAACGTGCTCGACCTCATTGCAGAGGCGGTTTGAGACACGGGCGAGAACGTCGTAGGGGATACGAGCCCAGTCAGCGGTCATAAAGTCGTCAGTAGTTATCGCACGGATAGCGATGAGGTGGTCATAGGTACGGTGATCGCCCATAACGCCAACGGTGTGAACATCTGGGAGGACAGCGAAGAACTGCTTGAGCTGATCCTCGATACCGCTCTTGCGGATCTCGTCACGGAAAACAGCGTCAGCTTCCTGAAGGATCTTGATCTTCTCTTCAGTGATCTCGCCGATGATACGAACGCCGAGACCGGGGCCCGGGAATGGCTGTCTCCATACCAGGTCGTGAGGGATGCCCAGCTTTTCGCCGACCTTGCGGACCTCATCCTTGAAGAGGTCGCCGAGAGGCTCGATAGTGCCGGCAAATTTGATATCCTCCGGCATATTAACCATATTGTGGTGAGTTTTTATAACAGCGGTACTGCCATGGCCGGACTGGTTGCCCTTGCCTGATTCAATGCGGTCGGGGTAGATAGTACCCTGAGCGAAGAAGCCGTCCGTACCCTGTTCACGGATCTTATCCCAGAACACGTTATAGAATTCAGTACCGATGATCTTTCTTTTCTTTTCCGGATCGCTTACGCCCTTAAGAGCGCTGAGGAACTTGTCCTTGCAGTTGACACGGATGAAGTTCATATCGAAGAGCTTAGTGAAGGTCTCTTCGACGAAGTCTCCCTCGTCCTTACGCATGAGACCCTGATCTACGAAAACGCAGGTAAGCTGCTTTCCGACAGCACGGCTGAGGAGGCCGGCTGCAACAGAGGAGTCAACACCGCCGGAGAGTCCGAGGATGACTTTTTTATCGCCGATCTGCTCACGGAGCTTCTTGACGGTATTCTCAATGAAGTCGTCCATGATCCAGTCACCTGAGAAATTGCAGACATCCATGAGGAAGCTGCGGAGGATATTCTTACCGTACTCACTGTGAGTTACCTCTGGGTGGAACTGTACTGCATAGAGTTTCTTTTCGGGACATTCAAAAGCGGCGCAGGGGCAGTCCTCTGAATGGGCAGTAGTTCTGAAGCCCTCAGGGAGTTTGCTTACAAAGTCGGTATGGCTCATCCATACAACGCTCTTTTCGGGGACGTCATTGAAGAGAACGCCACCGTTATGTACTATCTCGATCTTTCCGTACTCACTTTTTTCGCAGCTCTCAACTGTTCCGCCGAGAGTATACGCCATAAGCTGGCAGCCGTAGCAGATACCGAGTATCGGGATACCGAGCTCGAAGATCTCCTTTGAGATATGGGGGGAAGTCATATCGTAAACGCTGTTAGGACCTCCGGTGAAGATGATACCCATAGGATCGAGAGCTTTGATCTCATCGATAGGTGTCTGGTAGTTTTTGATCTCGCAGTAAACGCCGCATTCACGGACTCTTCTTGCGATGAGCTGATTGTACTGTCCACCGAAGTCGAGAACGATACAGAGCTGATTAGCCATAGACCCTCCTTCTTAATGACCGCTTTACGGCAGCGGCAGCCGTATTTGAAACTGTCTGATCCCGAAGCCTTTGGATCGGATCAGCAGTAAACGATACATCTATTATGCCACGTTTTCCGGAAAATTTCAAGTACCCGGAGGCATTTTTTGCGAGAAAAATTATCATAGGGAGGATATAATTTTTATATTGTTCCCGATATACAGAGCGGAGTTGACAATGTTGAAAGAAAAATGTTCAATAGTATTAATAATACAGAAACGCCTGAAAGTTCTCATGCTTTCAGGCGTTATGTGTTAATTGTCTTTTCTTTTCCGATCTGTTAAAGCTGTTGCTGCAATAAATAATGCAAGTATGACCGCACCGGCTGCCGAGACCTTCAATCCGGTCTTTTTCAGCGGAGCCTCAAAGGTGATATCGATATGGTGGCTGCCGGCAGCTAAAGGGAAGCCTATGAAGGCGGTATTTGTCTTGAAATACTCAGTGTCCTCACCGTCAACACTGATATGAAAGCCCTTGTCATATGGAATGGAGAATGTGAACCAGCCGTCCTCTGAGACGTTTATGTCGCCTGTGATGGTGTCTCCGACGGATTCATCAGCATCTATAACCAAAGGATCCTTGTTGTTCATGGCAGAGCTGAGGATATAGTTGTCAGCCTCATAAACGTGCAGATCTGAGATATGGTAGTAGCCCTTTGTGAAGGTCATAGTCAGCTCAGAAACAGGTTCGTAGGAGGATATTACGAAGGTGAAATCGTAGTTACGGTTATTGTACTTCCATTTCGGATCGGTGAGCTTGTTTTTTACCCCGTTAATGGTCAGCGCAATGTCTGTCTGTGCGGAGATATGTCCTATACGGTTATCGGCCTTTGCAAGGACTATTAGGAACTTGTTCTCGGTGGATCTTTCAAGGGGGACGTGTACAGTGAAATTCTCATCGGACTTTATGGTGTACACATCGCCGGAGCAGGAGATGCGCTTATCGTTTACAGCCGACATCATATCATAGCCTATCTCTCTTGTATGTGAGGCGTACTGCGGTGAGCTGTCCTTTGGAGTGATAATATTCTCGATCAGAGCCTCAGCTCTTAATTGCAGGGGAAGGGAATAGAATTCCTTTTCGCTCATGGTTGCCGGGCAGGCATATCCCAGAGGCATTGCGTAGTTGTTGCGGAAAATGGTGTATCCGTTTACTGAACCTACAGGCTCTTCGCCGTCCATTCTCATGGTATCCGGAGCGATCTTATAGCGGACTCCCATTAGAGCATTGAAAATTATGCTGTATGATTGGTTCTGTATGGCGGTATTGCGGATACGGTTTTCACTGAGGGAGGTATTGAACCGGAAATCTCTCAGTGCTGAGTTGCTGACAGAGGAATAGGAATTGGTAGACAGATACCTCATATTCACCACACGGTTCACATTGATATCGTCCGGGATGCAGTCTCCGAAGCGGTAGAGATCATCGTCACTGTTGATAGTGTCTGTAATAGCTGAGCGTATCTCATCGGAGTAGAACTCATCGATTGAAGAACGCTTGGCGAATATATCGTTCACATTCACTGCGATACATATAGCCAGCGACATCAGAAGGGTGAAATGGGGCAGGTACTTTTCCTTTTTCTTCAATAGGAGGAATGCCAGCACCGGTGTTGACACGGCATACTCCGATATCATCATTATCATGGGAGGTATCCTTGGAGTGCAGAAAACGAGAGATATTACAGCCATGGCAACGTGTATCACAAGAAGTATGACAATATCCTTTCCCGGGGATTTATGTGTTGTGAGAAAGCGTCCGCAGATCGTAAGTACAGGGATTATCAGCGGAATAAATGCCTTTCCGTCGATGTACATACCGGCGTTTATGGCATAGTTTATAAACGGGAAGACTATGCAGGAGAGTATGACCGCCGAGAGGAACTTATCCTGCCTCTGACCGTGCAGCAGCATATACATTGCAGCAAATACGGCTATGGAGATAACTCCTACAGAGTATCCGGTGTGGAGGAGCATACTCAGGTTGACTGTGGGGACGAGTACACTTTTCAGCGACATATCCGTTGAGGTCTCAGCTCTTCCCGAAAGCAGAGCGGAGAATACCGGCATCCACAGATAGGATGAGCATAAACAGCCGATGGCGGCTGCGGTCACTTTTTTCCAGATGTCAGCAATTGTTCTGACAGGGGAGAACTTCTCCTCCTTGCAGAGCTCCAGCCAGATCATATGTATACCCACTACCACGAAGCTGCTGATGCTGAAATAGAAGCTGCAGCACATTATGCAGTAGGCGAAAAGCGCCATGAGGAAAAGTCTTGCGGGGGTGTCCTTCTTTTCGCATATGAGCAGCATACCCAGCAGAAAGGGAATGTAGTTCATAAACATTACATGGCGGTGGCTGTGGAAAAACAAACCGCTTGAGCAGAGGAAGAGCAGTGCCAGCAGAAGGGCAGTTTTGCGGTCGAAATGCCGCTTGAACAGAACATATCCCAGAATTGCCGAAACGAGCACAGTAGCAAGGCTGAGCAGTTGTATATAGGTGCTCATCCGCATGAAAGGCATTGCGTATGCCGGGAAATAGAGCGGATTGAAAATGCCGTAGTAGGCGTAGTTGTATATATTCTGTCCGCAGCCGAGCTGTAGGGCAAGGTCAGGGAAGGGATCATGTGTCTCATAGAAGCGCATCCGGAAATATTCCGGGATCGCAAAGTGCTGGCTTTTCCAGTCCTTGTCCGAGCCCCAGATACCGCCCTGGCTCTTGAATATGAGAACAATGCTTACAAGGAGGAGGAATACTGCTGAAATGATTATATAAGCTGAAATGTCTGGATGCTTTGAATAAAAATGTCTTAACTTTTTCTGCATTACATCTTTGTGCCGGAGCAGTGCGTTTACACAGCCGGCGGTTCCTTTCTGATATTTCCGGCAGGCATTTTCCTGCCGCACATAATTAAGTATATTATACATTATATCAGCAAGAAAATCAATAGATTATGAAAAGTTGTCAGTGAACAGAATACATATATCAGCTTGCCGTGGCGGAACTTTTTCTGCCGCTGACTTTTCATTGCTTTCCGAGCAGTGAGCAGCGTCTTTTTTTTCGTCATGTATTGACAAATAACCTGAATTGTGATACAATATAACAAATTGCAAAAGAAACTTCGGTTTCAGAGCAGGCATCCGGTCGTGCGGACCGGCCGGCAACTTCTGTTGCCTTATTGATTCGGCCAGTGCCGATAAAGTTTTTATAAGTTTTCATCAGCTTGTGAAAGGTCAATAAGAGTAGTAAAAGGTGTTCATGCTTATATAGACTCTGAAACCCCAGATGTGAAGTATTATGCGGTGAAGTTTAGGTATTTCATGCACATACAGGCTATGAAAGTCTGTGTGTGCATTTTTATTCTGAGGTGTGTGTTATGGAAAATAAACTCAAGCTTTATGGCTTTAATAATCTTACCAAATCCCTGAGCTTCAATATCTACGATGTCTGTTATGCCAAGACGCCTAAAGCTCAGCTGGACTACATCGCTTATGTTGACGAGGTATACAATTCCGAGCGAATTACTGATATAATGACTCATCTGACCGAGATGATAGGAGCGCAGGTGCTGAGTATGTCCAGACAGGACTACGACCCCCAGGGCGCTTCAGCTACCTTCCTTATTGCGGACGATACCATGGTGCCTGCCGGAGGGAGCGAGACTGTGGCTCATCTTGACAAGAGCCACGTTACTGTCCACACATATCCGGAGTACCATCCGGATACGAGCATCGCAACATTCCGTGTGGATATTGACGTTGCTACCTGCGGAAAGATAACTCCGCTGACAGCTCTTGACTATCTTATCGGCAGCTTTGACTCTGATATAATTACTATGGACTACCGTGTAAGAGGCTTTACACGCAATCTTGACGGCGAAAAGCTGTTCATAGACCATGATATAACTTCCATACAGAATTATATCGACGCAAAGATACTGGATAAGTACGATGCGGTCGATATCAATGTGTACCAGGCAAATATGTTCCACACGAAGATGCTCATCAAGGAGATCGAGCTTCAGAACTACCTTTTCAATACAGATGTTAGAGAACTCTCTCCAAGGAGCAGGCTCGATATAACCAATGCGCTCCAGAGAGAAATGATAGAAATATTCAGCGGAAGGAACGTGTTCGGAAATGTCTGAGCTTTCACAGGTGAATGCACCGATCTATGAGGCGCTGAGAAAATTCCGGCGCATGAGGGTAGTGCCCTTCGATGTTCCCGGCCATAAGCGCGGCAGGGGAAATATGGAGCTTACAGAGTTCCTGGGCGAGGACTGTATGAACGTGGATGTAAACTCCATGAAGCCCCTTGATAATCTCTGCCACCCTGTATCAGTAATACGTGACGCAGAGGATCTTGCGGCTGAGGCCTTTGGTGCGGCTAATGTATTCTTTATGGTGGGAGGCACCACCTCCGCCGTTCAGAGCATGATAATGTACGCCTGCAAGGAGGGCGACAAGATCATAATGCCGAGAAACGTCCACAGGAGCGCTATCAATGCCCTTATCCTTACAGGAGCAGTTCCGGTATATGTAAATCCGGACGTTAATCATCAGCTTGGCATCGCACTTGGAATGTCCGTCTCCCAGATAGAAAAGGCTATTGAGGAGAATCCGGACGCAAAGGCGATAATGGTGAACAACCCCACCTATTACGGCATATGCTCCGATCTTAGGAGGATAACCGAGCTTGCCCATGCACATGGTATGCTTGTGCTGGTGGACGAGGCTCACGGCACTCACTTCTACTTCGGGGAGAATTTCCCTGTGACTGCAATGGCTGCCGGAGCAGACCTTGCCTCAGTGAGTATGCATAAATCCGGCGGAAGCCTTACACAGAGCTCTTTCCTGCTTATGGGAAAGGCTATAAATTCGGACTATATGCGCCAGGTGGTCAACCTTACTCAGACCACCAGTGCATCCTATCTGCTGCTGTCCAGTCTTGATATATCAAGGAAGAGACTTGCCCTCAGCGGCCCTGAGATATTTGCTCAGACAGTGGAAATGGCAGAATATGCCCGTGCTGAGATAAATGATATCGGCGGCTACTATGCCTACTCCCGTGAGTTGATAAACGGGGACAGCATCTATGATTTTGACGTATCTAAGCTTAGTATATATACCCTGCCTATAGGTCTTGCAGGTATCGAGGTATATGACCTGCTTCGTGACGAATACGATATCCAGATAGAGTTCGGTGATATCGGAAACGTCCTCGCATATATCTCGGTAGGAGACCGCAAGCGTGACATAGAGCGCCTCATAAGTGCCCTTGCAGAGATAAAGCGTAGATTCGGCAAGGAGGGAACAGGTATGCTTACCCAGGAGTACATCAATCCTGTGGTGGCGGAAACTCCAAGAAGAGCTTTCTATGCAAAGAAGCGTTCACTGCCGCTTGATGAGGCTGCCGGAAACGTATGCAGTGAGTTTGTTATGTGCTATCCTCCGGGAATACCGATACTTGCCCCGGGCGAGCTGATAACTCCGGAGATAATAGAGTACATAAAGTATGCGAAGGAAAAAGGGTGTCAGATGACAGGTACGGAGGATCTAAATATAGAGCGTCTCAACGTACTTGAATGATTAAGGAGTGTATTTATATGAATAACAAGAAGATCGGTATGCAGATGAGTCTGCTTATGGCGGTAACGCTCAGTTTCTGCCTTTCACTTACAGGAACACTTTCATCCGGAAAGTTTCAGATTGTTCCATTTCTCGTGACATTTGTGACAAGCTTTATCATAAGCCTTATCATAGGACTTTTAGTGCCCATGCCAAAGGTGGAGGGCGGTATTGTCCGTGCCTTCGGCTTTGAGGAGCACAGCCTGCCGGCAAGACTGGTATCCAGCCTTGCTTCAGACCTTATCTATACACCGGTGATAACACTGGCGATGATAGCTCTTGTCCGCAAAATGGCTTCCGGCCACGGTGCTGATCTTCCGCCTTTCGGCATAATGTTTGTAAAATCACTCATACTCAGCCTTGTAGTGGCATACATAATAATCTTCATAGTAAGCCCTATATTCCTTAAGTTCGTGCTTAAGAAAAACGGTGTTGAAGGTCCTCCGAAGGACAGAAAGTAATATAAGGACACCGCAGCAATCCATGAATTAACTTTTACAGGAGGGTAATAATGGAATTATGGTTCACGGAGCGTCATACTCCGAATGTTAAATTTTCAATAAAGGTCGATCATCAGCTCTACAGCGGAAACAGTGAATTTCAGAGAATAGATATATTCGATTCCAAGGAATTCGGCAGATTCCTTACCCTTGACGGATATATGATGCTCACTGAGAAGGATGAGTTCATCTACCATGAGATGATAACCCATGTTCCTATGGCTGTGCATCCATGCCCGAAGAACGTACTCGTTATCGGCGCAGGCGACGGCGGCGTTGTCCGTGAGCTTACCCGCTATCCCTCAGTTGAGATGATAGACCTGGTGGAGATAGACGAGCTGGTGGTTGAGGTCTGCAAGAAGTATCTTCCGACTACAGCCTGCCGTTTCGATGATCCGAGAGTAAATATGTACTACGAGGATGGAGTTAAGTTCATCCGCCGCTGTGAGGATATGTATGACGTTATCATCGTTGACTCAACAGATCCATTCGGCCCGGGAGAAGGACTTTTCACCAAGGAGTTCTACGGCAGCTGCTTTAAGGCACTGCGAGAGGACGGAATAATGGTGAACCAGCACGAGAGCCCCTTCTATGACGAGGACGCCGCAGCTATGCAGCGCTCCCATAAGAGGATAGTAGAGAGTTTCCCCATAAGCAAGGTATATCAGGCTCACATCCCGACTTATCCCTCCGGACACTGGCTCTTCGGATTTGCTTCAAAGAAATATCATCCCACTAATGATTATAACGGCACTAAATGGAGTATGCTGGGTCTGAAGACAAGGTACTATAATCCTCGTCTTCACATCGGCGCATTTGCTCTGCCAAACTATGTAGAGGAGCTTCTTAAAGATGTTGAATAAAAATATACAGACATTCATTGCCTGCGACAGCGAGTATGAGGACGCAAAGATCGTCCTCTTCGGAGCAGGCTTCGACGGTACTACCAGCTTTCGTCCCGGAACAAGATTTGCTCCGGCTGCCATAAGGAACGAGAGCTTCGGTATTGAGACCTACAGTCCCTATCAGGACAGGGATATGCTGGATTACTGCTATTTTGACAGCGGCGATCTGGAGCTTCCCTTCGGCAATACCGGCGGTGCGGTCGAAGATATATCAGCGCGTGCCGAACAGATACTCACTGACGGCAAGATCCCTTTTATGATCGGCGGAGAGCATCTTGTGACTCTGGGTACAGTTAGGGCCGTCAGCGATAAGTACAATGACCTGTATATCGTACACTTTGACGCTCATGCTGACCTGAGGGACGATTACCTCGGCCAGAAGCTGTCTCATGCCTGTGTGCTGAGACGCTGTCACGAGATAGTGGGCGATGGACATATCTTCCAGTTCGGCATCAG
>Ga0123334_1004988_pt1 | contig 13116 bp, 9 predicted proteins | sample BiotimSIPDNA_FD_89706 | JGI IMG/M metagenome (GOLD analysis project Ga0123334, IMG submission 89706) | Anaerobic biogas reactor microbial communites from Washington, USA - Biogas_R1 time_0 SIP DNA | ecosystem: Engineered > Bioreactor > Anaerobic > Unclassified | place: Washington, USA | collected... | reverse complement strand
CGCCCTCTCCCCCATGCATCAACGTTTGTATACGACTTGTGATATCGTACAGGTTTAAACCAGGGGTGATCCTTTACTTTTACGCCAAACTGTTCTGCAATCTCACGTTCAAACATATGCACCTGAGGACACTTTGGTGTGATCGAGTTAAACTCAAAACCATTAATCTCGGTTCTGCACAGTTTCAACTCATTCTGATCATCATCTGCAATAACTGCAACCATCTCGACGGTATCAGGTTTATCAGAATTTTTCCCGAATAATGCAGCCACTCTCTCGCCAAATGCAACTGAACCGGTAATCGCCTGAGCAAACTGTTCCGGATTCAGCACTTCGATAGTGTCAAGTGAAACTGCACGGCCATTATTAATTACTGTCGTAAGGGATTGTACCATAATCAAGACTGCCCCCCTATGAATTCGACTGCATCATTAAGTAATGCAGCCAGCGGTTCCGGTATGTAAATTCCAAGTATCAACACAATGATCATCATTGCAAGTACAGGTGCACCATTCCAGAATCCATCTTTAAAGGTACCTTTTTCTTTTATATCTTTTGGTGCATTACCCTGAACAGTACTTAACACTGTTCCCCCCATTCCTATAAAAACTATACAAAGAAGAACAAGAAACAGTGCGCCCGAGAAATAGGCGTGCGAATCAAACATGCCTGATAGAATTGAAAACTCACTGATAAATGGTCCAAACGGTGGTGATCCGGTAATCGCAAGAAACGAAACCAGAAACATTGATCCTGACAAAGGAAGAATTCTTAATGCACCATGAACCTGTTCGATATTTTTACTTCCGTAAGCCCTGTGAATATTTCCGGCACTAAGAAACAATACCCCTTTTGTAATACCATTAGTAAGAATGTGAAGAACCGTTCCGTATAAAGCGGTTTTTCCGATTCCCAGACCAATCATAAGAATACCCATATGTTCAATACTGGAATACGCAAGCATTCTCTTTATGTCACGTTGACGAATCAGAAAAAGGGCAGCTGCAATCATGGAAAGAAAACCCATGAACAACAACAGCCTTGACATATACTGTTGCTCACCGGCGGCATAACAGATATGATAAATTCTTAAAAAAGCAAGGAATGCACACGAAGTTGTAGCACCGGCAAATATTGCTCCAACAAGCCCCGGAGACTCTCCGTATGCATCAGGTTTCCAGGTGTGCATAGGTGCAAGACCCATCTTGGTTCCATATCCCACAAGAAGGAGAATAAATGCAGCATGAAGCCATATTTTCGATAGCTGCGGAGCATTATGTAACAGCACATCATAGGTCAGCGTTGCATCAAGCCCGGCATGCAGTGATGAATATGCGATAAAAAATGTTCCAAGTAGTGCAAGCGCAATACCTACGGAGCCGATCAACAGATATTTCCACATTGCTTCAATACTTAACCGGGTGTGATTAAAGTAGATAAGCGGTGCTGTTACAAGTGTTGTCGCCTCAATTGCCACCCACATCAGTCCAAGGTGATGTGCCCAGGTGACAAGGCTCATAGTTCCTAAAAATGTCAGAAGACATACAATAAATATCCTGTTGTTCCGGTCATTCCTGAAATGTAAATACTGTACGGCATAAAAGGAGCAGAAGAGAAAGAGGGTACTTACAAGTAACAGAACTATTTTTCCCAATGGATCAAGAGAAAGCCATGTTGACGTTTCAGAAATACGGTTGCTGAATACAACGATATACGTCAGTACACAATGTGGTACAGCTGCCACAGGAAGCATATACGGCCTGACCCGGTTGGATGTAATAACTGCAGCAGCAACTGCTATAAGTAAAGGATAAAAAATCAGCAAAAATGCCATATACATTTACTCCTTAAGTGAACTCAGGATACGCGTATCCATTGATGAAAATGACTGATTGATTTTACTTATGATGATGCAGCTCACGAAAATACCAACGAACAGATCCAGCAGCACTCCCATCTCTATAACCATCGGCATTGCTTCCATAAGAAGCACGCCGAATATAAATATTCCATTTTCAAGTATAAGGTACCCGATAACCTGTGTCAGCGCCTTGAATCGCGTTGTCAGGAGGATAAATCCGACAAGTATTGTTGCAATCGCTGATGGAACGATCAGTTTACTGAGATTCTCGTTTGCAAGCGGCATCTGACTTGCAAAAAGTAACGCAAACACCGTTGCAAGTGCTCCGAGTATAATTGACGGTAAAATGCCGATAAGCGGTTCAACCTCACGTTTAATCTGAACATCCCTGAGCGCATGAGACATCATGACCGGTATGGCAAAACCTTTCAGCACAATTGCAATTATGGATGCAGCAACCGCCATCAAACTAAGTCCATCATGTGTGATAAGCGGCAATATACCAAGCAGGATACCCTGAAAGGCGACAATCCGGATAATTGACTGAATACGAGTTGTTCCCAGCGTAAACAGATTCAGCATCAGAATAATTACCAGTATTGCATTAAGTAAATTTGTCATACAACGTTCACCTTATTAAAAGTATAAATCCGAAAGCACAGAACAGTAGTGCACTGATCAGTAAATAGGGTATGTGCAGGAGCTGCAGACGCGCCATCACCGACTCGGTAATACCCACAAGCACTGCAATTCCAAGCATTTCCACAATAAATAATACCCAGTTAAGCCACACGATATCGAATTGAAACGGGATCATGATATGTAAGAGCAAAGCACTCAGGACAAACAACTTTATTGATGCTGCATAGGTGATAACACCAAAAAGCGGACCACTGTGATCAAGTACCATTGCTTCGTGTATCATGGTAAGTTCCAGATGTGTATTTGGATCATCCACAGGAATTCTGCAACTTTCTGCAAGCAGGACGATATACACTCCGATTGCTATCAAAACAAGTGGTGCAGCAACAATCGCAGAGTATTCCTCAAGCGGTCCGTGCATCATCGGAGTCAGCGATATCTCACCTGATATTTTTGCCAGAACAAGAAATGCAAAGAACAGCGCAGGTTCAGAAAAACAGGCAAAGGTTACTTCACGGGCAGCCCCCATACCCTCAAATGATGAACCGGTATCAAGCGCAGCTGCGGTTGTAAAGAACCTTGACAATCCAAACAAATATGCAAAAAGAATCAGATCACCGGCAAAGCTTATTGGAGAATCAAAACTCCCCATCGGTATTAAAAGACCGGCAATAAGCAGTGAACACAGTGTTACAAAAGGTCCTACCCGGAAAACCCATGATGTCGTAACACTGAATACCATTCCTTTTCTGAACAGTTTAAAAATATCATAATACACCTGAAGCAGCGGTACGCCGACACGTCCGCCAAACCAGGCTTTGGTCTTATTGATAATTCCAAGCAGCAGCGGCGGCATAGTAATCAATAACATCAGATGAAGAATAATCTCTACGACATCAACAACCATTGAATTCATCCGTTTATCTCCCGATAATTAACAAAACAATAACAGTTACCAGAATATACAGGACATACAAGTGTACCTGTCCCCGCTGAAACACCCTTACCATGGGCAGATAATAACCTGCCAGTTTGAAAACAGGCACAACCAATCTATCAAGTATCACATCGGGAACAACACTTTTGAATGCCGATTTCCGTGGAAATAATCCGCTGATTTTCGGATCATGATCAGAAGGAACCACAATCCACCGGAACAGCTTTACGATTGTATCACCGAATGATGAACTGCTGTACTGCATGCGGCTTGTCGGCAGGGCATATCCGCAATCCCAGGTCCCTAACGCGCTTTCCTTTTTAGTAAACAATTTTTTCCTGAATACAACTGCAGTAAACCCTATGAGCATCAGCAGACCCGATCCAAGATAACTTATCCATTGAAGTGACTCTGCTGCGTTTACAGAGGACACCAGAGTATTCTGTGGAGTCCAGACATTAACTGCACTGACTATCAGATCTAATGACAATACAGGAATCAGACCGATAAAAAGACATCCGGCAGCAAGTACAACCATCGGCAGAATCAGTGAACCATCAGCCTCATGAGCCTGCGATGCATTTTCAGATCTGCAATTCCCCAGAAAGATTGTACCGAATGCCTTTACAAAACAAGCTATCGCCATTGGGCCGATTGTAGCAAGTGCAACAGCACCAAGCGGCACGGTCGAAAACGTTTTCTCTGTATCTACCTGTAAATAGTTAAAAAAGCCTGTATACATAAGCCACTCGCTGACAAAACCGTTTAACGGCGGCAAAGCACAAATCGCAATAGCACCCACAAGAAAAAGAAACGCCGTTTTTGGCATTCGTTTGCCAAGCCCACCCATCTGTTCCAGATCGCGTGTGTGTACCGCATGAATGATTGCACCCGCATTGAGAAAAAGCAACGACTTGAAAAGGCTGTGATTCCATACATGCAAAAGGCTTCCGCATAAACCAAGCATCACGATATCATTTCGTCCGTAATAACGTCCTGTCAATGCAAGACCTAATCCGAGCATTATGATACCAATGTTTTCGATACTGCTGTATGCAAGCATCCGCTTGATATCCTGTTGACCGATTGCGATTGCTATTCCCGCAATACCAGTTATCGCTCCGACGACAAGCAATGATCCTCCCCACCACAACTGGACATGAGGAAGCAGTGATGTCATCCGGATAATGCCATATACACCCATTTTAAGCATTACCCCGGACATTACTGCAGACACATGACTTGGAGCATTCGCATGAGCGCCCGGCAGCCATACATGAAACGGAATGATTCCGGCTTTAAATCCAAATCCTATCACTGCAAGCACAAAGAGTACATCACAACCATGCCGGCTTAAGAATGGACTATTAACAAGAGCAAAAGAACCGGTTGATGATTTCCACAATGCAAACATTGCAAACAGACACAGCGTTCCGATATGTGTTGCCACAATGTAAACCCATCCGGCCTGACGCACCTGCTGATTGTGATCCTCTGCGGTTGACGCAAAAAACGCAGCCAATGCCATTATTTCCCATGCAATAATAAACAATGCAGCATCCTGAGCAACGACTACAAGAGCCATCCCTCCGGCAAGAAGTCCGTAAAAAGCACCCAGTCGTTTACCATTTTCAGGGTGAAGACGCTGCGACCAGTAGGATAAACTGTATAATGTGCCTACTGACGGAACAATAAAAACCGGTAAAAGAAATACACAACTTAGCGGATCAATACAAATACGAAAAGATCCCCACGGAAGAAACCATTCGTGATTGTAGTACACGATAACACCGGACTGGATTGACAATATCACACCCGAAATCCCAATCCCGGCGCCGATAAGCATTAACGCGGATGAAACAACCTGCCCCTTTGTGGAATGGATTGCAAATAAGTAGGCCGGAAATCCGCTCATACATAAAATAATGATTGAGCACAACACTAAAACGATACTGATCATTTACAACTGAATCCTATCCATGATGCTCTATTTTGTAAACCAGTTAAGAATGAGCTGCTTTAGCGGCATCTGCGAACATAGTAAGACAAAAAGCGTAATCACTATATAAAAAATGTAATGTTGTATTATTCCCTGTTGAAACCGGTGAAACCAGGCTGCGAACCTTGATGCATGACGCGAAACAGGAATTAACACCCTATCAAGAACGATTTCATTAGTATGAATCAGCATACGTGTAGCTTTTGGAAAAAGCCCGGTAACGTCCGGGCGGTGTTCATGCGGTTTAAGTATCCATTTAAAAAAACTGATAATGGTCGCAGCAAATGATGTCGCAGTGTATTGCATGGAATTTGATGGTTTAACATAGCCGCAATCCCAGGTAACGGTAGTCTTTTCATTTTTCTTTTTAGAAACAAACACTATACCAATTATTATAAGCAGAAATGCCAATGCACCCGCAAGAATACTAATTGATTTCAAGGGAACCGTTGATGACAACTGTGACACTATACCTGACAAATCGCTATAACAGACGACAATAACACGTTCAAGAACCGGCCCGATAAGAAAAGGAAAAATACCTATGACCGCACAAATAATCACAAGTACCACCATTGAACTGCGCATCGAAACAGGCGGTTCATGTGCATGATTCGTCAGTGATGAACGCGGTGAACCAAGAAATACGGTTCCGAACACCTTGACAAAACATGCTGCAGCAAGTGCACCGATCATAGCCAGAACCGGAACTCCCAGCGCAGCTGTCAGATCACTCACGTCATTCATAACCATTTTGAAAAGACCGAAATAGATAAACAGTTCGCTGACAAATCCGTTGAGCGGCGGAAGACCGCAAATTGCAATTGCCCCAATAAGAAACCAGAGTGCTGTCTGAGGCATTTTTTTCGCCAGACCGCCAAGAAGATCAATTTTACGCGTATGTGTCGTATGTACTACTGCACCTGCACAATAAAATAAAAGGGATTTAAAAAAACTGTGATTCCATACATGAAGCAACGCACCGGCAAGCCCAAGTATCGTAATTTCCATCATGTTTGCAGCCCGGCCTATCAGTGCGATTCCTATTCCTATAAGGATAATTCCGATATTTTCAACACTGTGATATGCAAGCAACCGCTTTATATCATGTTGAGCGATTGCAAACACAACACCAAAAAGTCCACTGATAAACCCGATAAAAATGATAGTAGTTCCCCAGGCATATGGCGGTGACGGAAAAAGCGACAGCCATCGTATAAGCCCGTAAATACCCATTTTTAATACCACACCGCTTAACATTGCAGAAACATGTGTCGGTGCAGTTGCATGTGCTGACGGCAGCCAGAAGTGAAATGGCATTGCCCCGGTTTTTAATCCGAATCCAAGTAATGCAAAAAAGAACAGGATATTCATCATTGTAAAGCTGATTGTTCCAGATTCTACAGGAGTCAACATATAAGAACCTGTAGAGTGTTTCCACAATGAGAAAACTGCAAACAGCGATAACGTACCGACATGTGTTGCAATGAGATACACCCACGCAGCAAACCGGCTCTCACCACGATTATCTTCTGTTGACACAAGAAAAAAGGCTGATAATGCCATTATTTCCCAACCAATAAGAAACGCCATCGCATGTTTACTAACAATAAGTATTGCCATACCAGCGACAAGCAGCCCCCAGAAAATCAGTAGCTTGCGGCTGTTTGACGGGTGACGGTCGTGGGGCCAGTAGGATACTCCATAGAGTGATCCTAAAAATCCCATCAGAAAAACAGGTACAAGAAAAAAGGCACTGAGCGGATCTATCGAGAAATAGAGGGTATCCATTGCAGGCCACTCAATCGAAGCAATCTCCTGTGGTTTACAAAATGCAAAAACCACAGCGCCAAAAGCAGCAATGACACTTATGGACATAAAAAGCAGTGCAAACAAACCGGATTTTGTTGAGGTACGACTGAGAAACTGAGCGGGGACACCACTCGACGCAGCAACAACAATTGCGATAAAAATAAGTATCAGTGACATAGCACCCCTTTATTCATGATGAAAAGGATCCACAGCTACTGTTCATTTGATTGTATCACTTTGATTGGAATCCGGGACAATGATTGCAGCTTCAGCTTTCTCAAGAGCTGTAAAAATCAGGTCGGGTTTGGCCTGATCTTTAATGACACTTTTAAATGCCGGGTTTTGCAGAACATACCCGAGCCTTGACAGCAGGTGTAAGTACACCCTGATCGTAGGACTGATTATTGTAAACAGTACATTTACCGGTTTACCGTCAATAGATTCAAAATCAATCGGTTTTTCGAGAAATGATAACGTCACAACCGGTTTACTGACATTAAGAATAACCGGATTACGAACATGCGGAATCGCAATACCATCACCAATACCGGTTGAACCAAGCTTTTCCCGCGCAATTATGATGTCATATATAAATCCAGAATCAACATTTGCCGGTAATTTCAGCAAATTGACTACATTTCTCAGTACAGAAATTTTATCGTTTCCCGGTACATTATAGGTAATGCTGCCTTCGCGCAATGCATCAATAAACAAAGGTGAATCCGCTTCTGGTGCGGCAACTATTGATTCAGTTGATACGTGAATTCCCATTGATGTAGCCCACTCAAGAAGCTCAACGCGGTTAAACTGAAACTCTTCACCAACTTTGTTTACGGGGACTTCATTTTGTGCTATCATGCGATAGACTTTTTTTTCTGAAACGTTAAGAAGTTTGGCAACTTCTTTTACACCTAACATCATACTGAGCAAACCAATCCCGGCTGGTAACCATCGATCAGATGCATTATTTCAAATTCACTCTGGAATGTAAACTGTATATGATCCTGAACTACGTTTACATTCAGTTTACAGTGTTAATGGTGACTTAAGAAAGTTCATCCTGATTTAGACTCAGGGTACTACGTCTGATCTATGAGCATCAATCATAGCGATTCAAGTACCAGCACTGCCGAATTTTCAATGAAACCATGCAGTTACTTTTTTTACTGCAAGCCTCGTCCATAATATACTATTCGCACATGCAAAATGGTAGACATTGTTCAGGAATTCGAAATTGCCAGGACTCACGTAAAAGTACGCCTGATTTAACAATCATAGTGTAAAGCACTTACAGCAAATCGACCGATGAATCGGCGGATGACGGGATCATTGAGTCTAAAACTGATGGTGTAATTTGAGATGAATCGATTGCAGGGAATAGTATAACACCAGAGTCCGCAATGGTATCTGCAGTTGCTTGAATCGTCTCAATAACCGTATCACCCATTGATCTGTCAGGCTCTTTTTTCTGTGGTGTTTCATGAAGTGCGATTGCTGCTTTCATATCACCGCCAAGGGCCCGCGCAATAAGCCTTGATCGCCGGGAAACAAATCGTGAATTCTTCAGTGGATTATAAAGAATCGGATTTGGCAGAACTGCTGCAAGACGAACAGCTTCATCCCTTGTCAACTCCAACGCACTATGCCCGTAATAAGTTCTGGAAGCCATCTCAATCCCGAAGATTCCATCCCCCCACTCCGCTGTATTCAGATACAATTCAAGTATTCTGTTTTTTGACAAGGCACGTTCAATCCGCCATGTCAGAATCGCCTCATGAATTTTCCTGACAGGGTTCTTTGATGGTGACAGGTACAAATTTTTTGCCAGCTGCATTGTTATGGTACTTGCCCCAAGAGCCATTGTTCGTTTTTCTATATTTATCTCAAATGCTTTTCTCATTGCATTAAAATCGAATCCATCGTGTTTCCAGAACCTGGCATCCTCACTGACAATCACCGCCTTACGGATATTAGGAGAAATTTTGTTCAGAGGCACCCAGACCTGTTTTATCTTTATTGTCCGGCCCTTCGCTCTCCACTGCGTTTCCCGATATTTCATGAATGCTGTTTTTACCGGGTTTTCAGTTGCATATTTTTTGACATCAATAATAACAGAATAATAAGCAAGATCAAATGCAATAACTGCCGAAATCAGTATGAATAGTTTAATCCATAACGATAGTTTCTTTTTTTTCTTCTTTTTTATCAAACGTTTAACCATAATCAGCAGTAATCCTGACTGCAAATATCAGCTTGCAGCAGTCGTTTAAATATCAATACCAATCATCCTGATCAGAAACATTGCATTCTTTGTTGTTGAACGTCCCTTTTTCAGTGTGTAATCAAACTCGATCGTATTGTTTCTGTAAAACTCTTCAAAATGGAAGTTTACAAAACGCTCCGGATTATTCTCCGCAAGATTGCAAAGCTCCAGATCATGCGTTGACACAATGCCGATAGTATTACTATTCGACAGTGTTTTGAGTACCGCGACTGCGCCATCATGACGATCCTGGGAGTTGGTTCCACGAAACAGTTCATCGAGAAGGAACAGTACCTTTTCACCTCTTTTTACCGCTTCAACAACCATCCTGATTCGTACAAGTTCAGCATAAAATGTTGACACATGCGACGAGAGGTCATCACTGATACGCATTGAACTGTAGATATTGACAAGTGGAAGTACAAAACCCGCAGCACACACCGGTGCTCCGGCATACCCAAGAACTGCATTTATTGCAAGTGTCCTCAGAAAGGTACTTTTTCCAGACATGTTTGATCCGGTGATTACTGCAACGACGCCCGGATTGTCAATTACCATATCATTTACAATCCGCGTATCAGCTTGAATTAGCGGATGGCCGATTTTTTCTGCACCGATTTTTACTACGGTATCACTTATTTCCGGATAGATCCACTGAGGATTTTCAAATCCCGGAATTGCAAGACTTGCAATAGCTTCAAATTGTCCGATAGCAGAAATCCATGTTCTGAAATCGTTACCATATACTGTTTTCAGCGTATCGGCTTTTATTACACACTGGACATCCCATAGCCATACTGCATTTGCAATTGTATGCACCATCGGACTTGAACGGATTTCTGTCGCACTAAGTATTTTTGATAACGACACAAGTATAGATGACGCAGTTTTGTGATCCCCGGTTACCAACATGTTTTTAAGTTGTAAATTATAAGCAGCTCGAAACTGCTGTCGTTCTATCGTGTTTACAAGCTGCGAAAATGCAAGAAGTAGCTTCCCGTTTTTTTCATATTTTTCGATGACTGGTGATGTTCTGGAATTAAGTATCACACCAAAAAGGGCAAGTTGCAATCCATACACAACAGCAAAGTAAATAAGCGTATCATGAAAAAGAAATCCATACAGACCAATGAAGAGCGAGATGAAAGGCAAAATGCGCAACAGTGGCAGAACAACCGGATTATTAAACGTTTTCTTTTTGTCTTCAGCCCATTCGAGAAACCGTGATGGGTCATCACCGGTTTCGCTAAGCATTCCATAAAGTTCAAACTGCTGCCGCCAATCGGGCTGCTCTGCGAGTTCTTTTACAGCATCCTGTTTTTCGAGAATGGCAGATCGTTCCTTTTGCTGTGAACTGAGTGCATCAGCAAGGGCTTTCCTGCCATTATAGGTGTGAGCAGTACAGATCCATTGATAGAGCGAATATTTTCCAAATATGTCAAGATCGTAGGTGTAGGGATGTGCATGATCAACAAATTGACCCCCGGTATCCTCAAAATCGCCCCACTCCCCATTAATTCGTGACAATCCCTTTTTGTTAATATTCAGTTTATTTTCAACAACGAATCTTTTTTTGTAAAGATCAGAATGAAAGAGCACTGCTGCAACAAATAGTACAGTACTGGAAATCAGCTCAATGGTCAGAAGAACATACTGATGCGACCGCCAGATAAGTGCCGCACCGATCACCGCTGCAATAAAAATAAACAGTCTGAGATTACTGAACAGTTTTATTTTATTATCGATTACGGTTAGTTCACTGGTAAACCGCTGAATGTTTTTTTCGTAATAGTTCTTTGCGTTTGTCAAAATTACTGTCCCTTACCTTCCACTATAAGATGGTAGCATATACAATAACAATGCCATTGTAATGGAATATCCATAATTCCGGTTTCAATGGTACTCTGCCGTTCAGCCAATATTGTCAAGGCATCATTTGTAGTACCTTATGAATATTGTCTGCTTTAAAAAATATACAACTGAATAAGTTTAGCAAACAGTGGTGAAAAAAAAAGCGGGAAACGAGAGTCGAACTCGCAACCTTTACCTTGGGAAGGTAACACTCTACCATTGAGTTATTCCCGCAATTGTGTATCAAAGATAATTTGTTATAAGAAAAAAGTCAATTGTTCATTACAATTTCAAAATCCACCGTTGTTTCAGGATGTATCCCCTTGTGTTCTGCATCATTATATATAGAGATTCTTGTAAATAGCTGCGGACAGACGTATTTTACAGAGCTGAAGTTCAATTTATTGCACTGAATTCAATCAGAATTTTGATAGTGCCTGGTAGGTAATACATTTTTATATACATATATAGTAAGGAGTCCTTTCGAGATGGCAGAGAAAATTTCAATGAAAAACGGCGTGCTTACAGTACCTGATCAACCGATTATTCCTTTCATTGAAGGAGACGGAACCGGGCCTGATATCTGGCGTGCATCAAAATACGTTCTTGAAAAAGCTGTTGAGAAAGCATATAAAGGCAAACGTTCAATCGAATGGAAAGAGGTTCTCGCCGGAGAAAAAGCATTCAACCAGACCGGTAACTGGCTTCCTCAGGAGACTGTTGATATTTTCTCAGAATATCTCGTAGGTATCAAGGGCCCGCTTACTACTCCGGTTGGTGGCGGAATCCGCTCTCTGAATGTAGCACTTCGTCAGCTGCTTGATCTCTATGTCTGTCTCAGACCAGTACAATACTTCGCTGGAGTCCCATCACCGGTTAAAAATCCTGAAAAAGTGAATATGGTTATTTTCCGCGAAAATACCGAGGATGTGTACATGGGAAAAGAACTTGAAGCCAATTCAGATAAAGTAAAAAAGCTGCTCGCATTCCTTAAAAGTGAATACAATTGGGATATCAGGGAAGATAGCGGTATTGGTATCAAACCGATTTCAAAATCCGGTTCAGAGCGTCTGATACGGGCTGCGTTCGATTACGCCATTGAAAACAACAGAAAAAGCGTTACGCTGGTTCATAAGGGCAATATCCAAAAATTTACTGAAGGTGCATTCAGGGCATGGGGATATGAGCTGGCTAAAAAAGAGTACGCCGGAAAACTCATTTCCTGGGAAGAATGTAACGGGAATCCTGCACCGGGTCAAATCCTTGTAAAGGATGCAATTGCAGATATCTTTTTCCAGCAGGCACTTACACGCGCAGAGGAGTTTGATGTCGTTGCAACGATGAATCTTAATGGTGACTATATCAGTGACGCACTTGCAGCTCAGGTTGGTGGTATCGGTATCGCTCCCGGGGCAAATATCAACTATAAAACCGGTCATGCAATCTTTGAGGCAACACATGGAACTGCACCAAAGTATGCAAATCAGGATAAAGTAAATCCCAGCTCGGTAATTTTAAGTGGAGAGATGATGCTGCGCTACATGAAATGGACTGAAGCCGCAGATTTTATTATCAAAGGTGTCGAAAAAGCAATTGCATCACGGACTGTAACCTACGACTTTGCACGTCTGATGGAAAACGCAACAACAGTATCGTGTTCTCAGTTTGGACAGAAAATAGTAGAAAATATGTAGTCTAAAGAGTAGTATATCTTTACCCGTGGTTGTTTAGCGGAAAGTGGATATTTCTTT
>Ga0123334_1004986_pt1 | contig 13120 bp, 6 predicted proteins | sample BiotimSIPDNA_FD_89706 | JGI IMG/M metagenome (GOLD analysis project Ga0123334, IMG submission 89706) | Anaerobic biogas reactor microbial communites from Washington, USA - Biogas_R1 time_0 SIP DNA | ecosystem: Engineered > Bioreactor > Anaerobic > Unclassified | place: Washington, USA | collected... | reverse complement strand
GCGGGCGTCATTGGATCTGGAGCACTGCCATGACCAATGAACTCTTCTGTCGTTCCCATCCGCTCCGCTGCGGGCGTCATTGGATCTCGGCATCGCCAGTGTCGGCATCTGGTAGAACCTCGTTCCCATCCGCTCCGCTGCGGGCGTCATTGGATCTTGAGATGACGAAGAAAATTCTGGCCGATGTGTTCCCATCCGCTCCGCTGCGGGCGTCATTGGATCGCCTGGAGAACTTCCCGATTGTCCGGATCGGAGTTCCCATCCGCTCCGCTGCGGGCGTCATTGGATCCCTGACAATGAGACTTTCATGTGGATTTACGCAGTTCCCATCCGCTCCGCTGCGGGCGTCATTGGATCCCTGAGGAGAAAAGCAATCATGACGACAAAACGGTTCCCATCCGCTCCGCTGCGGGCGTCATTGGATCAGGCCGGATCCGGACGCTGGCACACCAAGAATGTTCCCATCCGCTCCGCTGCGGGCGTCATTGGATCCGCACTTGGTTCCTACGGCGACCTGCCGAACAGCGTTTAACCGCAAGCGTGGTTGTGGTTTGCGTCGGTACATGGTCGCGTTCGCAGGGGTTGTGCGGGCGCAGGGTATCATACCGCTCCGCGCGGCGGAGTCAAGCAAGGCCGCATTTTCCTGCCGTCCGACCCACGTAGGGGAGCTGTCGCAGGTCCTTGCGGTCCTTCATGGATGCCGGCCGCCTCCGGGTGCTGGTTCGTCGCGGCGCCAACGCTCGCGGCGGGCGATCCCGGTGCTGCCATGGCACCTCAACCAACTCGGCCGAGCCCCAACCAGGGCCACCGTCGCCGAGCTTTGTCATCCCCTCATTCGTCGCCGGATACGGCGACTTGCCAAAAAAACGCGTCGGGCCACTTGCATCGCTTGCTGACATGCCTTAATGTCGAACCGCCCTAACTCTTGCGGGGTAGCACGGCGGCTGCCGGGCCTCACGCCGCTCACGTTCACGTCGAGGGTAGCATGGCGGATGAAAAGTCCTATCTGTTGCGGGTCGAGGCCGTCAACCTGGGGAACTTCATTACGGACAGCGACGATCTGTCGACGATCCGCGGCGCGGGGCTGCTGCTGTTGAACGCCGGACGCTTCTTGTGCGGCCGTTCGGATGTCAAGGAGGAGCTGGCTTCGCGGGCTGGATTGTTTCAAACCGCCGACGGAGCAAAGTGGACGTATGACGGCCGCATCGAACTGGATCTGCTGTCCGCCGGGGCGTCGATCACGCTGCTGTCGTTCCGGGCCACGGAGCCGGATGCCCGGCACCTGCAGACCGTGGTGGCCGACTGGCTGCGGAGCGGGGGCGGCCAAGGTGCGGCGCGTCCGGAACTGCGGCACGCCACGTTTGCCGTGGAACTGGTGCCGCTGAGCGACAAGTTCTCGCAGCCGTTCCAGCAATCGCTGATGCGGGTCCGGCTGGCCCAGATGCGTTCGCCGAACGTCAGTTTTGGGCCGCTGGCGGCCGGCGCCCCGGACGACGTGCCCACGGGTTTTTGCGACATCGACCTCAAGCGGTCGCGCGGGATCGACTTGAAGAAGCAACCTCACGATGCCCAACATCTGGACGGCTCGTCGTACGCCCGGGCCGCCGACAAGAATTACGCCAGTCCGGCCACCCATCACCGCCGAGCCTACGGGCGGACGACCAAGGTCAGCGTCTACCAGATGGTCGGCAAGGTCAACTCGGACGAGAGGGCCGCCCAGACGGACGACCGGTTCCCCGGTTTCCGGCCCGCCTGGGAATTTGAAGAGATTGCCCACCGCGGCCCGTGGCGCGCAGACGGTGACGTGGACATCGATGGCCGTGACCCGTACGGCGAAGCGAAAGACAAGATGGCCGTGATCTACATCGACGGCAACGGCTTCGGCAAGTTGTTGCGATCGCTGGCCAAGACCGCCGCCGCCTACCAGCAGTACGACCAGCAGTTGCGCGATTACCGCCGGGACTTGATGCGCCGGCTGGTCACCGAGGTCAAGAGCAAGCCGTATTGGCGGGTGAAACCGCGTTGGCCCGACGAAGACCCGGACGAAAAGACGCGGATCGAGACGCTGCTGTGGGGCGGCGACGAACTGATCTGGGTCGTCCCCGCCTGGTGCGGTCTGGAAGCGGTCCAGTTCTTCTTCGACCAGACGGCCTCGTGGCAGCTGAACCAGACGCGGCTGACGCACGCCGTGGGGCTGGTGATCTGCTCGCACAAGAGCCCGATCCGCTCGGTCGTCGCGTTGGCCAAGGAATTGGCGGAAGAGGTCAAGCGCCACTTGCCCGACCTGGGCGCTGAAGCCATCGCCCGCGGCGAGATTTCCGCGGAGACGAAGGAATTTCAACATCAAGCGTGCGGCAACGCCCTGGCCTACGAGGTGCTTGAGTCGTTCGACCACTTGGGCCGCGACTTCCAGGAAGCCCGCCGCGACTTGCGGTTCCCGCAGATGTCGGATACCGATGTCATTTTGACGGAGCAAGGTCTGAAACAGCTGGTCGAGCACCTGGCGGTGTTGAAGCACGGCGGAAAGGACACGCCGCGCATTCCGCGGCGCCGCGTCCACCAGATCGCCCAGGTGTTGCACCGCGAGCCGTTGCCGGCCCGGGGGAAGCGTGGGGCGGGCGGTGCGCAGCAAGGCGTGCCGTCGACGGCCTACCAAAAGCTGGTAGAACGGATTGCGCAGACCACGGGCGGCGGCGCGGCGTACCAGGACTTGCTGAACGCCCCCTTGCACTGGCAAACGCTCGACCGGCTGCCGGCCAAGTGGTTTCATCTGCTGGAGCTGTGGAACTACGCTGCCTACCCGCCGTCGTACCCGGCCGCGGGCACCGCCGCCACCTCGCCGCCCCAGGAGGCCCGCCCATGAACCTGATCGGCATCGATGCCACGTTGGAACTGATCCTGCGCGGACCGGTCCTCGTCCACAGCAGCGCCATCGGGCCCTGGGGCGTGGACGCGGTCGCGCTGCGCGATCCCGCGGGACACCTGATCGTTCCCGGCGACGCCGTGAAAGGGAAAATCCGGGAGGCCTGGGACCAGATCGGCGGCAATCCGTTCCCGGAGCACACGCGGGCCGTCGACATGGCGACGTTCCGAGACGGCGAGAATGCCGCGTCGCGGGAGAAGTCGCACGTGCAGAACTTGGAGGCGTTCCATCCCTTTCCGCTGTTCTTCAGCGATTTCTGTTCAGTCGCCGTGTGGCCGCCGCCGGGCCGCCAGACGGTCTCGCAGACGGCCCTGGACGCGGACACGGGGACGGCCCAAACCGGCAGTTTGCGGACGTACGACTGTCCCGTGTTGCCCGGCCAGTTGGCCCGTTTTCGGGGCGGCGTCCGTTTCTTTTGCAGCGACGAAGACGCGGCGAAAACGGTCCTGGACCAGATCTGCGCAGCGCTGGCGTGGGTGATCTCGTTCGGTTCGCAGAAATCGGTCGGCTACGGCCGCAACGTGGGGACGCAGGGACAGGGTGACGCCCGCGTGATCGAGCAGACGGTGACGCGGTTCTCCGCCGCCGCGGCCGGCGCACAGGCCAGTGCCAGCGTGCGGACCGTGCTGGTCGATTTCTCGTTCTGCGATCCGCTGTGCGTGCCCAGCGGCGTGGTGAACGGCAACATCTTTGAGTCCCGCGACGAGATCCCCGGCGAGACGCTGCGGGGGGCGGTGGCCGAGTTGCTGAAGCAGATCGGCGGACTGCCCCGCGATTGCCTGGATCTGGCCCAGGCGGGCGACGATCATCCGTTTGCGGCCCTGTGCCGGCACTTCTCCCGCATCCGTTTTACCACGGCGCGTCCGGCCCGGCCGGAAACCGCCGGGCCCGTGCCCGTCTTGCCACGGTCCTGGGCCGTCGCGGCCAAGCGGCTGTTCGATTTCGCGCTGGTCGAACCGCAGCGGGCCGACGAGCTGTTCGACGGCGAAGCGGCGGCGTTTTTGTGCGACGGCGAAGCGGCGGCGTTTTGCCACGACTGGAAAGACGAGCAACGGCGCGACGTGCATCGCTATCTGGGGACCGTCTCCCTTCGGCGGGAACTGCGCGTCCGCACAGCGGTGGAGACCGGCCGGCGGCGGGCGAAAACGCACAGCCTGTTCGCCTACCGCTTGCTGCGGCCTGAAGGCGTCGTGTGGCGGGGAAGGATCAGCCTGGACGACCGGCCGCGGGCCGGCGAGAGCGTCTCGGAGGCAGACTTGCAGGCAGCGTTCGATCAGTGCCAGGCCGTGCTGGCGTCGGGTTGGTTGAGCGTCGGCAAGACGCGGGCCCGCGGCCGAGGCGAATCGGCGGCGGACGCGAGCCCGAACGTGGCATTGGCCCCGCTGCGGACATCGCTCGGCGCGGTGTTCGTCGTGACACTCCGCGGCCCGGCCCTGATGCTCGACCCGCGCGATTGCCTGGACCAGGGCGGAAGTCTGAAGAGCCCGGCTGAAATCGACGACTTGTACGCTGCGTACTGGGCCGAGGTGTCGGACGGCTTGCTTGCCGAACTTCCCCGGCATCGTTTCACCCAGGAGGCATTGGTCGGCGGATTCCAGGCCCGCAGGTACCGGTACTGCCTCGACAAGTCCGTCGACCTGCGCAGCAAGCCGCTGGCGGAACGGCTGCGGCTGCAGAAATCGTTTCCCTACAATCCGACGCTGATCGTCGAGGCGGGCAGCGTATTTGTGCTGGGGGTCTGCGGCCCGGCACGGGAGGCCGCCGCCACCGCGCGGGTCGCCCAGTGGCTGGCGCACGGCCTGCCGCTGCCGGATTGGGCGGCGCGGGCCTACGGCGATACGCACCACACGAACATCTTCATCCCGGCCAACGGGTTTGGCGAAATCGACGTCAACCTGCCCTGTCATGACTCGGCCTTCGAGTCGCCCTTGGCTGCTGTCGGAGGACGCTCCTGATGCCTGCTCCCCAACGCCCCGCTGCCCAACGCCCCGCTGCCCAACGCTACGTCGTCTCGGCCACGCTCCTGACCTGCAGCCCGTTGGCGATTCACAGCGGGATGGGCAGCGAGGATCTGCAGGCCCTGGGTTTGGCCCCCGAAGGCAACTTCCGCGACGCGTCCGACTGGAACTTCAAGCCTCTGGAAAGTTGCGACCAGCTCGTGGTCCGCGACGGGGCGGGCCGGCCGTACGTTCCCGGGTCGAGTCTCAAAGGCGTGATCCGGGAGTTCTTGACTCGTCCCGGCTTCGACGGCCAGGCGGACACGATTGCCTGGCTGCTGGGGCGCAAATGTCCGCCGGCGGCCGACGGGGCGGAGCAGGACGATGCGCAGGGCGAGGGCGGTGCCGGCGTGTTCGAGGATGCCTTTCTGGCGCCACTGGGCGATGGGCTGGGCAAGACCAAGCGTCACTTGCATCAGGCCAGCCGCGTCTGGCTCGCGTGGCTGCTGGGCGGACAGCCGGTTTCCGAGGCGACGACGGCGGCGACGACGGCGGCGACGAATTTTGCGACCAGCGGGTTTTCCGCCACCGACGCGTTCTCCGCCTCCTCCTGGCGTGCCGTCCACGAACGGCTGACCTTTTTGACCGACGCGCGCCACCTGCCGTACTGGAGCCCGCAGCAACTGAGCTACGTCGAGCATCACGTGGCCGTGGACCGCCGCACGGGAACGGCGAGCGAGCACAAGCTGTTCACCGCCGAGGCCGTGCCGGCCGGCTTGCCGTTCCAGGCCCAGTTCATCGTCGATTGCGGCGATGCGGCCCTGGAAGCCGCCCGCTTGCTGCTGCGGGCCCTGGCCGGCTTCAACCTGGACCCGGTGGACGCGCCCATCCAACTGGGATCGGGCACGAACCACGGCTGGGGCCGGATGGCTTGCTTGTTTCCTACGGTGCGCGTACAGGTCTGGACCCCTGCGGGCCGGCAGGACGTGACGCCGGACGAGTTGGACGTCTTGGGTGAACTGAAGCAGGCGAAGCCTCCCACGCCGCGCAAGACGCGGGTGCAAATCCGGCTGCAGCTGGCCTTTGACAGTCCGTTCCTGGTGAACGACCCGGCCCAGGTGTGCGTGTTGGAGGCCACGGAGCGGAAGATCCTCCGCTCAGGCTCCGACGACCCAAAAAAACCTCCCGATCACGTCCCGCGCGTGGCCGGCGTGCGGATCGTCGAGCCCGAGTGCGATGCGGCTGGGACGGTCACCCGACCGGGCGAGCTGTGGGTGATTCCGCTGTTGCCCGCCACGGGTTTCAGAGGACCGGTGCGGTCGCAACTGGAGCGGATTCTGCGGACGATTCATCCGGGGATCGCCGTCGCCCCGCACGGAGAACTGGACCCGGTCACGGAGGATGAGCCCGGATTCACCCGGCCGTTGTTCGGCTGCGAAGCGCACGAGTCGGGCATCTGGTGCAGCGAGTTTTTGGCAACCCAGCAGAAAGGCGTTCGTCCGGGGAAGCGGGAGATGGTGGCCATCGACCGGTTTACCGGTGGCGCGTCGGAACACGCCAAATTCGACGTTCTCTGCCTGGACCGGCCGGTGCTGGACGGCGTGCTGGCCTTCGAGCTGCCACCGGACGCCGCCGCGGCCCGCCGCACGATCGGCGCCGGTATCCTGCTGCTGCGCGACTTGATCGAAGGCGACGTCGCCTTCGGCCTGGGCGACATGAAAGGTTTCGGCCAGTGCCGCGCCCGGCTGCTCTCGCTGGCGGTCGCCGGACTGGAGCGACTGCCGGAACTCGCGCGGCAGGTGCAGCAATACACGGGCACGCGCGACTTGACCAAGTGGCTCAACGGCGTCCGCGAGACGCTGGACGCGGAGGGCGCGGATGAGCGGATTGAGCAGGCCAACCGTTTGGTCGAGGTCTTCCTCGCGGCGGTACGCGAGGACCTGACCGGGCCAGGGCCCGCCAGCCAACGCTCGTAGTGCCGGCTTTAGCTGGTTCCAACCGCCTGAGAGCGGCACTTGCAACAACCGGAAAATGGAAGCGCTGTGCTGCCGTTCCTGACGGCACGTTCGCGAGACGAGGGGTCAGGCTTACAGAATTCAATTTTGGCCGAGCAGGGTCGTTCCACATGGCTGGACAAGCAGCGGCCAAAATTGAATTCTGTAAGCCTGACCCCAAACGACGGAACTGGAAGGTGGCGTTCCAAGCAGTTAACCGCCTGAAGGCGGCACTACGAACCTCCGGAGCAAACGCATGACGAAGGACACGTTCCTCAATCCGTTTCATTTCGTGCCGCCGGCCAAGCCCGTGGCACCGTCCTCCGTGGCGGACGTCCAGCAGTCGCTGGCGGGCAACCCGGAGCCCGGCGCGTCCTACATCCCGGCCTTGCCGCACCTGTTGCACGACCGCTACGAATCCGGCACGCCCGGCGCGGACCCGTCCGGTTGCTACAGCGGCCGCATCCTCTGCCGCTTGACCACACGCAGTCCCTGCGTGTTCGGCAACGAACATCAACCTGTCACGCTGGACGACGGTACCACGACCGCGCGCATCGACAACTTCAGCATCAACGGCTTGGCGGCGATCGCCGGAACGACGCTGAAAGGCATGCTTAGCACCGTGGCCGAGGTCGCCAGCGGTTCCGCCCTGCGCGTGCTGAACAACCGGGTTCTGTCGCTCCGCAGTTCCATGAAACAGGCAAAATCGGCGCTGGGCATGGTGTTCGGCCAGAAGGGCAACCGCAAGATCCTGCCGTTGACGTTTCCCACGTTCCGGTTCGAGAGGAACCAGTACGTGCCCACCGACGGAACCGACAATGCGGTCTGGGAGGCGTTTCGGGCGGCACGCATCCGCCTGGGACTCCCCGCCGACTTGACGCCGATCTACCTCCAGCGATCCCCTGCCAATCGTGCCTTTTGTTTCCATCGCGGCTTTGCCGTCGCCGCGGTTCCCGCGGCAAGCTACGATGAAATCAGATGGCACGGTGGGCAACCGGCGCAGAAGCAAACCCCGAAAAAAATCGTCAATCGCCACGGAGTGTTGCGCCCCTATCGGCATGCCGACGATGATCGCCACTTTCCCCAAGTCGAGTCTCTCGATCCGGCCAGGAGACAATACTGCGGGATCGTGCGTTACTTGCAGGACAAACGCGAGCCGGGCCACAAGTCGTCCGACTTTGCGCTGTTCATCCGCATTCCCGACCAGTGGCATGCGAGCGGCCGATTTGCTTTCGACCGGGTGAACCCGGCGCTGCTCGTTCCCGCCGAAGCGGCCTGTGCGCGCTTCGACGCCATCGTCGCGGACAAGTTCTCCAGTGCTCCGGGCGGCAAAGACAAGTTCTCCTGTACGGAGTTGGTCGGCCAAGCGCCGTTCAAGCTGCCGCGCAAGAAAGGCGAACAGCCGGGGAATCCGGGACTGCAGCAAGGCGATTTGGTCTACTTCCGTCCCGCCTCGGCGACGGAAGTGGAATCGGTGTCCATTTCCGGCATCTGGCGCGAGGGCGTACGGTGGATGTGGAACCCGGAGACGGGCAAGCCGGACTTGCTGGACAGCCCCGAGCGGCGGCCCATGAACGCCCAGCGCCAGATCGTCACGCTGGCCGAAAAGCTGTTCGGCTGGGTGGACGACGTGTCCCGCGAGCAGGACGACGCCAAGGACAGCGAACCGCCGCTGCCCGCGTACAAAGGCCGCGTGCGGATTTCCGATGGGCTGTCCACCGTGATGTTGGAAGACAGTTCGCCGGGGGCGAACGACGGGGCGCAGTTGAAGAACACCGCGGCGCAGCGCGGTGTGTCGGCAGCCGTCCGGCAGTATTTCCCTTTGAAGATTCTGGCTTCGCCCAAGCCGCCTTGCCCCGAGTTCTACCTGGTGGATACGGCTGCGCCGGGGAGCAAGAAGATCCGCCCCGATTTCATCAACAGCGGCGCCGTCCAGATTCAGGGAACGAAGTACTATCTCGTGCACCGGCAAACGTGGGACGAGGATGCAGTCGCTCACTGGCAAACAAGCTTCGACGGCCAGGAATTGAACCAGAAGTGCTTTGTGCGTCCACTCAAGCGGCAAACGAGTTTCTGGTTCCACATCGACTTTGAGAACTTGACGGCGGACGAGCTGGAGTTGCTGTGCTACTGCCTGCACCCCAGCGACAACTTCGTCCATCGTTGCGGCTTCGCGAAACCGCTGGGCTTGGGCGCGGTGACCCTGACGTCCATCGCCATCGCCTACGTGGACCGTCAGGCTCGCTATCGACGGGAGCCAATCCTGCTGGGCCGGGCGAAACGATTTGCGCACACCGTGGGCAGCAGGAACGAACTGGACGCAATCCCCCCGACGATCCGCGACTACGCCGGCTGGCAGGCCGCTGCCGCCGAGTTCCGCAGCGCCGACGACGGCTCTGACGATGCCTGTCCCGGCGGGGTCGTGGATCTGGCCCGGCGGTTCCAGGCCAAGATCCCCGAACAACACCAGATTCTGATGCTGGTCGGCGGTCAGCCTGACGGCGACGCCGAGGTCGATTATCCGCCCGGACGCGGGCCGGAAGACAAGATCTACGAGTGGTTTGTCCAGAACCGTCAGGATGCGCATGGCAAAGAGAAGAAAGGCGATCAGGAGGGCGAAGTGAACCAAGTGCTGACTCCCCTCAACTCGCACATGACCCGTATTCCGCGGCTGAACCGCTGACGAAAGGCAACCGCTCTCATGGCCAATCTCGAACCGCTGGCGTCCGAAGAGCTCTGCGACTCGCATCAGATTCCGGTGGCGCGGCTGGAAATTGCGCTGGTCGTGCCGATCTTGATTCAGGCCAAGAAGTGCGACGACGAGTCGTTCGTCGATCCGGGCTGCGATCCGAACTCGAAGCACGATTTCCTGGACTGCTGGGTGAAGCGCATCGAGCAAGAGAAAGACGCCTCGCGCGGCGATCCGGTCTGGAAAGAGATCAAGGGCGGCTATCCGCCGTTGAAGGGCGAGGACGCGGAGCCGGCCTACAGCGAGTTTTGCTACTTCCATCCCTTCGTCCGCAACTTCCTGTACGTCACACGGGGGGATGTGCGGGCGTTCGAGCACGCGGCGGAAAAACACGGACGAAACTACGGCAGCAGGTTGGCCGGCCGGCAAGCGCTGATCGAAGACTCGCCGAACCGCAATCTGCGGATCCTCCAGCGGCTGGGTCTGAAGGAACTGGAGATCGAGTACGAGATGGACATCGATGGGCACAGCACCTACCGCCGGCTGCGGTCCGTGTTCTCGATCGCGTCGTGCTGGCTGTACCTGTTCGACACCCAGGTGGCGATGCTGGGATTGCGCCTCGTCCACGTGGGGACCGGGGCGGCGGCTCCGACGCAAGACCCCGCGCCCGGCGATGCGACGCCCGTGGAGCCGCCCCGGCTGGACTTGCGCCAAGTGCTAAAGATCCAGGACATCGTACGGCGGCTGTACTCGCCCTACTGGGACACATTCTGCCGCGACGGCCGGGTGCAGCACCAGGACAGCCACGTGCCGTGCCGCATGACGTTGGTGTTCCAGCAGCAGAACGCCGCGGCGGCGGCCCACAGGGTCTCGTCCAGCTTCGGTAGCTTTGCGACGAACAAGTCGACCGCCGAAAAGGTGAAATGGGCGGATTTCGCCGGGATCGAGGATGCCCGCGAGGATGCGGCTGCCGCGGAGAACCATCTGCAGCACGTGTTCTACGATCGGGAGCCGTACACGGTCGAAGTCTGGCGCGAGTTGCTGTGGCCGCTGCTGCCGACGAGCTACGAGCCCGGCGCCAAGGGGAGTTTTTCCCTGTGCTTCGAGCACATCCAGGACGACCGGGCGATGCTGATGAGCCACCTTGCCGTCGGCGAACCGGCGTGCGACATCCCTGCGGAGCTGGCGCCGAAAGCCGGCCCGCGGGGCGTGCGGCGGATCAAGCCGGGCGACTGGCTGCGGCTGGCGGCGGTGGACGATCCGGGCGATTCGGATCGGTATCCCTACAGTCCCGTCTTTTTTCAGGACGCCGGGAACCCGCTGGCCGATTTTGCCTACGACCGCTTCTGGCACCCGACCGGCGAGCCGCCGGGACAAGACGGCTTCCACTCGACCCGCTGGCTGTGTTGCGGGTACGGCTTGACCGCCGTGGGCGATGCGGCCAGCGGTTTTTTCAACGACGGACACTCCGGGGCGTTGTGCCATTTCCGTCACCACTATTTCGCCCTGGCGATGATCGCCATGTTCCACCGCTCGTCGCTGCTGAACTACAAGCACCGCCTGGCGGAAGCGGCCGACGCGATGCTGACCGACAAGGAGACCAGCGAACGCCTCCGCCAGATCGACTTTCGCGAGGGAGTGGAGCGGCTGGTCAAGGAAATGATGCGGTTCCGGACGCTGTACTGGTTCATCGAGGTCAGCAATCAGATCCAGGGCCAAGAGTTGTTTAAGATGTTCCGGGACCATCTCAATCTGCAAGGCCTGTTCGACGACGTGTACGGCGACGCCGATCACGCGGTCAGTCTGTTGCGCCAATGGGACGCGGACGACGAGACGCGGGCCAGCCAGTCGCTGGCCGTGCTGGGTGCCGTGTTCCTGGTCCTGGGGCCGCTGATCAGCTACTTGGACGACTTCCCGAAGGAAACCAAGCTGTGCGCCTACGGCAGTGCGGCCGTGCTGCTGCTGGGACTGGTCATGCTGTTCGTGCGCATCCCTTCCGCCTGGCTGGTCCCTGCAGGCCCCTGGTTGAAGAAGATGTTCAGTGGTTGCTGCAGGTGTCTCGTGCGCCGCCGCGTTGGCGTCAAGGCCGTTTGCTGTCTGCTGCTGATCGTAGTGGGCGCGGCCGGGGTGTGGCGAAGTTGGCGAGCGTCCTCGCCGGCCGAGCCGGTTTCTGCAGCGAGCGCCGCGACGGAACTCCCCGCGTCGCCGCCGGCCGACCGGAGCGCAGACAGCGGCGACAGCCAGCCCTGAAACGCGCCCCGCTTGTCGCCACGCGAACCGAAGAGAGATCGCTGACAGAAACCGCGTTCACGGGGCTGATGTGATGCTGTTGGTGTCCGCCGCAACCCGCCGTCAACGGCGGGCCGAAAACCGCTGACGCGGCCAAGCCCGGTGAACCGGGCCGATCCCTCGCCCCCCCTGCCCATCCGCTCCGCTGCGGGCATCATTGGATCTTAACATAACCGTGTTCGTTTCGAAGACCTTGTTCCCATCCGCTCCGCTGCGGGCGTCATTGGATCTACCGGGAAGTGGATGTGTGGGTTGAAGAGTTCCCATCCGCTCCGCTGCGGGCGTCATTGGATCTAGCCTACTGGTCGGTCTTCGAAACCTGGTGTTCCCATCCGCTCCGCTGCGGGCGTCATTGGATCAAAAAGATGACGGTACCGGTAATGAACGTGGTTCCCATCCGCTCCGCTGCGGGCGTCATTGGATCCGAATTCGTCAGTGCCCTCGCCGGCAAGAGTTCCCATCCGCTCCGCTGCGGGCGTCATTGGATCTCGACTATGGCTGTGGACGGACGAATATTGTTCCCATCCGCTCCGCTGCGGGCGTCATTGGATCCTGAATCTCATCGCTCGTTTGGACAGTGGTTGTTCCCATCCGCTCCGCTGCGGGCGTCATTGGATCGTTTTGGTTCCCTTTTTAGGGGAGATGTGCGGTTCCCATCCGCTCCGCTGCGGGCGTCATTGGATCTGTTCTGGAAGAAAAAGAAAAAGCGGCGCAAGCCGCGTTCCCATCCGCTCCGCTGCGGGCGTCATTGGATCTTTGACCATCGCCGCCCGCCCCGTTGGCCTGTCAGTTCCCATCCGCTCCGCTGCGGGCGTCATTGGATCAAAGGACAAACAATGTATCGTTACCTCCTCAAGTTCCCATCCGCTCCGCTGCGGGCGTCATTGGATCAATCAGCGTCTCTTCAATCTCGGTTTTGGAGTTCCCATCCGCTCCGCTGCGGGCGTCATTGGATCATGAAACGCGTTTGGAGCTTGTTCTTGCTGCTGGTTCCCATCCGCTCCGCTGCGGGCGTCATTGGATCCCTGTACGTCGTCTGCGACAGTGGTCTTGCCCAGTTCCCATCCGCTCCGCTGCGGGCGTCATTGGATCCAGCCATGATGCTGCAACAACTGTTCAAGCGTTGTTCCCATCCGCTCCGCTGCGGGCGTCATTGGATCCTCAGTTCTGCTCACCTTGTGCGCCGGGCGAGTTCCCATCCGCTCCGCTGCGGGCGTCATTGGATCTTACGTATTCTGAGTTTCAACCGACGGGGTTTGGTTCCCATCCGCTCCGCTGCGGGCGTCAT
>Ga0123334_1004985_pt1 | contig 13123 bp, 12 predicted proteins | sample BiotimSIPDNA_FD_89706 | JGI IMG/M metagenome (GOLD analysis project Ga0123334, IMG submission 89706) | Anaerobic biogas reactor microbial communites from Washington, USA - Biogas_R1 time_0 SIP DNA | ecosystem: Engineered > Bioreactor > Anaerobic > Unclassified | place: Washington, USA... | reverse complement strand
TGTCGCGCACCACGCCATGCTTGCCCACGTGCTCGCGCCCGGCTTCAAACTGCGGCTTGATCAGCGTGACCACGCGCCCTTTTTCGCCCATGATGCCGCACACCACAGGCAGTATCAACTTGATGGAAATAAACGACACATCCATGACCGTCAGCGTGGGGTGCAGGGGAAACTGATCCGCTGTGATATAGCGCGCGTTGGTGCGCTCCATGACGGTCACGCGTGCGTCCTGCCGCAGCCGCCAATCCATCTGGCCGTAGCCCACGTCGATGGCATACACATGCGCAGCCCCGCGCCGCAGCAGCGCATCGGTAAAGCCCCCGGCGGCGGCACCAATGTCCATGGCTACCACGCCCTGGACAGGCACGTCAAACTCCGCCAGCGCCTTTTCGATTTTCTGTGCGCCGCGGCTGACAAAGGGGTCTGTTTCACCGCGCAGGGTAAGCACCTGTTCCTCAGGCAGCAGCTGCGCGGGTTTTTCCACCCGTACCTCGTCCATGTATACCCGCCCGGCCATGATCAGCACGCGCGCTTTTTCGCGGCTGTCGGCCAGCCCCTGCCGGTGCAGCAACACATCGGCACGCTGTTTCATGGGGTCTTCCTCACAGCCTGCTGGACGCGCCCGGCAATGGAAGCTGCATCCAGCCCTTGCTGATGCAGCAGTTTATCGCGCGCACCGTGTGTCACAAAGGCATCGGGCAGGCCCAACATAGCGCGCGGGCCGGTCAGCCCATGGGCCGTGCAGCATTCGGCCACGGCGCTGCCAAAGCCGCCTATCAGCACATGCTCCTCCAGCGTCACAAACGGTATGTGTTCCTTCGCCAAACGGCGCAGCAGCGCTTCATCCAGCGGCTTGACGCTGCCTGCGCTGATGACCGCAGCCTGGATGCCTTCGTCCGCCAGCAAACGCGCGGCGGACAGCGCTTCGGCCACCATGCTGCCGCTTGCCAGCAGCGCCACGTCTTTCCCCTCCGCCAGCACTTCCCATTGCCCCGGCACAAACGGTTTGCCGGAGTAGGGCGGCTGTTCGGGTGCCTCGGCGCGCGGATAGCGGATGGCCACGGGGCCGGAATGCGCAAGCGCCCATGCCAGCATGCCCTGCAGCTCCTCCACGCAGCGCGGGGCCAGCACCGTCATGCCGGGGATCATGCGCAGGTAGGACAGGCCAAACACGCCATGGTGGGTGGGGCCGTCCTCGCCGCCCAATCCGGCGCGGTCCATCAAAAAGACCACGGGCAGGTTTTGCACCGCCACATCGGCAATCAGCTGGTCAAAGCCGCGCTGCAAAAAGGTGTCGTAAATGGCAACAAAGGGCCGCAGCCCGCCGCGCGCCATGCCGGCGGCCAGCGTGACGGCGTGCTCCTCCGCGATGCCCACATCAAACAGGCGTGCGGGGTGCTCCTCGCGGAATGCGCCCAACCCGGTGGAATCCACCATCGCCGCCGCCACCGCCACAATGCGCTGATCGGTGCGGGCGCGCTCCAACAGCCACTTCCCCGCCGCCTTGCCAAAGGAGCGCCCTGCGCTGCTTGTTGCGGGCGAGCCGCTGTGCCGGTCAAAGGGCTGCACGCCGTGCATGCGCGCGGGCTCGCTTTCAGCGGGCGTATAGCCCTGCCCCTTGGTGGTCACGATGTGCAGCAACACGGGCTCTTCCAACATGCGCGCACGGCGCAAAAATATCTCCAGCGCCTTTTCATCCTGCCCGTCCACTGGCCCCAAATACCGGAAGCCCAGCGCGTCAAAGAATTTATCGTGTACAAATACATTGCGCAGATGGTTTTTAAAGCCCTGCACCATATGATGCAGCGGCTTGCCTACCAGCGGCAGGCGCTTGAGCACACGCTCCACCGCGCGCTTGGCATGAATCCACCCGCGGCTGGTGCGCATATACGTCAGGTAATTGGACAGCGCGCCCACATTGGGCGCAATGCTCATCTGGTTGTCGTTGAGGATGACAATCAGCCGCGTTTTGCGGCTGCCGGCATCGTTGAGCGCTTCATAGCACATGCCGCCGGTCAGCGCGCCATCGCCCACCACGGCCACTACATGCTCCTCACCGCCCTGCAAATCCCGCGCGCGGGCCAGCCCCAGCGCTGCGGAAATGGCCGTGGACGCATGGCCGGTGCCATAGGCGTCGTGCTCGCTTTCCGTAATGCGCGGAAAGCCGCTCAGCCCGCCAAACTGGCGCAGCGTGTGCATGCGGCCATACCGGCCGGTTAATATCTTGTGGGTATAGCACTGATGCCCCACGTCAAATACAATCTTATCCTTGGGCGTATCAAACACGCGGTGCAGCGCCACGGTCAATTCCACCGTGCCCAGGTTGCTGGCCAGGTGGCCGCCGCAATGCGCTACGGCGTCAATAATGGCCTCGCGGATTTCGGGCAGCAGCGCCTGCACCTGTTTGTCGGTCAGGTTTTTGATATCCTGCGGGGAGTGAATGTCGGACAGCACGGTACGCTCCTTTGCCGGTGGTTTGCTCAATTATACCATGCCGGGCGCGCCGCTGCGCGTAAGCTGCGCCACCACCTCATGCGCCAGCCACAGGCCCGCCACGCCGGGTGCAAACACCATGCTGCCCGGCGGCTGCACGGTCACCTGCGGCGGCACAGGCGAGTACACCACGCGCAGATGCGCAACGCCCCGGCGCTTCAGCTCCCGGCGCATCACGCGCGCCAGCGGGCAGCCCGAGGTATCCTGGATGTCGGCGGCCGCAAACCCGGCAGGCGAGATGCGGTTGCCCGCGCCCATGGCGCTGACGATGAATACACCGGCCTGCTGCGCGCGCACGGCTAACTCCACCTTGGCCGATACCATGTCCATCGCATCCACAATGGCGTCATACCCGTCCAGCGGCCAATCATCCCAGGTATCCTGTGTATAAAACCGGGGGATGGCGCGTACCCGGCAGACTGGATTGATGTCTCGGATGCGCTGCGCCATTGCCTCGGCCTTGTTGCGCCCTAACGTGCTGGTCAGCGCGACAATCTGGCGGTTCAGGTTGCTCATCGCCACGGTGTCGCCGTCTATTACATCCAGCGCGCCCACACCGGCGCGGGCCAGCGCTTCACAGGCATAGCCGCCCACGCCGCCCACGCCAAACACCGCCACCCGGCTGTCCTTGAGCGCCGCCACGCCTGCATCGCCTATTAACATGCGGCTGCGCGCCCACGGATCAGGCTGCGGGCTGTTCATTGCATCGCGCACTAAATCGTAACCTCGGCATCGGGCGACGGGATATCCCGATATGTTTCCAGTATCTGCGCCGCCTCGCCGGACAGGTAGTCCTCGGCCTGACGGGCGGCCAGGCCGGTAAAGCGCGCAGGATCCAGCAGGTCGGGCAGTTCGTCAGGCGTCAGTCCAAAGGCCGGGTCATCGGCAATGCGCTCCAGCAGGTCATTGGGCAAGCCCTCCTGCTTGATGCGCTGGCCGGCGGCCATGGCGTGCTGCCGGATGCGCTCGTGCAGCGTCTGGCGGTCGCCGCCCTTGCGCACGGCGTGCATCAGAATATCCTCGGTGGCCATGAACGGCAGCTCCTCGCGCAGACGCTGCTCAATCACGCGGGGGTATACCACCAGCCCGGAAGCTACATTGGCAAACAGCACCAGCAGGCCGTCGGTGGCCAAAAACCCTTCGGCTAAGGACAGCCTGCGGTTGGCGCTGTCGTCCAGCGTGCGCTCCAGCCATTGCTCGGCGGCGGTCATGGCAGCATTTTGCACGTTGGAGATCACAAACCGCGCCAGGCCGGCCATGCGCTCGCAGCGCATGGGGTTGCGCTTGTACGGCATCGCAGAGGAACCCACTTGGCTGCGCTCAAACGGCTCCTCCACCTCTTTTAAGTGCGCCAGCAGCCGGATATCGTTGCTGAATTTATGCGCGGTCTGCGCAATCTGGCTAAGCAGCGCCAGCACGCGGCTGTCCTGCTTGCGCGAATAGGTCTGCCCGGTCACAGGCATGCTGCGCTCAAAGCCCATGGCCTGCGCGGTGAGGCGATCAAGTTCCAGCACCTTGTCCACATCGCCGTCAAACAGCGCCAGGAAGGAGGCCTGCGTGCCGGTGGTGCCCTTGCAGCCCAGCGGCAGCAAACTATCCAGAACCTGGTCGGTTTCCAACAAATCACACAGCACATCGTACAGCCACAGGCAGGCGCGCTTGCCCAGCGTGGTGGGCTGCGCGGGCTGGAAGTGCGTAAAGCCCAGCACCGGCACATCCTTATGCCGCCAGGCAAAGTCATGCAGCGCGCGCGCCACCTGCACCAGGCGCGCACGCACCAGCTGCAGCCCCTCGCGCAGCAGCAGCACATCGGCATTGTCGCCCACGTAGCAACTGGTAGCGCCTAAGTGGATAATGGGGCGCGCGGTGGGGCACACATCGCCATAGGCATGCACATGCGCCATCACATCGTGCCGCAGCGTGCGCTCATGCTGGCGCGCGGCGTCAAAATCAATGTTGGTGATGTTGGCGCGCAGTTCGTCCAGCTGTGCGTCGGTGATGGGCAGGCCCAGCGCCTGTTCGCACTCCGCCAAAATGACCCACAGCCTGCGCCAGGTTTCAAACTTGTGCTGCTCGCTGAAGATGCGCTGCATGGGCAAGCTGGCATAGCGCGCAGAAAAGGGGGAGCGATAGGTGGTGTAATCCATTATGTGACCTCCTTGGAGGCGTGGCTGCCGCCCGCCGTTGCAATGTCATAATGCGCGCTGTCCTCCTGCGGGCGCTGTACAACGGGGGTTACCTTTTCATGCTGCACGGACTGCGCCTGCGTGGCCCAGGCAAAGGAAAACTTCCCGTGGTTGGCGGCGGCGCCCACCTCGCCCCGGCGGTTCAGGCATACCATCGCGATGTTGCCCGGCACACGGCCGCGCATAAGCAGCGTGTGGTGCACCTCCCGCACCGACAATTCCGCCGCGGCCTGCGGGTGCAGCCCCCGGCGCATATGCTCCACCGCGCGGAAGCTGATAACGCCCTTCATGATGTCCTCGCCCACGCCGGTGGCGGCAGCCGCGCCTACGGCATTGTCGGCATAAAAACCCGAACCGATCAGCTGCGAATCGCCCACCCGGCCGGGCAGTTTGAACCCCAGCCCGCTGGTGGACACACCCACGGCGATGTCGCCATTTGTAGACAGCGCACAGAAGCCCACGGTGTCGTGCCCCTCCGGCGTACTCTGCTGTGCATGCGGGGCGGGCAGCACGCGGGCCACCTCGCCTGCGGCCACGGCCTCCTGCCAGCGCGTGCGGGCAGCCTCGGTGAGCAGTTCCTCCGGCTCATAGCCGCAGGCGTGCGCAAAGTCCTCCGCCCCTTTGCCGGCCAGCAGCGCATAGTTAGTGCGCAGCATCACATCGCGTGCGATGCGCGTGGGGTGGGCAAAGCCTTTCATGGCCGCCACCGCGCCCATCTGCAGCGTGCGCCCGTCCATCACGGCGGCATCCAGCTCCACCTCGCCTGCGGCGTTGGGCAGCCCGCCCTTGCCTACCGATTGCTCCGAGATGTCGTTTTCCACCGGTTCAATGGCACGGATAACGGCCTCCATGGCGTCCCCGCCCTGCGCCAGCCACGGCACCGCCGCTTCCACACCATGGACAGCAAACGCCCATGTCCCCACGATTGCCCACATAGGTACCTCCGATGATATGATACAGGGATTATAGCACGTTCCCCTGCGGTGTTTAACCATAACGTACACCGGTACATCAGGTTGCCGGTTTTGCATGGCAATGCTATGATAGCGCTATCATGGGGCACGGGGCTGTACAGCGCCCCGGCACGAAAGGAAAACGCGATGGCAGTTCCCATACTGGAGATCACCAACCTCACCAAAACCTTCCCCGGCGGCATCACGGCGGTGGACAATGTATCGCTGACCATCCATGCGGGGGACATATACGGCTTTATCGGCAAAAACGGCGCGGGCAAGACCACCACGCTGCGCGCGGTGGCGGGTATATTGCGCTTTGATGCGGGAAGCATCCGGGTGGACGGTATTTCCGTGGCTGATGACCCCGTGGCCTGCAAGCGCAGGATTGCCTACATCCCCGACAACCCCGACCTGTACGAGTTTTTGACGGGCATGCAGTACCTCAACTACTTGGCCGATGTGTTTGAAGTGCCCAAGCAGGAGCGCACAGCGCGCATCGAGCAATATGGCGAAGCGCTGGATTTGACGGATCGGCTGGGCGATTTGATCAGCACCTACTCCCACGGCATGAAGCAAAAGTTAGCCATGATGGGCGGGTTTCTGCACGCGCCGCGGCTGTTTTTGATGGACGAGCCCTTTGTGGGGCTGGACCCTGAGGCCGTGGTACGCGTGCGGCGTATCATCCGGGATTTCTGCCAAAGCGGCAGCGCAGTGTTTTTCTCCACGCATATCTTGGAGGTGGCCGAAAAGCTGTGCAACAAAATCGCGATGATCAAAGACGGCCGCCTGATGGCTTCGGGCGACACCGCCGCCGTGCGCGGCGACCAGTCGTTAGAGGAGTTTTTCCTTGAGGTGATGGAACATGCGTAGTCTGCGGCTGCTGCTATACTCGCAGCGCGTGAACCTGCTGCGGCTTAACGAAATACGCCACACGCGCGATAAAAAGGAAAAGCGCCGCCTGATGGCGCTGTTGCCGGCCTATGCGCTGGCGGGGCTGATGCTGCCTGCGTATGGCACCATGTTAGCCTATGGGCTGTATACCGCCGATGCCAGCGATGTACTCATCCTATACACCTGCGCGCTGTCTGCGGTGCTGGCGCTGGTGGTGTCCATCGTGCGCGGGTATACCGTGCTGTTTGGCCGCCGGGATGCCGACCTGGTGGGCGCACTGCCCTTTTCCCAGGGGATGGTGGCGCTGTCGCGGCTGGTGCCCATGTACCTGTCGGCGCTGCTGTCTACCCTGCTGCTGATGGCCCCGGCATGCGTGTTGTATATGCTGGCTGCCGGTGTAACAGCGGGGACGCTTGTCAAACTGCTGCTGATAATCCTGTGTACGCCCATGCTGCCCACCGCGCTGGGGGTCGCAGGCAGCGCCGCCATCGCTTGGGTGGGCGTGCGTTTCCGGCACAAGAATTTGCTCATCGTGCTGCTGGGCGTGCTGGCCACGGCGGGTATCGTGGTGGCTGCGCAGATATTGCCCATGAAGGTCGCGCAATCCGGCGCGCAGCTGTACACGCTGGTGGATGCAATCAAAGCGCCGCTCACCGCGCTGTACCCGCCCGCGCTGTGGGCAAACGAAGCCATGCAACCGCAGGGCGTATGGCAGCTGGTGCTGTTTGTGCTGGTCAACGCATTGCCGTTGGCCGCAGCCGTGGGCATATTGGGGCGCACCTATTATGCGCTGCACGATGCGGTGATGGTGGTCAAACGCACGCGCAGGCGTGAAAAATCGGCTGATTCACGCAGCCCGCTGCGCGCGCTGGTTCAAAAGGAGCTGCGCGGCCTGCTGGGCCGCCCCATGTACCTGATGAACAGCTGCATCAGCATGTGGCTCACATCCGTCATATTGTTTGCAGTAGCGCTGTTTATGCCCGATGCGCGCCAAATGCTTCAATCCCAGCCCGCGCTCCTGGCGCTGATCCGGCGCATGGCCCCGGTTATCTTGGCCGCGTTTTTGTCCATGACCAGCAGCACCGCGGTGGCGGTGTCGCTGGAGGGGCCTGCGGCCTGGCTGATGTGCACATGCCCGGTTGCGCCGGAAATTATATACCGCAGCAAGGTGATTACCTTTCTCATCGTCGCGCTGCCCACCATCCCGCTCTCCGTAATCGGCGCGCTGCTGCTAATCCCCTTAAGCGTAGGTGAAATAGCCGCAACCGTGCTGTTGTCTGCGGCGCTGTGCCTGTGGATGGGGGTGTCTGGGCTGCGGTGGGATGTGCGCTTCAAGCGCTTTACGTATAAAAACGAAATCGATATGATTAAACAATCCGCACAGGTATTTCTGACCATGCTTACCGGCTTTGTCACGCTGGCCGTGTGCGGTGTCGCAGTGTATTTTAGCGGCGGTTATTATGTGCTGGCGGCCATAGGCTGCGCGGCGGTGCTGGCCGTGCTGTCCGGGGTGCTGTTCGCGCCGCTGGCCAAGCGGCCGCTATATGTAGTGGAATAAAAAGGAGAAAAACATGATTCACAAAACGTTTGATAATAGGACCCCGGCCATCATCTCGCCTGAAAACTATCGCTCCGGCAAAAGGTTCGCGGATACCTGCATCCTCACTTTCTCCTGCGAGGTGCGCGATAATGCGCTGGAGCAGTTCCCAGCCCAGAAAGTAGGCGCTTTGAACAGCGTTAACGGCCCTGTGCCAATATATGTCATGCCCTATAAGGGGCGTAACGTGGCGTTTTTCATGTGCCCCATCACTGCCCCCGTGGCCGCTATGAGCCTGGAAGAGGCCAGCCAGCTGCTGGGCGCCACCAATTTCATTATGTTCGGCTCCTGCGGCGTGCTGGACAGCGACATCGCGCAGGGCAAGCTGATCGTGCCCACGCATGCCTACCGCGATGAGGGCGTATCCTATCACTACCGCCCGGCGGATGCGCCGTATATCCCCATCCCCACCAGCGATTTTATCGCGCAAGCCTTTGAGGAAATGGGCCTGCCGCATGTACAGGGCCGCACGTGGACGACGGACGCCTTCTACCGCGAAACACGCGGCAACATGGAAGCCCGCCGCGCCGAGGGCTGCATCGCGGTGGAAATGGAATGCGCAGCGCTGCAGGCCGTGTGCGATTTCAGGGGGTACAAGTATTACCCCTTCCTGATCAGCTCCGACCTGCTGGACAGCCCGCAGTGGGACCGCCGCATCTTAGGCAACGATGGCGAGCGCGCGCACCAGCTGAAAACGTTCTACGTGGCGCTGGAGCTGGCTGCAAAACTATAAAATTTTTCTTTACACCGTGACGGTCATGCCGTCATACGATACCTGATACCCATGGGGCTGGAGCTGTTGTTCCAGCCCTTCATGCAGCAGGCCGCCGTTGTGCGAAAAATGGTTGGCAATCAGCTGCGTCCCCGCGTGCAGGCAGCCGGCGTCCGCAAGAAGCTGGCGCATTTTGATCAAGTCGGGCACGCCCATGTGGTTGGTGCCCTCGCCCATCTGGCCGCAGGTGCAGTCCAAACTGACCAGGTCGAGCTTTTTGCCCCGGATATACTGCCAGGTGGCCTCCGGGAAAATGCCGGTGTCGTTGCCGTACAGCAGCCACTTGTCGTTTTCCCCGATCAAATAGATAAAGCACTTTTCGTTTCGGGCATGCCGGGCCAGCAGCGGGACCACCGTATAGCCTGCAATCTCCTGCGGTACAAACTCCGTCAGTTCCACGCAGGCCAATTTGTTTTTTTCATAGGTGGTCTGCGTTTCCTCCACCATTTCATCCATGCGGCGCTTGAGCTCATCATTGCCGTACACCGTCATAAGGGAGCGCGTATCGCAAAAGCCTGGGCGGCGATAGTACAGTTCGCCCGGCTGAAAATGATCCGAGTGCGTGTGGGTGATCAGCAGGTATTCAATATCCGGCAGATTGATTTTATTGCGCAGCATGTGCAGATAGGTGTCCGGCGGCAGGTCGATGAGCAATACGTCATCAACAATGGCCTGTGAGCGCGTGCGCAAATCCTTGCCGCCGCGGCGCGTGGCCTCGCGGCAAGTGTCACAGGCGCAGAAAAGGCCGGGGAATCCTTCGGCGGCAGCGGTACCCAGGTAGGTCAGTTTCATCGTTCTCTCCTTTTGCGCGTGGCGCTGTATTTTTCAGCAGTTGCCCCATTACATCACAACCACAGCGCTTTGGTCAATTATTGCAGTCACGGAAAAGAAAAACCCGCTTCGCAGCGGGTATGTACATCGGTATGAATCATCCGGCCTTTTGAGCAGGTTGGGTGTCCTCGGTCGTCTTGGCAGCCTTGGTGGTTTTGGTTGTCTTGGTGGCCTTTGTGGTCTTGGTAGTTTTTGTTGCAGTTTTACGCGGTGTGCGTTGTTTCTTTTCACGCGCCTGCTCGAAGGCCTCGTTCAGCTTGGCGGCGGCCTCGGCCCTGGCTTGGGCGCGCGCAGCCTCCTCATGCTCGGCCGATTCTTGCAGCAACTTGTCCATCTGCTTCTGGGAAAGGCTGTCCTTCATGCGCAGGTCCAGCATAAACGCACGGGGAAAGGCGAACAGTTTCTCGCCCACACTGTCAAAGGCTATGCGGATGCGCTTGCCTTCCTGCGAGATCACGCTGCCTTCACCATATCTTTCGCTAATAACTTTTTTGCCCGTCATCTTCATGGTTCTACCTCCCCTCACGAGAGTAAAGATACCATAAAACGCCACGGCATGTCAATATAGGGAGCGTTTACTCCCATCATACACAAAATATTGTATACATTTTGCATGGCGCTCTCTTGATTGCTGCAATCATTCCCCCCGCATCCACGCTAAAATATCCGGCACGGTCATTTCACAGGGCAGGGTGTGTTCGGGCTCCGCGATGTCGCCTAAGTTATGCGCATCGGAGGAGTGCAGCACGCGGTAGCCGGTGGCATCCATAGCGCCCAGCGGGGCTTCCAGCGTGCGGAAGCCGGCGTCCGGCGGCACAAAGCCCAGCATGGTGACCAGGCCGTTGCCGCGCACGATGTGGGCGGGCACGGGCACGCCGCCGTGCGCACGTACTAAATCGCACAAATTGTTCAGATCAATGTCCAGCGCGCCGATGAGCAGCGCATCTTCCTCAGCCAATTGCTGCCCATCGGCATCCACAACGCGCTGATGGCCGTAAAAATCCGGTCGGTTTTTAAAATCGCCCAGCAGCGGGCGGCACAGGGCCCCCACAGCCTCGGCGGCGTCCACATGCGGGAAATAGGCCAGCAGGTGCACCTCCTCGCGGGTGCACAGCTCCATCCCCGGCAGCAGCACCAGGCCCTGACGCTGGGCCGCCACAGAAAAGGCGCGCAGATTGCGCGCCGTGTTATGGTCGGTTATGGCAATGGCTTGCAGGCCCTTCAGCGCCGCCATCGCACACACATTGCCCGGCTCCATGTCATCATCGGCGCAGGGAGACAGGCAGCTGTGGATGTGGAAATCGTAGAAAAACGGCATGTTAGATGCCCGCAATGCCCTCGGCGTGCATCAAGCCGCAAATCTCATACGCCGTTTTGGCGGTGGTCAGCACGGTTAGGCCCTCCTCGCGCGCCTTGGCTAAAACCGGCTCCTCCATGGTGATATTTTCGGGCAAAATGATGCAGGCCATGTCGCCCAACGAGGCCACGGCGATGACGTTGAGATGCGTCTGCACCGTCACCCAGGCCATCCCCGGGCAGCCGCGCGCCATGACTAAGCTGAGCAGGTCGCAGGTGTATCCGCAGGTGATTTCTTCTTCTTTGCCCTGGGCCAGCACGGTAGCGTCCAGCAGGGTGATCAGTTCGTTTACTTGCATGGGTGCTCCTTGTATAGCGGCACAAGGGCCGCGTTATTGGCTAGCTTCGCCTTTTTTAGCAGGTTCAGGCGACAGATTGTCTATATGCAGCGCCATCTCGTTCAGGCGCGCCTTGAGCAGGTGGATGCAGTCCATCTCGGTGCAATAGCCGCGCACGATGTCCTCGGCGAAGGATTCGCACGTGGGCGATCCGCACGCGCCGCAGTCATACCCCGGCAGCTTTTCCAAAATGGCGTTCATGTGCTCCATCCGGTCGAGGGCACCCGCAAGGCTTTCATCCAGGCGCATGGCATGGATGGGCTTTATCTTCTGGTCAAAGTACAGCGGCACGGCGTTCATGCACGCGGCGCTCACCGCCGTCTTGGGGTGCTTTTCGGGCAATGCATCCCGCAGCGTTTTGATGGTGTTTTGCGCCACATAGTTGATTTCCACCGTCAGCGGGCCGCCTACGCAGCCGCCGGGACAGGCCGCGCCCTCGAAATAGTCCAGATCCGTCAGCTTGCCGTCCTCAATTTCCTCCAGCACGCGGATCACATTGTCCACCCCGTCCACCGACATGCTGTTGCGCGGCGTGGCGGCGTGGATTTCACCGCCGGCGTTGGCCCAGCCGATGCCATACGGCGTGGCGGCGGTCTGCCGCTGCGAATGATCCGTGCTGTGTATATGCGACATCAGGCGCGCAAACACATCGGCCATGGAGATCGCGCCGTCAATGTCGGACTTTTCCTGCCCCAGCGGGTTGCGGATGGAGGTCATCTTGGCCGCGCAGGGCGTGATAAAGAACACGCCGATGTCCTCGGGCTTGACGCCATGCTCGCGCGCGTATTCCACGCGGGCCAAAGCGGCGGCAATCTCCACCGGCTGGCGCACGTCAATGATATGGTGAATCAGCGATGGGAAGCGCACCTGGATGATGCGTGTGATGGTGGGGCAGGCCGAGGAAATCAGCGGGCGCAGCCGGTCAGGCTGCCGCAGGCGCAGCTGAATGGCGCGGGTGGCAACATCCGCCCCGCGCGCCACCTCAAACACGCCGGTAAAGCCAATCTCCTTGAGCGCATCCAGCACGATACCGATATCCTCCAGGTGGCGGATCTGCCCGTACAGCGAGGGCGCCGGCAGTGCGATGCGGTGTTCAAACTTATAGATATCCTCAAAGGGGTCGGTCATTGCGATTTTTGCGTGATACTGGCAGATGCGGATGCACTGCCCGCAGTCCACGCAGCGCTCGTCAATGATGTGCGCGCGCCCATTGCGTACGCGGATGGCTTCCGTCGGGCAGTGCTTGAGGCAGTTGGTACAGCCCTTACACTTGTCCTTGTCCAGACGGACGGAGTGAAACCGCGTCATTGTTCCTTCTCCTATTGCAGTTCGAATAGCATATTGATGTCGGTGCCGCGGCCGAGTTCGCTTTCTATCTGGAACACATCGGCGTTGCGCTTCATGTTGGGCAGCCCCATGCCCGCCCCAAAGCCTAAGCTGCGCGCCTCCTCATTGGCGGTGGAGTACCCTTCGCGCATGGCCTCGGAAACATCGGGGATGCCCGGTCCCCGGTCGCTGGAGCTCAGGCGCACGCACTCGCTGTCAATTTCAAACATCAGGTTGCCGCCGTGCGAATGGATGACCAAATTGAGCTCCAGCTCATACGAGGCCACCGCCACGCGGCGCAGCAGCTCGGTGCTTACGCCCAGCTGGCGCAGGCGGCGCTTGATATCCGCCGAAGCTTCGCCGGCACGCGTATAATC
>Ga0123334_1004984_pt1 | contig 13124 bp, 8 predicted proteins | sample BiotimSIPDNA_FD_89706 | JGI IMG/M metagenome (GOLD analysis project Ga0123334, IMG submission 89706) | Anaerobic biogas reactor microbial communites from Washington, USA - Biogas_R1 time_0 SIP DNA | ecosystem: Engineered > Bioreactor > Anaerobic > Unclassified | place: Washington, USA | collected... | reverse complement strand
GACGTCCAAAACGGGGACCAGCCATTGTTCAGGCGCAACTCATTCATTGCAACGGCGACAAACTGGTGGCCAGCAATACCCGCTTCATCAGCCGCCTGAACCTGTGTCCTTTCGTGGGCGCCAAGCGCATCCTGTTTGACCGCTGTCATTTTGAATCCACCGACGACGCCTTATGTGGCACCGGCCTCTATTACGCCTGCACCCTGGATTTCTACAGTTCCAAACCGTTTTATGCGACCTCGGGAACAGGGGCTGTTTTTTTGAATTGTGACATCAGGGTGTTAACCCATGGTCGTCAGTATTTCACCAAAGCCAACGGACAGGTTGGCTTGGTCGATACCCGCATTGAATCGGCACCGGGTACCTATCTAGGGTGGTGGGACCAACCTCCGTTGATGCTTCGTAACTACCAATACGGGGTTACCCAAAATGGACGACCGGTGTTGATGGAAGCTGAAAATCCCACTACCAGCGTCGATATGACTGGGAAGGCCTTGCTCGATGCTTACCGTTTTGAGCACAAGGGTGAGGTGGTGTACAACACCTACAACCTGCTCAGTGGTGACGATGATTGGGATCCGCAAGGCATGAAAAAACGGGTGTTGCTGGCTGAAAAGGAGTTGGGCCGCCCATTAACCGGATTGCCTGTACAACTGACGGTTCAACCTGCCCGGTTGCGCTTGGAAACGGACAAAGACCAGGGCCATTTGACAGCCCGCTTGCTGCGTTTTGGAGGATCCGAGACGACTATTGATAGCCTCACCTGGCGTGTGGCTCCTTATCAAGCTCATTTGGTCCAGTTGATCGTTGATGCTGGAGGTAGAAGCTGTACACTGATTCCTACCCAACATGGGGACAGCACGGAAACGGTGGTGGTCACCATCACTGACCGTACCGGTTTGGAAGCCGCTGCCGTTGTAACGGTGCTGCCTGCGTTACTGGAGGCACCAATGTTTAGTCGGCTCCCGACCATATCGGCACCTGAAGAGGGTGTTGTCAAACTGGACTACTCCTTGGAAATGCCCTATGCTGATCAATCCTTGATTACCTGGTACCGATGCACGGATGCTTCCGGTGTTGGTGCCATACCGGTGGCTGTGTCAAGGCATCAGAAACCCTTGTTGAACTATACCTTGACGGCTGGTGATGTAGGGTATTACCTGATGGCCACAGTTGAGCCAGCTCACTTGCGCAGTAAGCCTGGCTTACCTGTGTCGGTTTGTGCCACCACACCTGTTGCTCGTGAGGCGGTCAAGACCAAACCGCATTACCTCAAAACGACGTTCAGCCAGGTGCCCACTTTCCCTCAACCCGCTGTGTTGACCGGTTTCTGGACCATGGATGTGTACAAAGCCGCCCCGACTACCACTGTCACCGCGACCTCGTCCTGGTATTACGGGGAGGGAATGGATGGAGCGGCTCATCGGCAGGGACTTTTGCAAGGTCGTTCAGGCACCTTGTTGTACACACCGGTAGGCGAGGTGAGTGGAGACATGCGCTTCAACCTCCTGGTGACACCTTCCAAAACGGCCGGTCAAGGCTTCAGTGTAGCCGACCTGTTCATGGACGTGGTGCTGCAATTCGATAACGTCTCATTGACGGGCTATGGCCTGCGCTTTATCCGTACCATCAAGCATAGTAATACGGTTGATGCCTACCTGGTACGTTATGACAAGGGGGTGGTGACAGCCATGACCCAACCCGTCACAACCACCTGCTTCAAACCTTCGTGCAGGATAGAGGTCAACGTTGCTAAGGGTGTTCTGACAGCCATGGCCTGGCAAGAGGGGACTGAGATGCCGAAGGCTACTGTCGTTAATCAGCCCGTTGTTGGTCAGACCTCTGTGCAATCATCAGCTATTCAGCCGTCTGTCTTTTTGCAGGCTGTCGTTCCCGATTCCAGACCATTGGGGGGTGCCGGGCTGTTGTACAACGGCGGTTCTTCCACCATGATCGATGAGGTGGAACTTTGCTGGGATTGAGCGGCTGACAAGTATTTCAAGGGTGCTATCATCCGCTGAATCAGGCGTTGGCTATTGACCTCAATGCGCGCACTGCCCGTCAATTCCCCTTTAAAATGTATGTTCTCATCGTAGTTGGTTCTTAAGCCATCGGGCATGATGGCAGTTGCCGTGTATAGTTGCTTGTCATCAGGCATGAGCGCTGTTTGGGTCACCTGGGCTCCCAAGGTGCCGTATTCCAGGTAGGGATAGCCATCCAGGAATACCCTCACCGATTGTCCTGGCACGACCTTGCCTCGTCCTATCCTGGGGTAGCTGAGTTGGACGATGGGAGGTCCCGACTGTATGGGTACGACAGCGAACAATCGTTCCCCCACGCTGACAGGTTGATGAAGGCTCCTGGCACAGGGATAGGTGAGTATACCGTCTGTTGGGCTGACAATCAAATACGTAAATTCCCAACTTTCAATAGCAGCCCTCCATTCATTGACAGCCATCAGGTAGGTTTGGCGTTTGGAGGCCAGCGTTTGTTGGCGTTGGGCGGCTTCTTCGCGCAATTGTTGCTGAAGTAGCAAGTGGTCTGCCATCAGGCTGTTGAGGTTTTGTTGATAGGATTCATGGGTTTGTAGACTGTTCAGTAGCGTCTGCTCCAACAGTTGTACGGTTTCCTCTGCCACCAACCCTTTTTTCAACAGCGTTTTATCCCTTGCCAGACGTTCCTTATCAAGGGTACATTGCCTGGCTTGTTGATCAATCTGACGTTTCAGTCCAATCTGATTGACTTCCAATAAGTCTACTTCCCGTTTGATTGCCTGCCATCTGTCGCTGTGGTTGTCCATTCGTTGAGACACATAATAGTCCATAAAGCGGTTGACCACAGTAGACCAAACCGCCTGTAGATTGCCCAATTGCCATGACTTATTAAAAGGGGCTTGATCCGGACTAAGGTCATCCGGTTCGTACAGGGTGGAATCAGTTACAAAGGCTTTTAGGCTGGCAACATCATCGGCCCTGGCAGCGTTTTCCAGCACGGCGATGACTTGACCTTTGCTGACAGGTGAAAGGTGTTCATACTTTAAGACCTGAATGCGTGACCCCGTTCTGGCCAGCAGCCAAAGGGGAGGTTGGGTGGTGGTTACCACAGCTGTCGCTTCAACATATTCGGGAAAGCGGATTAAATACGTGCCGGTCAGCAAGCCGATAATGATGAGGCCCATCAGGCCGCTGCCACAGCGAACCAACCAACTCGGTGGTCTGGATAAGACTTCTTCCACATCGGGTGCGCGGAGTTCTATCGGTCGTTCTTGAGGAGTGTCCATGTTTTACAGTTCCAATTGGTTTTTAACGAGTTGATAATAGGCGCCTTGCTTGGCAATCAAACTTTCATGATTACCTTGTTCGGCCACCCGACCCTGGTGGATGACAATAATCTGGTCGGCCAGGCGTACTGTGCTTAGGCGGTGGGCGACCACCACGACGGTGCGCCCCTCGAAGAAGGTTTGCAAGCGGTTCATAATGCAGCGTTCATTGTTGGCATCCAGGGCGTTGGTGGCTTCATCCAGCAATAGCAGGGGTGGGTTCTTGTACACGGCTCTGGCTATAAGAATGCGTTGCTTCTGTCCCTGACTGAGGTTCATGCCTTCGGGACCAATGAGGGTGTTGTACCCCAAGGGTAAAGCACATAGGTGATCGTGGATGTTCGCGGTGATGGCTGCCTGTCTTAGTCGCTCCAAGTCGATGTGTTCTTCACCGGGTGCAATGTTGCGGGCAACGGTGTCCGAAAAGATGAGGCCGTCCTGCATGACGATGCCGCAGTGCTGGCGCCAGTCTCTTTTGTGCTGATGTTCCAATGGACTGTTGTTGATGAGTATTTTTCCGGCTGATGGTGGGTAGTAGCCCAACAACAGTTTGATCAGCGTGGTTTTTCCGCTGCCACTCATGCCCACGATGGCCGTTTGTTTACCAACCGGTATGTCGAGGTCTATGCCCTGCAGTACAGGCGTCAAACCGTTGTAGGAAAACGATATGTTTTCGAGTTTGATGGGCGTGTGCAGGGTGGTGAACGTGGCCTTCAGGTCAGGCTGTTCATCTTCTTCTTCCAATTGATGGACTTCCTGCAGCCTTTCTAGACTTAACCTGGCATCTTGCCAGGAGCGCATGAAATCGATTAACTGCTCGACAGGTGCGTTCAGTTGGCCTATGATGTATTGCACTGACAACATCATACCCAGGGTCATCTGGCCTTTAAGGACAAAGCCGGCGGCCAGGGCTGTTATTAGCAGGTTTTTACTTTGATTGATCAATACCGCTCCCGAATCCTGGTATTGCCTCAGTGCCATACCACCGGTCTTGACCTTGAATAGCTTGGCTTGTACGGACTCCCATTCCCATCGCTTTTGTTGTTCGCAACCGTGCAACTTGATTTCCTGCATGCCGGTAACCAATTGGATGAGTTTGCTTTGATTAATGGATTGCTGTTCAAAATAACGCAAGTCGAGCAGGCGGCGTTTGCGCATGAACAAGGCTACCCATAGCACGTACAGCAGGCTACCCCCGAAAAAGACCAGAAAAATCCGCCAATCGTAATATAGGAGTACCAGGCCGAATACCAAGACATTGACCATGGAAAACAAGGTGCTCAGGCTCGAGTTGGTCAAGAATGATTCAATGCGGTGATGGTCGCTAATGCGTTGCATCAAATCGCCTGTCTGCTTGCTGTCGAAATACCCCATGGGCAACCGAAGCAGCTTGGTTAGAAAATCAGAAATCAAGGCGATGTTCATCCGGGTTCCCAGGTGCAGGAGGATCCAACCCCTGATGAATTCCACGCTGGTGGCGCTGAGGGTGAGTATGAGTTGGGCCACCAGAATTAGGTGAATGAACGATAGGTCGTTGTTGTTGATGCCATGATCCACAATGGATTGGGTCAGGAAAGGAAGGATCAACTGCAGGACACTGCCGACCAACAAGCCCATCATCAACTGACCAATTTGTTGCTTGTAGGCTTTCACGTAAGAGAGCATGAAGCGCAACCCTTGCGGTTTACTTCTGTCTTCTTCTGTCGATTCGAACGCCGCTGTCGGTTCAACCAACAAAACAATACCCAATTCCACGCCATCTTGTCGGCTACTTATCCAGCCTTTCTTGATCTCTGATTCCTTCAAGGTCAACAAGCCTTTGGCAGGGTCAGCCACATTAAACAGGCGTTGCTTCCCTTTTTTCTTCGTGGCGTACAAGACTATGAAATGTTTTTGGTCCCAATGCAGGATGCAGGGTAGGGGTACCTGTGTAAGCGCATTGAAGTCCAGACGCAACGCCTTTGTTCTGAAGCCTATGGATTCGGCAGCCTCACTTAGTCCGTAAAGTGAAACACCTTGTTTAGTCATCAGGGCGCGTTCCCGCATCTGTTGAAGTCTAATCCGTTTGCCATAGTGCCTGGCTATCATGCACAAGCAAGCCGGACCGCAGTCCATCGCATCAAGTTGATACACCGGTTTAAAGGAACGTCTCATACGGCAGCGGTCAGTATGGAGGGAACAACAGTAGAGTCGTGCAGCCGCAGGCATTGGTAGGCGATGCCCGTCACTCCGTTCATCAATCCGGGACTGCGAAGACCACCTCCTTGAAACAGAAACTGTTGAGTCAGTCCTTCCTTCAATTGCTTGTCGGCCAATGTTAGACAGGTACTTTTCGAGACTGGGTCGCCCGTGAAATCGGCGTGGTTAAGCAGTAATTCCAGGTTGCCAAAGCGCCCGAAACACAGGGAGTAGCCATCGTTGAAACCCTCTTGCATACAGGTGTTCAGCGCTATGTCGAGGTCGTTTTGCACAGCCTGGCAGCGTACACCACACTTCAATAATTCCAGTCTGGTCAAGCCTATGCCAGGAGCCCCATGTGACCAGGCAGTGGGAAAAGCTGGTTGTCCACCTTCTTGTTCCAGGATGAAATCCCTCAAGTCTGGCCAATTCTGCCTGACCGGATCGAACAGATACTGCTCGTAGTTGAGGATTTTTTTTACCACTTCCTTATACCGTTTCGTGCCGGTGGCGTGGTACAATCGGCCGAAAGCCAATGCAAAGCCTGACGATCCGTGCGATAGTCCGGCCAGCGGTTGTTTGCTGTGACCGCTCCAACGGATGTGCTTTTCTGTCTGCATGGCTGCCCTCAACAACAAGCCGCCCATTTTTTCTGCCACCTGTAGAAATCGGTTTTCTTTACTGACTTTATACATGGCGAGACAGGCCAGCATAAAACCGGCAGATCCATTTACCAGACCGTGGCTTTTTTCCTTGACAGCCCACGCACATGGTTTCGTCTTATCCAGTAGACGGAAAGATTCCTCCAACCACCTTGAGTCTCTCTTTTGCTTATATAGAAGGGCACACATATACACCAATCCACCCCAGCCGCCAAATAATCCCAGATTTCTCAGGCAGGTTTCATGTTCCAATCTGCGTGATAGTTCCAGCCAGGCCTTGTATGCCAGATCGGTGTAACGAGACTTGCCACTCAGTTGACCCAGGTAGGAGAAAAAGAGCAGTTCGCCAGGCATTCCACTGTACAAATCGTACGAGGCCGGTGTCAGCACGTAATGGGAGGCATCCAGATTGCTAGGCCTGTACACCATCCAGGCAGCCGCATCTTTTTCCTCGTGCATGGTTTCCATGATGCCATCTGCGAGCATTATGGCTTTGTCCAACCAAGTATCGGTTGCAGAGGGCTCGTCAGTTAGTGCATCATGAGATTCGCCCACACTGACGGTATCGGTTGTTTGTCGTTGAAGGCTGTTTGCCGGTTTGATGCCCAGAGTGCCAAGGCTCATATCGATGATCCAACACTGCCTGTCCAGATCTGCCTGCGACAGGTGACTGATTTTTTCCACTGCCGTACGGTATCCGGATTGATGAAAGAAACCTTCGGCCAATAGCTGCCCGTTGTGCCAGACGTCAAGACTGTCGGCCGTTGCATGGAAGTAAGGCACGTTCCTTTGCTTAAGGTCACTCTTTTCTGCCTCCAGAAAGGCGACACATTCGGGGTAATCGTCGGCAACCAGATCGAGATTGTCCAATAATCGATCTGCTTGTTCGGATTGCTTCAAGTAATCGGGATGCAGCCCTTCTTTCAGTAAGTGAGCATAGGCCACTGTCGGCCTGAACAACAAGCGGATCGCATCGTTTTTAAACGCCTGCACCTGTTCCAGGTAGGCGCCCTTATTGGTCAGTAGGAAATGGTAGGCCTCTGTGAAACCTTCTTTCAGTGCTTGGGCGTGCGATACTGAAAAGGAGACAGTGCTGCCATTCAATAAAGGATTATTACTCCCGCCAGCTAGCTTATTGGCTTGTCTGATCCCTTTTATAAGGCCTGATCGACTGAGCTGAAATTGCAGCGTGGGAGCGAAGCCTTGATGGCCGGCAGGATTGGACAATCCACTTAGGTCGGCTCTCTGATGGCCATCGTGGGTGAATCCTGTGGGTAACAATCCTGTTTTGAGTACAGAATTGTATAAGGTGTGTCTGGAATCTCCGTGCTCAAAGGGCATGAACGGGTGGAAAAAGGTTTCCACATCAATGAGAACGGGGTATTCACCGCAAGCAATGAGGTTTTCATAATGAAAATCGGTGGCTTCCAGGGTGTAAAGGATTGCTAGGTAAACGCCGAGCCGTTTGTAAAACTGGTCCACCTGCTCTTCCTTACTGCAGGATGTGTGAGGAATAAACTCCATCCAACAGTACCCGGAACCCTCCACGAGGAGGGGCTGCCGCAGCCCCACACGCAGTGCTTTGTCAAGCCATGTACAAAGTGCGTTGAAGTGAGGATGCAGCGGCCGCTCTCTGGGTATGTACACCATCTTTTTCCCGTCTTCCAGGGTCACGATACTGACCGAGGCCCCTTGGTGCTTGTCGCCCAGGTTGGTTTCGATACTGCTTAATCGCAAGGCATTTGCCGTCCCGTACAGGGTCCTGGCTAGCACGTTGCTGTCTGCAAAAAATCGTTTCACCAACTTGTGGCAGTGCACCACCCATTGGGCTGTTTCCTGTTTGATACGCTGCCCCAACAAGGGGTAATGCTGCTCAAAATAGTCCTTGACTGTGTCATCCTTAAGCAAGGTGGCGAACGCTAGCCACTTATCTGCGGGAGCATCTCCAATCAAGTCTGGTTCTGCCAGCAAATAATGAGCCATTAGGGTGGGTTCGATCACGACATAAAGTCGGTCTGTTAAATTGGACCAGCAACAATCGGTCAGCCGTTGGGCTTCTGTCTCGGAGAGGCCATCAGTATGCAAACGTTCTTTCAGCGTGTCGTAACCAGCCTCCAACAGATCGCTGTACAAACACAGCCAATCATTGGCCAGGTTTAGCTGGTGAAGGACGGGGGTGGAAGGGTGAACAAGGGACATGATCAATGAATGATTAGGAGCTTTTTATAGTCAAGAAGCTTAGCTGGCCATGAACCATCTTGAGTTGGGTCATAGATTGTTCCAGTGTTTAGCAAATCTTCTAATTTGGGGCCGTAATAACCACCCTGTATCAACGACTGTTCAAGTTCGTTCAATGTGTCTTTCATGGTTGGAGTGTTTTACAAGAACATGTCAAAAAGCTTGTTGACAGCCTCCTTGAGGGATTTGATGCAGGATTTGCCCGAGGTGTTGCATTCGCCGCTGAGGGTTTTCACGTAGCCGGCTCCTCCCTGGATTTCGGCCATCATGTCCTTACTGATTACAGAGGCGCCAATCACGTCCTTCATGTCAGCTTGTTTCCAGTTTTCAATCAATTGGTTGGTTTTCATGGTTTGTATAGATTATGCTTATGGGTTACTGTTTTCGGGGTATCACCCTGCTCCCGACTTTGGCCAAAGTCATTGATAAAATGAATATAGCATTAAATCAATGTTGACACAAAGTAAACCAATTGGGCTGTGAATTGCAAACGTGAAAGTGTTAAAAACACCTTTCGGAAACGTTAAAAGTAACAATATATTAACAATGAGGCGGTTGGGTGGTGCGCATTCTGATCAGGTAATCAGCATGTAAAAAGAGAGGATGGAAGCAATAGGATGTGTCAGAAGGCCAATTTGAAACCCGTCATGAAGGTTGTGCCCGGCATGGTGTAATACCGATTGGTCTCGTAGTGTTGGTTTAGCAGGTTGTGTCCGTGCAAAAAGAGGGTCAGGTAGGGCCTGAGTTGCCAGTTGACGTTGGCGTTCAAAAGAGTATAGCATTCGAAATGAGGTGGCAACAGAGGATTGGCAAGGGTGTTCAGGTGATCGATGTGCCGCACGTTGCCTGCCAGTACAAAAGCCTTGAAGCGGTAGCTGGCGCCGAAAAACAGTTGATGCCTTGGCGTGGCGTACACCGGATTGGTCAGGTGTTGGTAGGTGTAGGTGAATTCGGTGGTCAGGGCAGCTGTCGGATTGAATGAAAGGCTGCTCTCCAGACCTTTGTTGTCGAGCGCGCCGGCATTTCTAAGTCCTTGCATCGGTACGGTAACGATCAGGTTGTCGCCAGTTAGCCAAAAGGTTGTCAGTTCCAGGTGCCCCTTCCACCAGGGCAACAGTTGGGCCCAGCCCAGTTCGTAATTGGTGACGGATTCAGGCATCAGATCGACGTTGTGGTTCCATAAAAAGAGTTCCCTGATGGAAGGACTGCGGAAGCCTTGTGCATAGGATGCCTTGAGCGTACTTTTTGGCCATGGTTTCCAGGCAATGCCTGCCGAAGGAATCCAGCGGTCTCCCCAAACGGAGTGGTGTTGCCAGCGCAGGCCGGCGTTGAGTTCTACCTTATCAAGTAATGACTGCCGGACAAAGGCGAAGATCCCGGCGTCGGTAACCGTGGTGTCGATCAATCGTCCGGGTCCATTGAGGTGGTTGGAGGCTTTTCCACCGTACTGATTGCCGTCAACGCCCAAACTTAATGTGTTGCCTTTAAATAAGTTGAGCGTTTCCTGTAGCTGGATACCCAGGTGGTTGTCGGTGGAGTGGAAGCCGTCGCTGATGCGGTGTTCGCCGAAATTGTGGAAGACCTTGCCCGAAAACTGGTGCTTGTCACCCGATTTTTCCAGGGAAAGAGCCCAGTAACCGCGTTGAATGTCCATTTCGCTACCGGCTACAGCACCCAGCGTGTCCGGACCTGGATCCTGAGCGGTGAAAGAAGCCAGGCTGGCATCGGCCTTGATGTGGAGGGTGGGAGAGAAGGCATACCCCAATTTGAGGTAGCCGTTGGTCAGTTTAAACGGAGCGTTGGGACGGTGCCCTTCGGTGGCGTCGTGGTTGATGGAGGCATACAAGCTGAAAGGCCCTGCGCCATAGCCGACAGCAGCCGACAATTTCCTGGTATCGTGAGTGCCAATGGCCACCCTGGCATTGCCCTTCCATCCTTCTTGTATGGTTTTACGGGTAATCAAGTTGATGACACCGCCCATAGCGTTGGTGCCGTACAACAGGGAACCAGGCCCCCTGATCACTTCCACCCGTTCAATGTCGGAGGCTACATAGCTGTCGGCCAATGGATGCCCAAACAAACCCATCAGCTGAGGATGCCCGTCGATGAGCATCAATACCCCCGTGGTGGGTGCACTGCCCACTCCCCTGATGCTGATCTGGCCGGCTGCCCCACCGGATACACCAAAACCGGTAATGCCACGCTCAGTCACAAACAAGCCGGGGACCCTGCCATTGAGGACGGGTAGGATATTTGATTCACCGCTGGCCTCGATGGCTTCCCTGGTGACAATGGATACCGACAGGGGTACATAGTCTTTGTGAACCGTGATGGGTGTACCCGTGACGACAACCTCACGCAGGGTGTCCTGAAGGTTGGAGTCATGGGCTTGTATCGATAATGGAAAGAGGCTGAGGATAGTCAGGGCGAAAAGAATGTGACGCATGCGGCTGTTTCTTTGATGATGGACAAAGGTAGGGAATCTATGGGGAATTTTTTTACCTTTGCCCCGCTTTTGCCTCGAACAATAGGCAGAACGTGTGCTTGAACACCACGTAAAAAACAAGATTATGAAGAAACAAGTCTCTGTGGCCTATATGGTCAGTGGCATGCTTTTCACAGTGTGCCTGATAGTTGCCAACATCGTCGAGCAGAAGCTCATCCGCATCGGACCCATCGAGGCCACCGCTGGTCTGCTCATTTTTCCCATCTCTTACATAGTAAACGATATCATTGCTGAGGTTTGGGGCTACACCAAAGCCCGACTCATCATTTGGTGCGGTTTTGCCATGAATTTCCTGGCGGTGCTCATATTTCACCTGAGCATTTGGGCGCCGGGTTCTGAAAACTTCGCAAATCAAGATGCCTTCAGTCTTGTCTTGGGCAACACCTTGCGGTTGGTCGGTGCGAGTTTTGTCGCCTTTTTGGTGGGTTCCTTTCTCAATGCCTATGTGATGAGCCGGATGAAGATTCTGCAGAAGGGTCGCCATTTTTCCATCAGGGCCGTCTTGTCCACCCTGGTTGGTGAAGGGGCTGATTCGCTGGTCTTTTTTACCTTGGCTTTCTGGGGATTGATGCCCACCAAGGCGTTGTTCCTGTTGATTTTGACGCAGACGGCCATGAAAACGGGTTACGAGGTGCTTATTTTGCCGTTGACCAATGTGGTGATTAAGCGTGTGAAGCAAGTCGAGGGGGTGGATACGTACGATACGGCCATTTCCTACAATCCGTTTAAAGTAAAGGATCTTTGATTCCATCAAGCCGCTATTAGCTTCTTATCTTTTAGATGCAGCTTCCTATAGCGAATAGAACACTAAAACTCTTCGAGGCCGCTTCCCTTACGGTGTCGGGTGTTGTCTCCAGTACCCGTTCCTCAGGGCTGGTGAACGCTTCGACATCGGCGCCAATCGCTCGTCTCAAGTGACTCGCGAGGTTGGTCTTGCCGATCTCAAAGCATTCCCTGGCACCCTTCGTCAATGTTACTGGATTCAACACCCAACCCCTTTGGCGGTCCGCTACCGCAGTAATACCATTCAGCAGTTACCCAGTAGAAAAGTCCCTGAATCCAGGACAGTAGCACTACAGAGCGTTCGATGGATCGGCAGATGACAGCTGAAAGGAACTTAATTTCACAGGAATAACCAGAAAAAAAACAAATGGAGTAGGAGAAGCCGAAAATCCCTTTATTTTTGTTCCTCAGTAGAGCCTCCCGAGGAAAAACCATCGAAAACACACTATGATTAAAGAAAACCGCTTTAACCACTACTCCTTTAGGTTTGGTGACCGCTATGACGGTTGGCGCGTCCGTAATGTTGACACTGTCTTTTCTGTCATTCCCTATTTCCTACGTACCCGCATGGACGCCCAAAACTTCTTCGAGGAAAGCGTCAACATCGACCACATTGAAGAGTTTATCAAGCAAAACAGGGAGCGGATACCCAACCTGTCCATTATGCACGTGGTGATGGCGGCGTTGATCAGGCTCATATCCCAACGACCCAGTCTAAACCGTTTTGTGATTTGGAACAAGATATTTGCCCGCAATCACCTCAATTTTTCCATAGCCGTAAAGCGTTCCCTGAGTGACGATGGAGAAGAAACGCTGATTAAGCCTTACTTTCAACTCACTGATACCCTCGAAGATGTGGTGCGGAAGGTGGCCCTGGAACAAGCCAACAATCAGCAGGTTGGACAGAAAAATTCATCGGACGCCATCTCGAAGATGCTAGGCTACCTGCCCGATTTTCTACTGAGGTTTGTTGTTTGGTGTCTTCTGCATATGGACAAGGTAGGTATCATGCCCACCTTTATCAACCAGGCCAGTCCCTGGCATTGCAGCATCTTTCTGACCAACATCGGCTCCATCGGTGTGGAATCCATTTACCACCACCTTTACGAGTTCGGTACCTGCAGCATGTTTGTGGCCATGGGTAAGAAAACCAGAACCCACGTACTCGACAAAGAGGGGGTCCTTTCTCCCCGAAAAAGCATCCAGCTCAAATTTGTGCTCGATGAACGCATCTGCGATGGTTTCTATTATGCCTCTTCCATGCGCTTGTTAAGCAAGTATTTGGCTGATCCTTCCATCTTACTGTCGCCCCCTGAAAAGGTGGTCATCGATGAAGGCGTGCGCAAAAAACGCTGAGAGCCCTCGCTGTCTGCCAACTATTTCGTACCTTTGTATCATGGCAAACGCCTGATAACCAATTTTAAAATTGACAGTCTAT
>Ga0123334_1004981_pt1 | contig 13129 bp, 10 predicted proteins | sample BiotimSIPDNA_FD_89706 | JGI IMG/M metagenome (GOLD analysis project Ga0123334, IMG submission 89706) | Anaerobic biogas reactor microbial communites from Washington, USA - Biogas_R1 time_0 SIP DNA | ecosystem: Engineered > Bioreactor > Anaerobic > Unclassified | place: Washington, USA... | reverse complement strand
TTCTGGTTTGGTTTGGCTTGAAGTCGAAGGCCGCCTTGATGTTGGTCCACCTGATGCTTCCATCGTCCCAGCGGTTCATGATGTCGGCCTGGCTTTGGATTTGCGAGCCGGATTCGTTGATCAGTTTGATTTGGGTTGTTGAGAAGAGTTGTGCTTTTGGCGTAGGGAATCCGAAGCTGGTCGGTGCTTGCGTTCTTGGGATTCCCGCTTCTTCCCTGAGCACGATGGGGACAGTTGTTGTTTTCGCTGATTTTTTGAGATTGTCATCAGGCATGAATTTAAGTATTGGCGTTGGTCTTCCATGCTTGAACGGTTCGCCTTTTGGCATGACATGGCTGGCTTTCAATCCTTTGTTTTCCAGTGGGAGCAGGGCGATTTTGTCATTGTAGAATCCGTAGTAGGAGAGCGGGATGAGGCTGGCGGTTTTTTCCAACTTGAGCTTGGTCGTGTCAATGCCAGGCAGGATTGGGAGTTTTACCGAGGTTTTATCCGAGGCTTGCGCGAGTATTTTGGTGTGATTGGTCTTGTTTTCGGCGAGGAGCCGGCATTGGAAATTAAGCTGGTTGTCAAGGCACTTGAAGTTGGCGTTCAGTAGGATTGCGATGTTGTTTTGCTGGGTTGAGATCGCGACTTTTGGAGGAATGACTTTTCTGTCTATGTTGACATCCCTGAGGTAGAGGTCCGAACCTGAGAGGACGAGCATGATATCGACTCCGGTGTGGTATTTGTCCTTTCTGCCCGTGTCCAAGTTGTCGTCGATGTCAAGGTAAATGATAAGGCTGCTTGTGTTGAAGTCGGGTTTTTGAGCGAATTCAAGATTGAGCAGCAGTAGGTTTTGGTTCAGTGCCGCCGCCTTGAGCTTGGTGAATCTCGTTGTGAGTGCGGGTTGTTCGGGCGGTGTGCATTCGAGGATGGTTTGCATCTTGTCTTTCAGGCTGGCTGGCAAACCCAGTTCCTCGAGAGCTGCCTTTTCAAGGGCTTGGGCGCAGAGGGCAATGGAAGTCAGGGAAATGGCAAGCAGGAGGTTTTTCATGGCTGGATTCCTATGTGGGATTGGGGTGATGTTGTAAACTACTTAAGGAGGATGTTTGCCAGGTAGTCGGTCATTTTCTGTCTTGCTTGTTCGGTGAAATGGACGCCGTCCGACCAGAGGTTGTCCAGTCCCAATGCGGTGACGACGTCGAAGAATGGGATGACAGGTACGGCTTCCTGCTTGGCGACTTGGTTGGTCAGCTTGTTGATTTCCATGACCTTTTCGTTGTTTGCCTGGTTTGCGACGGGCGTGCTTTCCAGGACGATCAACTTGGCTTGCGGTTTCTTCGCCTTGATGAATTTGAGCGCTTGGGCGAAAGCGAATTTCCACTCGTCCCGATTGGTTCCGAGGGAGTGCAGCCCGTTGTTGAAGACGATGACCGAGGCGGGATTGGCGTCGAGGACCAGATCCAATTCCTTGAAGAACAGCTTGTCCGTGACGCACTTCGAGGTTGCCCAGAATGAAAAGGTGAATTTTTCGGCGAGTTTGTTTCTGAGCAATCCATGGTTTCCGTTGCAGATCGAGTCTCCGATGGTCAGGATTCTTGGCTTGGTGGTGTTGTTGCTGTCGAAACTATATGCGATTGACCATTCTGTGCTTTCCAATTTTCGAGTTGTGGTTTCCGGTTGGAATTGGCGATACATTTCTTCGCTCCTTAATGACAATGACGTGACAGCCAGGGCGGCAACCAACAGCAGGGTTTTCATTCGCATACCTCGAGAAATGGTTTGTACCTTGAACTCAAAACACCTAAAGACTATATCCCGAAATCAAGATGAATCAAGAGAGGAAAAGCAGCTCAAAACAACTTCTGAACTGTTGCTTAATTTTTTGAACGGCTTCTAAAACCATATTTGCACTCGAAAAATTTCGTGGATTTTTTGGAAAATTCAATAAAATCGGGTGCATTTTCATCCGAAGTCGTTCACTATCGTTAATGGAGCGTGAATCAGGAGTAAACGTGATGACTTTTTTCGTTAAACCTAAAAAAGCAGTTGAAACTGGATTTTGTTCCTAATAAGTTGATTTTCAAGTGGTTATAAATCTAGTTCCGTTCACCGTGCTGGTGAATTGAAATGCGCCAGCCTTCTGTGGCGCCTTTACAAGGCGCTCGGCATGGGGGCATCCCATCCCCGGGCTGAAGCCCGGGGTTAAGCATGGTCGTGCGCCTACGGCGCAAAGTCTTTGCCGCAGACCGGCCGCCCGCAATCGACGCTGGCGGGACACAGACCAGGCACGGACTCGTCATAAGGATTTGCATAATGCATTGCGCTGCAAGCGCTTAACTATGCTTAACCCCAGGCTTAAGCCTGGGGCGGGAAACCTACCCGAAGACCGTGCTTTGTAGAGGCACTACAATCATAAGGCGTCAACTACTTTTTTTAGGTTAAACAAGTATATATTCCATTCTTGATTAAGCTTGGAGGAAAATATTTGCCAAATTATGCTGACAAGTCGGATTCCTTGTTCAAAATATATGCATTGGCTTCTGGCGTTTGGTTCTGCTTGAGCGGCTTTAGAAATTAGTTGTAAAAAACAATTGAAAAGTCATTTTCCAGCTTGACAAGTTGTTGATTTATGTTACATTTAATTTAAGTGTCTTAATCAAGGGGTAGCGAATAGATGGAAAAACTACTTAGGCAGCAAGCATTTGTACTCAGCACAGCTTATTGTGCTCTTGCCTTGTTTTGCCTGATATTATTTCAGGCTTTACCCGAGGGTCCTGATTTTGCGTTGATTCCGGGTGATTCCTTTGAGTTTCAGCCATCTATTCAAGGTTCATGGGAGGTTACTCACGTATTGCCTCCTCCGTCTTCAAGTCATGGGGAGTTGCTTGAAGCAGTCGATCGTTCGTATGCTTGCCGCGGTTCTGTATCTCGCCATGGTGGTGGTTTCAGTCGTCAGATATTGTCAGACTGCCATGTTGGCTTGCCCTCGAGTTTGCTCGGTGTATTTAGCCGTGACCATGTTATTATTGTTGAGAGTCTCGGAGGTAATGCGCCATACAAGCGCCAGATTCCCTGTCGTGCCGGTCCCCGTTGCTGAGTGACGGATTGTTCACTGCCTCATTTGATTGTCAAGTGTTGCGCGCGTTCTGGTTTGTCAAGGAAAAAGGGAGTAGTGTCTATGTCTTGCATGTCCATGCCCATGGAGTCGTCACATGCGGTCATTGGCGGTCATGAGGGATCCCTTATTGATCGCATGTATGGCGTTAACGAGATCCGGCAGAATATCATACCCGCGGAAGTGGTTTTGCCCAAATTGAATGCATCGACTTATTTCGATGCATTGGAGTTGATGGTTGCGAACATGGCCGATCATGGCTATGTGAGTTCGCCGTCGTCTTGCCTGGATGATTTGCTGTCCAGGGAGAAGAAGATAACGAGTTGCCACGATGATCGTTTTGCATTGCCCCACTGCAAGTCGTCTTCGTGCAAGCGCCTGATCACGTCGATAGCCCGTTGCTCCTTGGATGTCGATTCGTCGAGAAAGCAGAAGTTGATTGTCTTGACGATATCTCCATTGGGTGAAACAGGTCTCTACTTGCGCCACCTGTCTTCCCTGGCGACATTTTTGTTTCAGGAAGCCGACTTGGATTCGTTGCTTCGCTTGGACGATGCCGATCAGATCCGCGACGTCTTTTTGACGTGTTGAGATTGAAGTCAACTCAAAAGCTAATTTGTATTGCCGGCTTTGCAATATTAAGGTTTGCAAAGCCGGCTTTTTTTATGTTGAAGAGTAGGATTACCTTAGGAGTTGTTCAGGTTGTCCGAATCTGAAGGCGAAGATGTCTGCGTCCTTGAGTTCGAAAAGTAGCCTTATCGGTTTTCCTGCGAGTTCCGAGACTTCGACGTTGCTTTGCCAGGCGAGGATCAGGTCGATATCGTCTCCGTACCTTGGGATTGAGTCCTTCAGTGTAAATCCAGGTATCGGCGTTCCATTGGCGTCTTGAATTTCGCACTTGACGTGTCCTGCGACGGAGGTTGAGGCATTTACGAGGAGCATTGTGTTTCCCCAGAATTGGTTTCCGAATGTGATGCCCTCGCCACCGAGCCTGTTGGCGATCGTCATGTCGTTTGGCCCTGACATATCGAAGAAAGCGCCTTTGTCTGTTTGGGTGTTGATGACGGTTTTCAGTCCTTCCTTGCTGGCTCTTTCGATTTCTGTTTCTGTCAGCAATCTGTCAATCACTGCGAAATCGATTGCTTCGCCGAGGAAGGGTTCGTTGATTTGCGAGGTTGGCGGGTAGTCTTCGCCGAATCTCGGCGCTCCGACCGGTAGGAGCAAGGGGCCTTTTCCGCGTTCGCCTGCTTGTGCGACCCGCTTCCCGTTGACGTACAAGGACAGGATGCCGTCGTCATAGGTTCCCACAATGGCGATTTTGGACGATGTCGTCTTTGCCCAATCGGGGAATTCCTCGCTTGCGATTCCGGCTTCGACCCCATCGTACCACATTCTGAGAACCGGATCTTTCGAGGTTTGCCCGACGGCCATGTCCAGGATGAATTTCCGTTCGCCGGGCGTGTTTGGTCCACCTCCGTAGGATGAGAACAACCTCATCCTTGCGCTTCGTTGCAAGCGGTCTGCGGTGATGGCGAAGGTCACTGCCTTGCCCAGGGATTCCGTTCCGGGTACGACCACGGTGTATGGAGTCGTGACCCTGATGCGTCTCGAGCCGTCTGCCTGTTTGACGACTCCGACCTTCAGGACGCCTTCCGGCGCTGGTTCAGGGTGTTCTGTTTTGGCGAAGGTGAAGGGTTTTGTGAGGATCGTCCCTCCGGTCGCGGGCGCTTTCACGCTGGCGAATCCATCAAGCCTGAACGTATGCCTGCGGAGTCGGTTTGGATGTTCCGTATAGTATGCTTCTGTTGTGTAGATTGAGATTTCGGGTGGATTCCCTGGGATATTCGATTGTGTGATGACGCTTCCGCAGGCAGCCATATTGTTTCTGTTGATCCACCTGTCGTGCTGCAGTCCTGGCCTGATGATGGCTTCAGCGAACCGTGAGAAAACCTTTCCGTCCCGGGATGTCATGAAGAGGCAATCTGACAATCCTGGGAGTCCGCCTCCACCAGAATGATCGTATTCCGTGGTTCGGTTTGGCACGAACCGCTTTGGGAATCCGATAAAGATATCGGGTTTTCTGACGTACGGGTGTATGCCGTTGGTGTAGAGATGCTCCAAGGGGGTATCGGCGCCATAGTCAAGTTCGACGGGTTCGGTCCATTCCAGGAAATCCTTTGAGACGCTCCATTGGATGGCACGGACACCTTTGCTGAACAATCTGGAGTACGAGAAGTACTGTTTTCTAGTGATGTCGTAGAACGCCAGGTTTTGCGAGTCGAAGGCGCCTTTGGTTATGACGGGTTCGTCCTTGATTTTCCGCCAATGTTTGCCGTCTTCGGAAGCGAAAGCGTAGAGCGGACCGCCTCCTAGCGCCTTGAATTTTTCTTCTGGCTTGCAGTCGGGATTGGTGTCGAGGAAAGGTGCGAAATTATGCGCCGCGCCATCCCCCATCCACATGATATTGTTGTCTTTCGAACCTTGGAATTCGAAGATTCCCAGGTTGGGTCTTGTCCAGTTGATGCCGTCCTTTGATTCGGCGTAGCAATAGACTTCCGAATGTTTTCCGCCTTTCCAGCCAGGGATTTCCCATGCGGATCCCCGGTAGTACATCCTGTACAGGTTCCCGTCCTGGATGACTGTGTGGTAGCAACAGACGTTCCCTTCCCAAGGACGATCGTAGGTCATCGAAACTTCACGCATGACGGGCTGCTGCAAGGTCAGGCGCGCGCCGCCACCCAAGGATTCGATCGGGCCAAGATCCCAAAAGACCTCCCGGTTGTGCCCTAGGTCAACAATCTCGCCAGAAACAGGAAGACACGACAACAATACAGTGCATAGCATGGATAGTCTCCTTCTCATAGGTGGTCACCAGGTTGGTTGAGTTCAAGTTTCCTAAAGGCGTATCCGAATAAAACAGGCTTGGTTGTTGAACATGACAACGACACTATAATTGACGGGGTGGTAGCTGTTATGCGACCACTTGTTGGGAGAGGCAGTGCAGGGCGCCGCCTTCTAGCACGATATTGTAGCAGTCCACTGGGATCGCTTGCCGCATTGGGAAGGCTTGTGCGATGATGTCGAGCGCCAGCTTGTCTGTTTCGTCTTGGCGATAGGTAGGTACGAGCACGGCGTCGTTGATAATCAGGAAATTGGCGTACGAAGCTGGCAGGGTATCGACTCTCCAGCCAGGTGTCTCGATGGCTTTTGGGCAGGGGAGTTTTACGACTTCGAGCTTGGAGCCGTCCAGAAGCCTCATTGCCTTGAGGTCGTCGAGGTTTTTGACGAGCGTTGGATCGTACTTGTCGTAGATTGCGAGGACTAAGTTTTTGCTTGCGAATCGCGCAAGGGTATCGATGTGCCCGTCGGTGTCATCGGTTTCCATTCCTTGGTCGAGCCACAGGACTTGTTGGACTCCGAGGGAGTTCATGAGGATGTTTTCGATGTCTTGCTGTGATTTTTTCGGGTTTCGGTTTGGGTTGAGCAGGACTGATTTAGTTGTGAGCAACGTGCCTTCTCCGTTTGTTTCGAGTGCCCCGCCTTCGCAGACAAGGTCGACGTCTCGGCGTGGCAGGTTGAGTTCCTTGGCGAAGATTGCCGGGACCTCGTCGTCCAGGTTCCAGGGCGGGTATTTGCCACCCCAGGCATTGTACTTGAAGTTGACGATCAGTCGGTTGCCGTTGTGCTTGATGGTGATCGGCCCGTGGTCTCTGCACCATGCGTCATTTGTCGGAATGTTTTTGAGTACGACATTGCTTTCGATTGCTCCTGCGTCGTTGAGCAGTTCCATCCAATGTTCTTGCTGTTGAGTGACGCAATTGATCCAGACCGGTTGGAATTTCGAGATTTCCGCTGCGAACGTCGCATAATCCCGTTCCATTTCCTGTCTGTTTTGGATCCAGGTCTCTTGGTTCAGCGGAGCCGAAAGGATCACGGCCTGCTGCGGTTCCCATTCTGCTTTCATTGCGTAGGTCATGTCAGTCGTCAAACCGTTTTGTGATGTTGGAGTATGCGTCAATTCTCCTGTCCCTGAAGAAGGGCCACATTCGCCGATGGTTCTCGATTTCATCCAGGTCGCAGTTTGCGAGGACGATCTCCTGGTCGCTTGTGGAACCGATGGCGATCAAGTTTCCATAGTAGTCGGCGACAAATGAGGATCCCCAGAAGGTCGTTTCGTCTTCGCGTCCGATCCTGTTGACTGCGGCATAGAAGCATCCGTTTGCGACTGCATGTCCCTTTTGGACATTGATCCATGCGTCCCGTTGGAGGTTTGTGAGTTCCTGTGGTTCAGAGTCGATGCCGCCGATAGCGGTCGGGCAAAAGATGACTTGTGCGCCTTTGAGCGCCGTGAGCCTTGCCGCCTCCGGGTACCATTGGTCCCAGCAGATGATGACGCCGATCCTGCCGAAGGCGGTGTCGCAGGCCTGAAAGCCCAAGTCGCCAGGGGTGAAATAGAATTTTTCCTCGAAGCCAGGATCCTGTGGGATATGCATTTTCCGGTAGGTGAGGGCGATGCTCCCGTCGGCATCGATGACCACGGCGGTATTGTGGTAGAGTCCTGCCGTTCTTCGTTCGAAGAGAGAAAGTATGAGAACGACGCCGAGTTCCTTTGCCAGTGCCGAGAAACGGTCCGTGACCGGTCCCGGGATTGGGATTGCCAGGTCGAACAGATCGGGTTCCTGGATTTTGCAGAAATATTCCGTGAGGAACAATTCTTGCGTGCAGATGATTTCTGCGCCTTTGCCGGCTGCTTCCCGTATCATCTTATCCGTGTTTGCTATCGCTTTGGAACTATCCGCGAATCCGCAGCTTTGCAACAATCCAATTCGTGGCATTTTGTCACTCCTTATGTTTTTGTGGTGAAAACATCATAATATTTGTCCTTGGGACCTGATGTCAAGCAAACTTGCCTTGGCGATGCCCTTGAAATTCTGGAAAATCTTGGTTTGTACAAATACCTGAAATTGACTTTGTTATGTACACTCATTATATTATTTTTTTCCCAATTTCATTAATAATTAGGAATACTACAACGGGGAGTGCATGCGTTACGATGGGTGAGTTTCTTCGTTTTGAGAATATTACGAAACGATATGGTCAGAATACAGTTCTAGACAATGTGACGCTTGAAATTCAGGCAGGCGAAGTGTTTTCGCTGTTGGGACCTAGCGGGTGTGGGAAGACGACGCTTTTGCGTATCTGCGGTGGATTCGAGCCACCGGACGAGGGGCGAGTGATCTTGGACGGGGTCGATATCACCAATGTGCCCGCCAATCGTCGCGCAGTGCGTACCGTGTTCCAAAACTACGCACTGTTCCCGCATTTGAGCGTTTGGGAAAACATCGCATTTGGGCTGAAGGCGACGGGACAGGACGCCAAGACCATTCTCGAAAAGGTACCGAAGTACCTGGAGCTGGTGCAGTTGACGGGCTACGAGAACCGGAAGCCAGGTCAGTTGTCCGGTGGTCAGCGCCAACGCGTTGCGATTGCAAGGGCATTGATCAACCGTCCCAAGGTGCTGCTGCTGGACGAACCGCTGGCGGCGCTTGACCTGAAGCTGCGCCAGCGGATGTTGATCGAACTGGATACGATTCACGACGATGTCGGGATCACATTCCTCTTCGTGACCCATGACCAGCAGGAGGCAATGTCGATTTCCGATCATATTGCCGTGCTGCGCAATGGTCGCGTCGAGCAGATCGGGACGCCCACGGAACTGTACGAGGCGCCCAGGACGTCCTTTGTGGCGGCTTTCATCGGTGATACCAACTTCTTCGAGGGAACGGTCGAAACCATTGAAGGCGACTATTGCACGCTTAACATCGACGGCTTCCCGAACATCCATCTGTTCAACGACAAGAAAGTCCATCGTGGCGAAAAGATCCACGTGTCGATACGTCCCGAGAAGTTCTTCATTTCGGCGGTTCGCCCAGAGGTGACTGACGCAAAAACGAATCTGCTTCACGGCAAGGTTGAGGAAGTGATCTACGTGGGACCCCATACGCGGTATTGGGTGCGTGTCCAGGATTGGCGCGTGTCCGTCGTCCAGCAGCATCACGGTTACGGGCTTGACGAGCGCCGAATCAAGTGGGATGATGAAGTGTGGCTCTGGTTCGGGGCGGACAATGCGTACATGCTTGAGCACTATGCCGAAGTTGACGAACAGCTTCTGGCGCTTCCGGACCTGGAACCCGAGGAGCTTGAAGCCGTCGTCGAAGGCGGGACTCAGGAAGCGGGGGCTACGGAATGAAGTCACGTTTGCGTAACATCTCGAACTGGATCATCGGCGCGCCGTCCTTTGTGTGGCTTGTTGTCTTCTATGCGATACCTATCGTGCTTGTGTTTTTGCTGGCGTTCAAGCCCGTCGATGCGTATGGCGGCCTTGGTGAAGGCTGGACGCTGAAGACGATTTTGGATTTGCGCAATCCGTCGTATCCCGCGATTATCTGGCGGACTTTTTGGCAGGGGATTGTGTCGACTGCCGTATGCGTAGCGGTTGCGATTCCGATATCGTACCAGCTTGCCCGGATGACTTCCCGTTGGAAAAATGTGATATTGCTGTTGATCATCGTACCGTTTTGGACGAATTTCCTTGTACGGATCTATGCATGGCGCGTTTTTTTGCACGCTGACGGGATATTCAAGAATTTGCTTGTGGCGATTGGCTTGATTGAGAATTCGACCACATTGCTTTACAATCAATGGGCGGTTTTGGTGGTGATGATCTACACGTACATTCCATTTGCTGTTTTGCCGATCTATGCCAGCGCTGAGAAGTTTGACTTTTCATTGATTGACGCTGCGAAGGACTTGGGCGCCAGCTCGTTCTATGCTTTCAGGCGCGTGTTTTTGCCTGTGATATCGAAGGGGATTTGGACGGCGGTGATGGTCGTGTTGATTCCTGCTTTCGGCGCATACCTGATTCCAGATTTGGTAGGAGGTCCATCCTCGGAACTGGTGGGTGACAAGATTGCGCAGCGCGTGTTCATCGACAGGAATTTGCCTCACGCCAGCGCCTTGTCCGCCTTGTTGATGCTGGCGGTGTTTTTGCCGATGCTTCTGGGCAAGTGGCTGAACCATATGCGTCGTCGTCGTCAAACGCGAGAGGGACGGACATGAAGACATGCAAGCGCAACAGTCGTTTTCCGATGTTCGTCACGTTGTTGACGTTGATTTTCTTGTACGTGCCGTTGATTTTGGTGGCTGTTGCCTCATTCAACTCCTCCAAGTACGGCGGTGCCTGGAACTCGTTTTCATTGAAGTGGTATGACAGGTTGTTCAACGAGCGCGCGATTTGGGAAGCGTTGGCGAATACGCTGTTCATCGCCTTGATATCCACGGCGATTTCCACGACCTTGGGCACATTGAGCGCGCTGGCGTTGTACCGCTCCAAGAATCGGCTGAAGGGGATTTACTATGCCTTGATCCATACGCCATTGATCGTGCCTGACATTTTGCAGGGCATCAGCCTCTTGCTGTTGTTCGTCACCCTGATCAACCTGTGTGGTTCCCTTTGCAGGAGCCTGTTCGGCATTGAGTTGGAATTGGGGATGACGACAATCATTATCGCGCATATCACGTTCTGCATGAGCTACGTGGCAATGGTGGTGCTGGATCGCTTGCATGAGTTCGACTATACGCTTTTGGAGGCGGCGCAAGACTTGGGCGCCAGCGGGATGTACACCTTCTTCAGGGTCACGTTGCCTCAGATCTTGCCGGGAATCGTAGCCGGAGCGCTCTTTGCCTTTATGCTTTCCATCGACGACTTCGTCATCACGTTTTTCGTCAAGGGCGCTGGCGACACGACGCTTCCCATCTATATTCAAAGCGCGATGCGGCGCGGAACCCCAGCTGTCATCAACGCTCTCTCCGTGGTTTTCCTGTTGGTTACTTTCGTGATTGTCTTCATAGCCCAAAAACTCGTCACAAAAAATTCGGAGTCTAAGAAATGAAAAAAATCCTTGGTTTTCTTGGATCTGTCGTATTGGTGTCGTTGCTGTGCTCTTGCGGCAAGCCCAAGCAGACGCTTCATATCTACAACTGGGGCGACTACATGTCTGACAGCGTGATCAAGCAGTTCGAGAAAGAGTTCAACTGCAAGGTCAAGGTTGATGTATTCGATTCCAACGAGGCGATGTACGCCAAGTTGATGGTCGGAGCGGGCGGCTACGACATCCTGGTTCCCTCCAGCTATATGGCCAAGTTGATGTACGAGCAGAAGATGATCAAAAAGCTCGACATGGCAAAATTGCCCAATGTGACGGCGAATTTCGACCGTTCCTACGAGAATTTGATGCTTGACAAAACGATGGAATACTCGATTCCGTACTTTGTTTCATTTACTGGAATCGGCTACGAACCCGAGAAGGTCAAGGATTTCAAGCCGTCCTGGAGGATGTTCGAGCAAGCCGACCTGAAGAAGCGCTGTTCCCTGCTGAACGACCAGCGGGAGGTCTTGGGCTGCGCCCTGTTGACCTTGGGATATGACGCCAATTCAGTGGAACCGGCACAGCTGGACGAAGCCGTGAACCTGGCCAAGATCTGGAAGCAGAACATTGCCAAGTTTGAGGTTGACGATGCCAAGCGCGCATTGGCATCCGGGGAATTCTTCCTCATCCAAACCTATAGCGGCGATATGTTCCAGGTCATCCAGGAAAAGCCAACGATCAAATTCATCATCCCGGAAGAAGGCTCCACCGTTACCTTCGATACCTTCGCCATCACGGCAAATTCGCAAAACTCCGACCTGGCACACGAATTCATCAATTTCATGTATCGTGCCGAGGTTGCCGCCGAAAACATGGACGAAATCGGATATATTACACCAAACGTAGCTGCCGCAAAGCTGGTTTCCGATGAGATGAAGAGCAACCCAGTGTTCAATATCCCGGCCGAAGAGCGCGCACGATGCACCCCGCTTGAAGACCTGGGAGAAAAAAAAGACCTCTATAACCAGGCTTGGGACAAAATCCTGGAAGAATAATTACATGATTTCTGCTTGTTGACGATGAAAAAACTGGGCAAGATCATCCTAGTATTGGCTGCGTGGACCGTCCTGTTGACGGTTCCCGCGCCTGCGTCGTCAAACGAACAACGCAATTCCAAGCAGGAGGCTTGGAAACCGCGCGCCGAAACGACGCTGCTGTGCTTGTTGAGGCAACTTAAGCCTGATAGGGCGGCGGAACGGCAGGAACCTCGGCAACGCGCCTTGCCTCCACAATGGAAACTTGATATCCCTTGCGTGCCGTACCAATTCTACCGGACGGTGCGCTTGTCCAATACCTCCTTCATGTCAGGACATTGCTGCGTAAGCATTCCATTGCGATTGTGATAAGACCCGCGCCGCTTTCGCATCGATGCTTTAGGCAGAAGCGTCGCGTCAATTCGACAATCAAGCAATGACATGTGTTACAAGCAAAAAGGAGCCTGAAAATGGATGCTTTGGATATAGTAACGTGGGCGCTCGCAGGTTTTGGTATTTTGGTTGCTATCGCCGCGATTGCGTTTATCGGCTATCTGATATTTGAAGATAAATTCAAGAAGCCCTCTGCAAAGGACGATGAGTCCAAGAAGTAAGGAGCCAGCCAATAGGGATCGTCGCGTAACGTTGCGACGATCCTTTTTTTGTGCGAAAATCAGGCTGGGTCGGACAAGTCGGACAAATCATTCATCATTCATGTGACTGGCACCAGGGGCACTCGTACTTAAGCCAATCCGTTGATTTACATGGAGGATGTGGGACTATTGTCTCTAGGTATCCCCTTATTGAGCCAGGTAGGGACTGGGGAACTCCAAGTCGAAATTTGATTGTTTTTATTTCGTACTCAAACAGGTATGGAAAAATGGCTTCCTAGTCGATTGAAATCATCAAGAATCATCCGGATTACCTAAAGGGTTGTGAATCCGGATGATTGACGATGTTTGTCAATGATTGTGCATGATTCTTGCTTGAAATTTTCCAAAAAAACGCGATTTTTTAGTGGTGCAAATAAGGCTTTAGCCCACCCAACCGTAAGGGGGCCTCCGCCCCTG
>Ga0123334_1004978_pt1 | contig 13136 bp, 8 predicted proteins | sample BiotimSIPDNA_FD_89706 | JGI IMG/M metagenome (GOLD analysis project Ga0123334, IMG submission 89706) | Anaerobic biogas reactor microbial communites from Washington, USA - Biogas_R1 time_0 SIP DNA | ecosystem: Engineered > Bioreactor > Anaerobic > Unclassified | place: Washington, USA | collected... | reverse complement strand
CCCTGGTAGTGCAGCATCTTGCCGTCGTACATGTTGGGGTTTTGGATGAGTTCGGTATAGGTGGGGCTCAGCGCGCTCTTTTTGAGCAGCTCCTCCCGCGCGAGCGGGCTTAAGACCCGCACGGCGGTGTAGTTGAACACGCGGTCCTGCAGGCCCTTTTTGGTCAGCACCAGGCGGATAGCGTAGGTGCCTTCCTCCTTGGTGTCAAAGGTAAAGCTGAAGGTGCCGTTGCGGGCGACGTTTTTGGTGGTTTCATTCCCGTTGACGCTGAGGGTGGCGCGCACATTGCTTTCCGTTGTGCTGCCAGCCAAAACAAACTGGTCATCCAGCAACTCGCCCGAGGGCGCGGATGTCATGCTGACGGGAATGAGGCCGGATTGATAGCGGATGTTGTAGGAGCGGTTCAAATCCTCCAGCCCCGGGGACTGCACCGTTAAGGTCATCACATAGACGTCCTCACCGGGCAGATCAATGGGCAGGGAATAGACGCCCGCCTTGTTGGCCTTGGTCTCAAACACCTTGGAGGCGCTGGTTGAAAAGGACATCAGCACCGCGCGCAGGCTGGCCTCCGGCTTGGTTTTGCCCTTCATGACAAAGCTGGGCTTGCTGGTTTCAACCGGCGCGGTGGCCGTTTCATCCAGCGAGATGGGCAGGGGCGGCACGGGCAGGATGCTGGTGAACGTGAAGGTATCAAACACCTTGTTAAGCGCCGTGTTGTCCCGCGCTGTCAGCTGCCGGCCAAACACCTGCATGTCCACCGTGATGGTGTAGCCATTGCGGATGGTTCTGCGCTGGAAGCCGCGGCGGGCGACCTCCCCGTTTAAGCGGTAGGAGTAGCGCAGTTGCAGGAAGCGGCCGATGTTTTTAAAGTTCTTCCAGGAGACCGAGTCATAGCGGTAGCCCAGGATGGTATACGCGCCGGCCGCCCCGTGGGAGAGGCGGTATTTCGCGCGGACATCGGAGCCATGCTCGTTGATGTCAAACAGCTGCTGGCCGTCCACGTCCTGTAGCGCGGTGATGACCAGCACCCGGTCATTGGCGGTGTCATAGGCCTGCAGCAGGATGCCGCGCGCCTCAAAATCCGCCTGCCAGGCGGCCAGGGTGCCCCCCTGCTGCTGGATGAAGGCTTCGTTGTCCTTTAAGTTTTCCGGTGTCAAGACAGGCTGGTACACGCCCTCCGGCAGGCTGACAGCCGCGTTCACCCCCGCAAACTGGTAGGATTCCGCAGCCCAGGCCGGCACCAGGCCGATGAGTAACAGCAGCACGCACAACAGGCTGATTCCGCGTTTTCGCATCGCTGACCTCCTTGGTTCTCTCTGTTCACATCCTATCACACATGCCTTGTCCCTTCAACCAAAACAAGGATACCGCCAGAGGGGCTGACATTGTTTTCTGATTTGTAAACAAACCCGAACTTTTTTGATAAAAACCCTGAAATCGTACCGGTTTTATGGTAACATGAAGGGAACACAAACGAGGTGAGTGCGATGGAGAAGGTAAAACGGGGCGAGCGGCTGATTGCCATGACCAGGGTGCTGTCCAGCAACCCCAACAAGGTCATCCCCTATCAGGTGTTTTGTGATCAGTTCAAGGCGGCCAAGTCCTCCATCAGTGAGGACATCGCGATGATCGAGCGCGTGATGGCCACCTTTGAGTTGGGCGAGGTGGCGACCGTGACGGGCGCAGCCGGCGGCGTGCGCTTCCGCCCCATGATGCCAGCGAATGAGGCGCACAGCTTCATCCAGGGCATCGCGGATGCCTTAAACACCCCGGACCGCGCCCTGCCCGGCGGCTACCTCTATTTGTCCGATCTTCTCTCAGACCCCGTCATGACCCGCAGGATGGGTACCATCATGGCGCAGCCCTGCTTTGATCTGGACGTGGGTTTTGTGCTCACCATGGAAACAAAGGGCATCCCGGTTGCCATGATGACGGCAGAGGCGCTCAACGTGCCGCTGTTGATTGCAAGGCGCAGTAGCAAGGTGTATGAGGGCAGCTCGGTCAACATCAGCTATCCTGACGGCAAGGGCGGCATTGAAACCATGTCCCTGGCCCGCCGCGCGGTGATGCAGGGGCAGCGCGCCCTGATTGTGGACGACTTCATGCGCCACGGCGGCACCGCCCTGGGCATGATTACCCTGATGAAGGAGTTTAACATCGAGGTGGCCGGTTTGACCTTCATGCTGGCGCAGGAGCGGGAGCAGCCGCTGACCGACCTGCCCGAATGGCCGCTGATGACCTTCACCGGCGACGGGATTGACACGCCCATGGTGGTGCAACCTGCCAAATGGCTCAAGGACTTTGGAGAGACCGCATCGTGAAAGCCCTGGTCGGCCTGGGCAACCCAGGCCCTGAATACGAACGAACCCGCCATAACGTGGGTTTTTTAGCCCTGGAGGAAGCCGCCCGGATGCTGGGCATCGCCGGGGAGCGCGCGCGCTTCAAGGGCCTTTTGATGGAAGGCCGGGTGGGCGATGAGCGCGTGGTGCTCTTCCGCCCCACCACCTATATGAATTTATCCGGTGAGGCGCTGGTGGAATTGATGCACTGGTACAAGCTGGAGCCGGAGGACATCTTTGTGATGTCCGATGACATTGACCTTGCCCCCGGCATGATGCGCCTGCGCCAAAAAGGCGGAGCGGGCACGCACAACGGCTGGCGCAGCATCATCCAGATGGCCGCCAGCCAACAGTTTCCCCGCGCGCGCATCGGCATCGGCGCGCCGCCTGCGCAATGGGAGCTGAAGGACTGGGTGCTCTCCCGCTGGGATCAGGATGAGGGCGCGGAGGGCATCCGCGAAGCCATCACCCTGGCCGCGAAAGCAGGCGTCAGCTTTTTGAAAAACGGGATGCAGCTGACCATGAATCTATACAACATCAAAAGCAGGCCCAAGAAGCCGGCAGCAATTGATAAAACAGAAGAAACCGGGGACGCGGATGCTGTCTGAGATCCTCCCCCGCCTGTCACACCACCCGGTATTGGCCAAAGCCCGGGATGCTTTGGCTGCCAATAATCTAACTGCTCTGTATGACATGCCGCCCAGCCTGCGGCTGCTGTTCGCGCTTGCCATGGCGCGGGAGCGGCCGGTGATCTACCTGCTGCCCAATGAGCGCGCGGCCCGCCAGGCCTATGAGGACGCGATCGGCCTGCAGGCGCAGGATGTGGTCTATTTCCAGCAGGCGGATCTGCGCTTTATGCGCGCGGTAACGGGGCTGGAAAGCCAGTGGCAGCGGATCGCCGCGCTGACAAAGATCATCAGCGGGGAGGGCAAGCTGCTTATCTGCGCCATTGACGCGCTGCAAACGCACATGCCGCCGCCGGACTGGCTGGCGCAGTCCATGCGCACCATCAAGCTTGGCGCGGAATACCAGCCAGAGGACCTGGCGCGGGAATTTGCCCTGCTTGGTTATGAGCGGGTGGACCTGGTGGAGGGCAAGGGCCAGTTTGCCCTGCGCGGGGACATCCTGGACATCTACCCGCCCGCCATGGACATGCCCGCGCGCATTGAGTTTTTTGATGTACAGGTGGACAGCATCCGCCTGTTTGACCCCTTGACCCAGCGCAGCGCGGACCGGGCGGAGCAGGTGCTCATCACCCCGGCCACCATCCATGTGATCCCGGAAGCGTACCGGGAAGAAGCCGCGGAGCGACTGGACAAACTGCTGGCGCAGGAGGAAACGCCCCTCACCCACCACGCTGTGATGGATGGGGAACTCATGCTGCCGGACCCGGATGAGATTCTGGAGTACGGCACCATCGAGAACGCGGAGTTGTGGGCGCATGCCCTGTACCCCGCGGACTCCTCTCTGCTGTCCTACCTGCCGGACGCCCTGCTGGTGGTGGATACGCCCGAGCGCGCCATGCAGCGCCTGACGGATTATACAGACGGCTTTTTGGAGGACTACAAAAACGCCCTTGAAAACCGCATGGCGCACCCCGCGCAGGCGGGCCTGATCCGCAGCCAGGATGAGATGCTGCCCCTGTTGGGCGCGCGCGCCATCTGCACCGTGCAGGACCTGCTGCGCGGCATGGGCAACCTGACACCGCAGGCTGTGCTGGCCTTCCCGGGCCAGGGCATGGACAGCTACAAGGGCAGGATTCAGGCACTGGCGGAACAGTTGACCGCCTGGCAAACAGAGGGCATCACCGCGATCCTCTTCACAGGCGGGCAGGCGCGCTCCGAGCGTCTGGCAGCTGCGCTGGCCTCTCGCGGCATCAGCGCCGCGATGAGTGAGGAAACAGAGGGCGCGCGCCAGGTGCTGCTGCACCCGGGCAACATCCATGAAGGCGTGCTGATTCGGGACGCCGGCCTGGCGATCATCGCGCCAAATGAGCTGTTTGGCACAAGCCGCACCAAGGCGCGCAAGATACAGACCGCGGGCCAGCGCATTGAGGCCTTCACCGATTTGTCCATCGGCGACTATGTGGTGCACGACCACCACGGCATCGGCGTGTACCAGGGCACGGTGCGCCTGCAGTCCGAGGGCATCTGGCGGGATTATCTGTTCATCCAGTACCGCGGCAGCGACAAATTGTACATCCCGGCCGATCAGTTTGACCGGGTACAGAAATACATCGGCAGCCCGGATGCCGCGCCGCCCTTGAATGACCTGTCCAGCAACACCTGGAGCCGGCAGAAGTCCAAAGTCAAGTCCGGACTCAAGCAGCTGGCCTTTGACCTGGTGGAACTGTACGCCAGCCGCCAGGCCACGCCCGGCTATGCCTTTGAACCCTTTGAACCCTTTGAGAGCCAGTTTGCGGACCAGTTTGACCACGAATTGACCGTTGACCAGGAACAGGCGGTGAGCGAGGTGCTCTCAGACATGGCACGCCCGCAGAACATGGACCGCCTGCTGTGCGGGGATGTGGGCTACGGCAAGACCGAGGTGGCCATGCGCGCGGCTTTCCGCGCGGTCATGAACGGCAAACAGGTGGCCTTTTTGGCCCCCACCACCATTTTGGTACAGCAGCACGTGCGCACACTGCAAAAGCGCTTTGAGGGCTTCCCGGTGACCATCTCCTTTGTAAGCCGCTTCCGCAGCCCAAAAGAGAACCGGGAGACCTTAAACCAGGCCCACGAGGGCAATGTGGACATCCTGGTGGGCACCCACCGCCTTCTGAGTCGGGACGTGGCCTTTAAAAACCTGGGCCTGCTGATTATTGATGAGGAGCAGCGCTTTGGCGTGCGGCACAAGGAGCAGATCCAGCACCTCAAGGCCACCGTTGACGTGCTCACCTTAAGCGCCACCCCCATCCCCCGCACCCTGCACATGAGCATGGTGGGCGTGCGGGACATGAGCCTGCTTGAAACCCCGCCGGAAGACCGCTTCCCCGTGTCTACCTTTGTGGTGGATTACAAGGACGGCTTGATCCGCGACGCCATCATGCGGGAGCTGGCGCGGGAGGGGCAGGTCTTCTTCCTGTACAATCGCGTGGCGGACATTGACCGCATGGCAGCCCACCTGCGCCAATTGGTGCCGGAAGCGCGCATCGCGGTGGCGCACGGGCAAATGCCCGAGAACGCGCTGGAAGACGTGATGCACGAGTTTTACCTGGCGCGCCATGACGTGCTCCTCTGCAGCACCATCATTGAAAATGGGCTGGACATCCAAAACGCCAACACTCTGATTGTGTACGACGCGGACCGCTTTGGCCTGTCGCAGCTGTATCAATTGCGCGGGCGCGTGGGCCGCAGCACCCAGGCCGCCTATGCCTTCTTTACCGTCCGGCCCGACAAAGCCCTGAGTGAGACGGCGGAGAAGCGCCTGTCTGCCATCAAGGAGTTTACCGCCTTTGGCGCGGGCTTCCGCATCGCGATTCGCGATCTGGAGATCCGCGGCGCCGGTAACATCTTTGGCCCGGAGCAGTCCGGCCAGGTGGCGGTGGTTGGCTATGACATGTACGTGCGTATGATTGAGGAAGCCATCAAGGAAGCGCAGGGGGATTTCTCAAGCCTGCGGCAAAGTGAACTGGAAACCCGGGTGGATTTGATGGTCAACGCCTTTTTGCCGGAGGACTATGTGCGCGGTGAAGCCCAGCGCATTGAGATTTACAAGCGCATCGCCTTGATCCGCAACGAGCAGGACGAGACCCTGCTGATTGACGATTTGATTGACCGCTTTGGTGAGCCGGAGGAGCCGGTGATCAACCTCATCCGCATCGCCCGGCTGCGCGCCCTGGCCAATGAGCTGGGCATTGACCAGGTTCGGCTGGACCGGGGCGACCTGGTCATGCGCTTCAACCCGCAGTACGCGGCAGACCCGTTGCTGCTGTATCAAGCACTCAGCCAGATTGGCAGCAGGATGAGCCTGCAGTCCGGCAAGCGGGCGACCTCCCTGATTATTTCCCTGCGCGGCAAGGACACGGAAGAAGCGCTGGCGGCCGGCATCAAGGCGCTGACCCTTCTAATTGAGACAATGAAACAATTGAAAACGCCCGTCGCGTAAACAGGCGTTTTCAATGGATGATTCAAGCCGCCGCAAAGGCGGTTTCTTTTATTCTTGGACTGTTTGGACGTCCTTTTTCTCGCCGATGCTGAGCACGAAGTTGAGGATGATGCCCAGGATGGCTGCGCCCGCGATAGCGGGGACGTTCAGGCCGAAGAAGTCGATATTGCCGCCAAAGCCGTAGTTGACGCCCAGGCCAAAGGTCATGATGACGGCGATGACCGCGATGTTCTTGGAGTCAAACATGCTGACGCCCTTGTCAATCAAAATGGCGATGCCCTGCGCGGCGATGGCGCCAAACAGATAGATTTCCAGCCCGCCGATGACGGCGACCGGGATGCCGTAGATGACCTTGATCAGCGGGGTAAAGCAGGAGATGACCATAGCCAGCAGGCCCGCCGCGAACATGACCGGCACAGAGAAAACCTTGGTGATGGCCATGGTGGAGATGTTCTCGCCGTAGTTGGTGCCCGCGGGGCCGCCCACAGCGCCGGAGATCATGTCGCAGATGCCGTCACCGATCAGGTTGCGGTCCAGCAGGGACGCGATGTCATAGTGCTTGCCGCGCTTCTTGGCCTCGTTGTTGACGTAGATGTCCAGCTGGTAGATGTGCGCGGTGGATTCGGGGATGGTGGCAATGGCGATGGGCATGATAGCCACTACCGCCGCCCAGGACACCTTGGGCAGGGTGAAGGCGGGCAGGGAGAAGATGGCGCCATCGCCCAGTTTCCAGGTGGAGGCATCCAGCGCCTCCTGCGGGATGGTGCGGAAGAAATCCCCGCCGCCCACGGCATAGATGATGGCGGCCGCGGCGCAGCCGGTCAAGGCGCCCAGAAGCAGGGGCAGCTGGCCCAAAAATCCCTTGAGTTTGCGGCTGTAAATGACGGTTGAGAACAGCGTGACCAGGGAGATCACCCAGACCACAGAGGACTGCATCCCGCCGCCCGAGAGCGCCTGGGGCGCCGCATCCTGCATGGCGTTGCCGGCCAGGGTAAGGCCGATGATCATCGCGACCGGGCCTGTCACCTGCGCGGGCAGGATCTTTTCCACCTTGTCCTTGCCAGAGTAGCGCACCAGAATACCAGCGATGATGGAGATAAAGCCGGAGAAGATGATGCCAAACTGCGCCTGGCTGATGAGCTCCGGCGGCAGGATCTTGGTGGCTTCAAAGGCCGCCAGCTGCTCCACCGTGCCCTCCGCCGCGATCATAGAGGCAATGGCCGTCAGATAGGCAAAGGAGGAGCCATAGTACATGGGAATCTTGCCACCGGTGATCAGCGTGAAGCACACGGTAGCAAGGCCGGACGCGAAGATGGTGGTGGACACCTGGAAGCCCGTGATGAGTGCCACAGCGACCGTGGCCGGGAACATGACGATGATCTGCTGCAGGGCGTACAGCAAGAGCCGCCCCAGCGGCGGCCGCTCATCCGGCAAATAGGAGTGGTGGATGTTCCGTTTGGTCATTTTAACTCTCCTTTTGGTTGGTTTTGCTGGTCATTTTAAAAAAACAGCCCCCTATGAGCTGTAGTTCCCGCATCCTGTCTGCATGAGATGGCCTCCTTGTGGAAGTTTCCCGGTGCTTTGCGTGAGAATAGCACAGCGACCCCGCCGCGTCAAGCAGTTATCGGAACGATTGAACAATTAAAAACTAAATCGTTCGTGTATTTAATGTTTCTCCTTCAAAAATGAATATTTTCAATTTTATGTTTGACATCCGCCCAAAACGGTTTATAATTTGAAACTGAGTTTCAATTTAGGAGGGCATTGAACTGAAACAGACGGACCGGAAGGAGTACAGCACCAGGCAACGCAACGCGGTACTGGATTGCTTTTTGCGCCAGCCCCAAAGTGGACTGACCGCGCAGGAGGTGTATCAGCAGCTGCGACAGGACGGGGTGGCCATTGGCCGCACCACTGTGTACCGCGCGATCAATCACCTGTGTGAACAGGGCGCGTTGATCCAGCTGCCTGAACTGTACAGCGGCACGGACGCGCCCAAGCGCTACCAGCACCGCGGGCAGGACAGCGGCCACATCAGCGTGCGCTGCACCGGCTGCGGGATGATTGCGGCGCTGAAGTGCGAAGCTGTGAGCGACTTTGAGCGCCATGTGAAAGAAGACCATGGTTTTCGTCTGCTGGAAGAGGAATGCCTGCTGCCCGGATTGTGCCAGGATTGTACCAACAAAACCTGAAAAGGAAAGGAACCCCATGAAAATTTTTGCAATTGCACTACTCACCCTCAGCCTGATGCTGGCCAGCCCCCTGAGCGTGCCGGCGGAGGAAAAACTGCAGATTATCACCATGAACTTCCCCGCCTTTGATTTTGCCCGGCAGGTGGCCGGCGAGCGGGCGGAGGTCACCCTCCTGTTGCCCCCCGGTGTGGACGCACACAGCTTTGAGCCCTCCCCCCGTGACGTGATCGCGATGCAGGAAGCCGATTTGCTGATCTACAACGGCGGCATTGGCGAAAACTGGATCAGCGGAATGCTGAAATCCATGGGGACTGACGCGCCGGCGGCCATCGCCATGATGGACCAGGTGGATACCGTGCAGGAGGAGCTTGTAGAAGGCATGGAAGACGTGCCGCACGCCCATTCCCACGGGGATGAAGACGACCACGACGACCATGATGACCATGAGCATGAAGAGCATGGCGATCATGACGATCACGACCATGATGAGCATGAGGAACATGGCGATCACGACCATGACCATGAGGAGCGCGAGCTGGACGAGCATGTGTGGACAACGCCGAACAACGCCATCAAAATCTCCCGCGCCATCCTGGCAAAATTAAGCGAGCTGGACCCCGCAGGCCGTGACAACTACCAGGCCAATTTTGACCGCTTTGAGCAGGAGTTAAAGGCCCTGGACCAAGATTTCCGGGCGCTGTTTGCCGCCGCCAAGCGCAACACCATCGTGCTGGGCGACCGTTTCCCCATGCGCTATTTCACCAATGAGTACAAGCTGGATTACTACGCCGCCTTCCCCGGCTGCGCGGCGGAAACCGAGCCCAGCGCCCGCACCATCGCCTTCCTCATGGACACCATCAGGAAGGAAGAGATCCCGGTGGTCTTCCATATCGAATTTTCCAATCAGAAAGCCGCCAACGCGATCGCCGCGGAAACCGGCGCCAAGACGCTGCTGCTGCACTCCGCGCACAACGTAAGCAGCCAGGAGATGGCGGACGGCATCACCTACCTGTCCATCATGCGGCAAAACCTGAACACCTTAAAGGAGGCCCTGTACTGATGCCCTTGATTTCTGTCAAGGACGCCGCCTTTGCCTACGATGGGCAGATCGTCCTCTCTGGTGTCACCTTTGACGTGAACCAGGGGGACTATCTGTGCATCGTGGGCGAGAACGGCTCCGGCAAATCCACCTTGATGAAAGGCCTGCTGCGCCTGGTGAGCCCCGTGAAGGGCTCCGTCAGCCTGGGCGATGGCCTTGCGCAGGACGAGGTCGGCTATTTGCCCCAGCAAAACCTGACCCAGCGGGATTTCCCCGGCTCAGTACTGGAGGTGGTGGAGTCAGGCATCAGGGGCAAGCGCCTTTTTTTGAACAAGGCGGATAAGGCCCGCGCGCAGGAGAAGATGGCACTTTTGGAGATTGCTGATTTGCAGCACCGCAGCTTCATGGAGCTGTCCGGCGGGCAGCGCCAGCGCGCCCTTTTGGCCCGGGCGCTGTGCGCGACGCGCAAACTGCTGCTGCTTGATGAACCCACCGCGGGCCTTGACCCGGTTGTGGCGCGGGAATTGTACAAAACCATTGAGAACATCAACAAGGAGCAGGGCATCGCCGTCATCATGATTACCCATGACGTGCACACGGCCGCCTTTTACGCCAGCAGCATCCTGCACCTGCAGCAAACGCCGCTCTTCTTCGGCAAGCCGGATGAGTACCTCGACACCTACCATGGGCAGTGTTTCGCGGGAGGGATTTGCGATGTTTGACTGGCTGTTTGAGATGTTTTCCTACGCCTTCATCACCCGCGCGGTGCTGGTGGGAATGATTGTGTCCCTGTGCGCGGCCCTTTTGGGCGTGAGCCTGGTACTGAAGCGCTATTCCATGATTGGGGATGGCTTATCCCATGTGGGCTTTGGCGCGCTGGCCGTCGCCATGGTGCTGGGGGTTGCGCCCCTGGCCTTCACCATCCCGGTGGTGGTGGTGGCTGCCCTCCTGCTGCTGCGCCTGTCTGAAACCAGCAAGATCAAGGGCGACGCGGCCATTGGCATGATTGCCACCGCTGCTTTGGCCGTGGGCGTGATGGTCCTCTCCCTGGCCCGCAACGCCAACGCGGACATCTCCGGCTACCTGTTTGGCAGCATTTTGGTGATGTCAAAGGACGATCTCACCATCAGCCTGATCTTGGGCGGCGCGGTGCTGATCCTTTTTATCCTCTACTACCGCCGCATTTTCACGGTCACCTTTGACGAAGCCTTCGCCCGGGCGACCGGCCTGAAGGCGGGGCTGTACAACACGCTGATTGCCGTGCTCACCGCCGTCACCATCGTGCTGGGCATGCGCCTGATGGGCGCGATGCTGATCTCCTCCCTGGTGATCTTCCCGGCGCTGACCGCGATGCGGCTGTGCAAAAGCTTCAAGACGGTTACCCTGACCGCGGCGGGCGTAAGCCTGATCAGCTTTTTTATCGGCATGTCCATCTCCTATTTGCTGTCCACGCCGGCGGGCGCCAGCGTGGTGCTGGTGAACGCCCTGATGTTCTTGCTGTTCGCGCTCATCGCCAGACTGCGTAGCCGGAAACTGAAGCCTGCCGCTTGAACAAGGCGAACATATGTGCTATTATTGCCTTGTTCATGCGATGAACAATCCCATGCCATGAAAGTGACTGTATGAATGACGCGTTGATCATCAAGGGCGCGCGGGAACACAACCTCAAAAATGTGGACCTGACGCTGCCGCGCAATAAACTGATTGTATTTACAGGCTTGTCGGGCTCCGGCAAGTCCTCTTTGGCCTTTGACACCATTTACGCCGAAGGCCAGCGCCGCTATGTGGAAAGCATGTCCAGCTACGCCCGCCAGTTTTTGGGGCAGATGGAAAAGCCGGATGTGGATGCCATTGACGGCCTCTCCCCTGCGATTTCGATTGACCAGAAGACATCCGGGCACAACCCGCGCTCCACCGTGGGCACGGTGACGGAGATCCACGACTACCTGCGCCTGCTTTACGCGCGCATTGGCATTCCCCATTGCCCCAAGTGCGGGGTGGAGATCCGCCAACAGACGGTGGACCAGATGGTGGACGCCATCCTGCAAATGCCAGAGGATACGCGTTTGTTGATCCTGGCGCCAGTGGTGCGCGCGCGCAAGGGCGAGCACGCCAAGCTGCTGGACAACGCAGCCAAGTCCGGCTTTGTGCGTGTGCAGATTGACGGCACGGTGTATGACCTGGACGATCTGCCCGCCCTGGACAAGAAAAAGCGCCATGACATTGACCTGGTGGTGGACCGGGTGATCGTGAAACCGGATATCCGCACCCGCCTGTCCGGCTCCATCGAAACCGCCCTGCGCGAAGCGGGCGGATTGATGGCGGTGCAGCCGCTGGAGGGCGGGGAGCGCATGCTGTTCTCCCAGAACTACGCCTGCCCGGACTGCAACATCAATATTGAGGAACTGGCGCCGCGGATGTTCTCCTTCAACTCACCCTATGGCGCCTGCCCGGAGTGTTCCGGCCTGGGCGTGCTCAAGAACATCCCGGTGGACCTGGTGCTGCCGGATATGTCCAAATCCCTCAACCAGGGCGCGGTGAGCGCCATGGGCTGGAACAGCAGCGGGGATGAAAGCTCCATGTCGCACATGATGTTTGTGGGGCTGAGCGAGAAATACAAGTTCAGCATGGATACGCCTGTGGGCGAATTGCCCAGGGACATCCTGGACATCATCCTGTACGGCACCGGCGGCGTGAAGGTGCCCATGCGGTATGAGAGCATCTCCGGCTCGGGCACCTATAACGTAAGCTATGAGGGCATCATCCCCACCCTGATGCGCCGCTACCGGGAAACCACCAGCGACGCGGCCAAGGCGATGTATGAATCCTTCATGCGGGAGGAGCCCTGTCCCGCCTGCCAGGGCAAGCGGCTGAAGCCGGAGGCCCTGGCTGTTACCGTGGGCGGGATGAACCTGGCGGATTTGAGCGCCTTGAACCTGACCGAAGCCCAGCGCTTTTTGGAAAGCCTGAACCTGAGCCAGACCCATACCATGATCGCGGCGCAGATCATCAAGGAATTGCGCGCAAGGCTTTCTTTCCTGCGCGATGTGGGGCTGGATTATCTCAGCCTCTCCCGCGCGGCGGCCACCCTGTCGGGCGGTGAGTCCCAGCGCATCCGCCTGGCTACACAGATTGGCTCGGGCTTGGTGGGTGTGCTGTACATTTTGGACGAGCCTTCGATCGGCCTGCACCAAAAGGACAACGCGCGCCTGCTGGGCACCCTGCGCCGCCTGCGCGATTTAGGCAACACCCTGATTGTGGTGGAGCATGATGAGGAAACCCTGCGCGCCGCGGATTACCTGGTGGACATCGGCCCGGGCGCCGGGCAGATGGGCGGGCACATCGTCACCCAGGGCACGCTGGATGAGGTGATGGCCTGTGAGGACTCCCTCACCGCAGATTACCTGTCCGGACGCAAATACATCCCCGTGCCCACCAAGCGCAAAAAGCCCACCGGCT
>Ga0123334_1004975_pt1 | contig 13144 bp, 12 predicted proteins | sample BiotimSIPDNA_FD_89706 | JGI IMG/M metagenome (GOLD analysis project Ga0123334, IMG submission 89706) | Anaerobic biogas reactor microbial communites from Washington, USA - Biogas_R1 time_0 SIP DNA | ecosystem: Engineered > Bioreactor > Anaerobic > Unclassified | place: Washington, USA... | reverse complement strand
ATTACAAGGTCAACCTGAAAACCGAAATTCTGATTGAGGATCTGTATGACAAGGTCAATGCCATTCTCGCCAAACAGCTTGAAATGGAAAGGCAGCTGCAGGCGGAAAGCAAAAAGTACGAGGAAAGTATCTGAAAGAAGATCAGAATCGTCCCGATATTCCGACAATGGATGCAGCAAAACAATACCTTATTGAGTACTGCTATTTTCAATATATTCCTGAACCGGACGTGCGTATACGTGGGCAAATCGAAGGTTTACTGAGTTATCTGCTGGACGTCCGGTATATTCATGAAGAGCATTAAAAGCTAGGCCGTAGATGTGAACGAGTTGCCTCTAAGGGTACGCAGTTTTCTGACGATTTGCGTACCCTTTTTGCATACCCCTCGGATGAAAAAGTGCGTACCCTCGGAGGGGTACGCAAAATTTTATTAATGTTCGCATTTTGAAGGCCCTGACTTCTTCAGCGGCAGATCAAGCATGCCTGCACCAGTTCTGAGAAGGCGTCAAAGTTGGTTTGCACCAGAAGATTGTTCTGCGGCACCTTGCTGTGGCATCCGGTTTAGGGGTTCCTCATAGCCGGATAGCTCGAAGCGCACCTTCGTCTTTCCCTTCACCATGACCGCAGCCATTAGACGCAGAACACCGCGTGTGCGTTGGAAGTGCTCCAGCGTGGCCCAGGCAAATATGCCCACGCTCATCAGATTGCACCTGGCCAGCTTCATCAGCCGGATGTCCTCCGCCAGAATGTCCGGCCGGTCCCGCCACTGATCCGGATTGTAGTCGCCGCCATGCCCGATGAAGGGCAGCTTCAGTTCCGCCATTTTCATTCCTCCCCCGCCGCGATGGCTTCATTCTCCCCCAGCCGACTCAGCTTGCGGTATCGTCCGGGGGACGCGCCGTACTTCCGATTGAAGCGGCGTATGAAATAGGACAGGTTGGCAAAGCCGCAATTCTCCGCCACCACGCCGATCTCGTCCCGGGTCTCCTTCAAATAATACACCGCCGCCGAAAGCCGGTAGTCGGTGAGGAAGTCCACGAAGGTCTGACCCGCCTCCTGGCGGAAGATGCGCATGAAGTGGCTGGGGCTGTAGCCCGACACCGCCGCCGCGTCCGCCACCGTGATGCGTTCGGCATAGTGGGCCTTCACATAAGCGATCACGCCCTTGAGCCATTCGGTCTCCTCCACCAACGGCCGCACGGGGCCGGTGTGCCGGTTGCAGTACAGCGCGTGCAGGAACATGAAGAGCTGGCTCTTCACCACCAGCGCGAAGCCCTGCGGCCGCGCCTCGCAGGCCCGGTCGGCGGCATCGAGGGCCGCGGCGGCCGCGTCGTGGAAGGCGGTGCCCGGGCGGATGGGCCGGTCGAACAGCAGCGTGCCCTGCCTGAGGGCCTGGATCACGTGGTGGCGGCACCAGTCGTCCGTCTCGGTGCTGTCCAGTATGGACAGGGAGAAGATGATGTTCTCATACTCCATGGGCCCGTCGGGGGCGCCGTCGATGGCGTGCAGCTCCCCCGGCAGCACCGGCACGATGCAGCCCGCCTCCACCGGGTAGCTCTCCAGATTCACCGACACCGTGCCCCGGCCCTTCTTGATGTAGATCACTTCCATCTGGTCGTGCCAGTGCAGGTTCACACGGTCGAAGTCCAGCGGGATCGTGCACAGGTAGGTCTCGTAGGCAAAACCCGGCTTTTCGTGCAGCTTGGTCTCCTGGTACTGCGTGTATTCCTCCAGCTCCACGTCCATCCCTCCCCACGCGGCTGATGATGATAGAATTATACAACTTTGTGAGCGTAAGCTGCAAGAATTTTTTCAAAAAACAGATTATAATGCTAGAGTCATCGAAACAAGACCATGGAGGGCACGACCATGAAGCTGAGAGATTACACAGAAAACAGGAAGTTCACGGACTGCACCAGGCTCGAGCTGTTCAACGCCCTGCTGCGGTATGTCGCCGACGCCGCGAAGGCGCGGGGATACAACGAGGGTAGGAAGAAGGTCTACTACATCTCCGCCGAGTTCCTGATCGGCAAGCTGCTGAGCAACAACCTGATCAACCTGGGCTTGTACGGGGAGGTCCGGGATGAACTGGCGGCGGAGGGCATCGCCTTGTCCGAACTGGAGGAGTTCGAGCTGGAGCCCTCCCTGGGCAACGGCGGCCTCGGGCGGCTGGCGGCCTGCTTCCTGGACAGCCTCGCCACGCTGGGCCTGCCCGCGGACGGCCTGGGGCTCGCCTACCACTGTGGGCTGTTCCGCCAGAGCTTTGTGGACCGCCAGCAGACCGAGGCCCCGGACCATTGGCTCAAATGGGGCCAGGAGAGCTGGATGCGCCGCACAGACGTTCACTATGACATCCCCTTCGGCGATTTCACCGCCCGCTCCACCCTATACGAGATCGACGTCACCGGCTACCAAGGCAAGTGCGGCAGGCTGCGCCTCTTCGACGTGGACACCGCGGACGAGCGGCTGATCAAGTCCGGCATCGGCTTCGACGCAAGGGATGTCGCCCGCGGCCTCACCCTGTTCCTGTACCCCGACGACAGCACCGAGCAGGGGCGCCTACTGCGCGTGTACCAGGAGTACTTCATGGTGGCCAACGCCGCGCGCCTGATCCTGGATGAGTGCGTCGCGCGGGGCAGCGACCTGCACGACCTCGCCGACTACGCCGCCATCCAGATCAACGACACCCACCCCACGCTAGTCATCCCGGAGCTGATCCGTCTGCTCCAGGAACGGGGCATCGGTGAAGACGAGGCTGTATCCATCGTGAGAAGCGTGTGCGCCTACACCAACCACACCATCCTGGCCGAGGCGCTGGAGAAGTGGCCGCGGGCATATCTGGAGAAGGTCGCGCCCCAGCTGATGCCCGTCATCGACCGGCTGGACGCCCGGGTGCGCGCCAAGTACGACGATCCCTTCGTGCAGATCATCGACGAACAGGGGAACGTTCGCATGGCGAACCTGGACATCCACTTCACCCACTCCGTCAATGGCGTGGCGAAGCTGCACACGGAGATCCTGAAGAACTCGGAGCTCGCGCCCTTCTACGCCATCTATCCGGAGAAGTTCAACAACAAGACCAACGGCATCACCTTCCGCCGCTGGCTGATGAGCTGCAATCCCGCCCTGGCGGCCCGGATCGACGACGCCATCGGCGCGGGCTGGCGCAGGGACAGCGCTGAGCTGGAGAAGCTGCTCGCGCACATCGACGATGCGGCGCTGCTCACCTCCCTCGCCGAGATCAAGCGGGCCAACAAGCGGCGCTTCGCCGATTGGCTGCGGGGGCACCAGGGTACCGTCATCGACCCGGACAGCGTGTTCGATGTGCAGTCGAAGCGCCTCCACGAGTACAAGCGCCAGCAGCTGAACCTGCTGTGGTGCGTGCGCACGCTGCTGGACATCCGCGCGGGCATCCTCCCTGAGCGCCCGGTGACGGTGATCTTCGGCGCGAAGGCAGCCCCGGCTTATACCATCGCCAAGGACATCATCCACGCCATACTGTGCCTGTCCGATGTGATCGACGCAGACCCGGCGGCCCGGCGGCATCTGCGCATCGCCATGGTGGAGAACTACAACGTGTCCGCCGCGGAGAAGCTGATCCCCGCCTGCGACATCTCGGAGCAGATCTCCCTGGCGTCCAAGGAAGCCAGCGGCACGGGCAACATGAAGTTCATGCTGAACGGCGCGGTGACCCTGGGCACCCTGGACGGCGCGAACGTGGAAATCGCCGAGCTGGTCGGCCCGGAGAACATCTATACCTTCGGCCTGTCCTCCGAGGCGGTCATCAACAGCTACGCCCGGGGCGACTACGATCCCGCCGCGTACCTCGAGGCCGATCCGCGCCTCAAGGCGGCGCTTGACTTCCTCGTCTGCGATGAGATGCGCACCATGGGCGACGCCGCCCGGCTGGAGCGCCTGCACGCGGAGCTACAGAATAAGGACTGGTTCATGACCTTCCCGGACTTCGCGGACTACTGCGCCACCAAGGCGCGGATGCTCGCCGACCTCGGGGATGAAGCCGCCTGGGCGAGGAAGGCCCTCGTGAACATTGCCATGGCAGGCTATTTCTCCTCCGACCGCACCATCGCCGACTACGACCGCGACATCTGGCAGGTGGGCAGCGCCCGCTGACCTCTGCCGCCGAATATCAGCCCCCGGCCTGCGTCCCTTTGCTGTTGAGCTTCGAAGCCATCCTCAATATGGAAATACAGCCGGCTCTGATTTGGATAGACCGTGGGGTCGTTTCGATACGGAAGGCCCCGATAACCCTACGGGGACACCCGATAACCCTACGGAAGCAGGGGATAGCCCTACGGAAGCCTCCGATAACCCTACGGGAGCACCGATAACCCTACGGGGACAGGGGTTCCCGTAGGGTTATCGACCGGCGAAAAGGCAAAAATGAGGTTGAAAAACCAGAAATCTGATACCATAACCCTACGGGAAGAATCTCAGAAGCCTTTGTTTGTAAGGCTTTCCGGGCAAAAAGAAACAACCCCAACTTTGTATCAAAGTTAGGGTTGTTGGGTGGCGACTTTGGATTGCCATCGTGCTACGTCAAATGTTAGCTATTTCAGCTTTTTAATCGAAAATATCGCCAGCGCGATGGAAAAGACGATCCCGGTTACAGCCAGTAAGGGCACTCCGTTGGGTAGAATCGGCTTGAAATCGGTGGTGCAGAGGATGCAGGAACCGATGAACAGCACCAAAGCTACCATTGTCAGCACGGTGTACCGCAGGAAGTGGAAGATCCGGTTTAGGGGTTCCTCATAGCCGGACAACTCGAAGCGCACCTTCGTCTTTCCCTTCACCATACCCTCCAGAACTTCAGAAGCGAGGAGGGGGATTCTTGCTGCCTTTTTACCCGCCTTGACCAGTTCCTGCCCTTTCTCAAAAAGCTCACGCGGAATGTTCATATTCTGCCGCGCACGCTCCTTCAGCTTATCATAAAGCATATCGAATATGTTCAGGTCAGGGCAAAGCTGCTCGATGACGCCTTCCAGGGTGGTGAGGGAGCGGGCGAGCATGGTGAACCTGCCAGGCATAGAAACGTGGTTTTTGGCAGCCAGGCTCATCACTTCGTCGAACACCTCGATCACATTGATGTCGCTGACGCTCTTCACATTCATATATCTTTTTATCCGGTAATCGATATCACCATGGGTTACCATCGAATAACTTCGATCACCAGCAATAATCAGATGATCTAGAAGTAAGATTCCAACCCCATTCAACAGTCGCTGGAGCTGAAGAGTGCTGCTGATGTCTTCCGGTGACGGTGCACAAGTAAGCCCCGGGTGTGAGTGGCATAAAAGCACACTATGGGCATTGTAATTCAGCGCAGTCTCAATTACCAGTCTCGGGTATGCAGAACATTCCGAAAGTGATCCCATGCTGATCCGACGTTTTCCAAGCACATGGCATTTGGCGTTAAGGGCGATTACATAGAAGTTTTCAAGGCGTTCACCAGCCAATAAGCTTAGGCAGTAGGCCTCTGCTTCACGACTATTGCCAATCCGATCTGGCTCTGCCATCAAGCAGCGGTGCCAGACCCGCGTCAGCGGCACGACAAGTGAAATCATGCTTGCACGGGACATGGTCATCCCATCTACGCTCAGGAGCTGCTCCGGACGAGCTTCCAGAATCGCTTTCAGACTGCCGAACGTGTCAAACAGCCGATTTATCAGCCCGGTCATCGGCAAAAAGGACGCCTCCTTTGAGGATGGGATCCTGACCATCGGATCCCAGACCAGCGTGGTGCTGAGGTAAAAAAATATTATTTGTATACAATCAGGAATACTATTGACAACGTTTTCAATCCGGATATAATAGGCTTACAAAAAATCATCGGTAACGTTTCCAATACCGAAATTGCTTGCGTTTTGCGAAACGGATACCGTATCAATGAAAGGAGTATCCCAATATGAAGAAACTGTTAGCGGTACTGCTGACCCTGGCCATGCTGCTTGGCATGGTGTCCCTGGCCTCTGCCGATGAAACCGGCAAGGTTTACTACCTGAACTTCAAGCCCGAAGCCGATCAGGCCTGGCAGGACCTGGCCAAGCTCTATACCGAGCAGACCGGCGTGGAAGTGAAAGTGCTGACCGCCGCTTCCGGCACCTACAGCGACACCCTGACCGCTGAAATGGAAAAGAAAGATGCCGCTCCCACCCTGTTCCAGATCGGCAACGCCGAAGGCGTGGCTACCTGGGCGGATTATGCGCTGAAGCTGGACGGCACCGACCTGATGAACGAAATGACCACCGCGGACTTCAACCTGAAGAACGCGAACGGCGACACCGTTGCTGTCGGCTACTGCTATGAAGCCTACGGCATCATCACCAACGTCGCGCTGCTGCAGAAAGCCGGCCACTCCCTGGATGAAATCAAGGATTTCGCCAGCCTGAAGGCTGTTGCCGATGATATCCATGCCCGCGCCGCGGAACTGGGCTTTGACGCCTTCACCTCCGCTGGCCTGGACGGTTCCTCCTCCTGGCGTTTCTCCGGCCATCTGACCAATATGCCCCTGTTCTATGAATTCCGCGATGACGGCATCACCGAACAGCCCGCCACCGTGAAGGGCACCTACCTGAATGCCTACAAGAACATCTGGGATCTGTACATCACCGATTCCGCCGCGGATCCGGCCAAGCTGTCCGGCTACACCGGCGGCGCCGCTGAAGACGAATTCATCAACGGCCAGGCTGTGTTCTTCCAGAACGGCACCTGGGAATTCGCCACGCTGACCGAAAAGGGCATGAAGGCGGAAGAACTGACCATGCTGCCCATCTACTGCGGTGTGGAAGGCGAAGAGAATGCCGCCCTGTGCGCCGGCACCGAAAACTGCTGGGCCGTGAACGCCAAGGCTTCCGAAGCTGACCAGAAGGCTACCCTGGACTTCCTCAAGTGGGTTGTGACCAGCGAAGAAGGCACCAAGATGATGGCCGAGCAGTTCGGACCCATCCCCTTCAAGAGCGCCAAGGAGCCCGAAAATGTATTCTTCAAGGTTGCGAACGAGTACCTTGCCGCCGGCAAGTATGTTGTGACCTGGGCATTCAACTTCACGCCCGATGTGGACAACTGGCGCGCCGGTATCGTCTCCGCCCTGGAGCAGTACTCCGCCGGAACCGCCGACTGGGGCGAAGTGGAATATGCATTTGTTGACGGCTGGGCCAAGTGCTACGAAGCTACGCACTGATCTGCCTGATCACCCATGGGGAGCGGGACTGTACCCGCTCCCCGTTTCAGTACTGAAGAGGAGTGATTCACTGTGAAGAAAAAAGGCAGAAAAGCTGCCGGAGCGGTTACTTCACCCCTGATCCGCCGCCCGATCCAGCGACAGTTCGCCATCTTCCTGCTGCCGACTTTCCTGTGTTTCTGTATCGGCTTTCTCTGGCCGTTTATCCAGGGTATTTACCTGTCTTTCAATAAGTTTTCGACCATCAGCAACACGAGCTGGGTGGGTTTTGGCAACTATGTGAAGGCTTTTCAGGATGACGGCTTCAGGCACGCTTTCGGCTTCACTGCTATGGTGGCGGTCACATCCCTGGTCCTGATCAACGTGCTGGCCTTTGCCGTGGCGTTTGCCCTGACCAAGAGTATCCGGGGCAGCAACCTGTTCCGGGGCGTGTTCTTCGTTCCGAACCTGATCGGCGGCATCGTGTTGGGCTATATCTGGAAAACCCTGATCAATTCCGTGCTGCCCGTCAGTATGTCCATCCAGGTGAATTATGGCTTCTGGGGCCTGATCGTGGTCATGTGCTGGCAGCAGATCGGCTATATGATGATTATCTATATCGCCGGATTGCAGGCGGTGCCGGAGGATATGCTGGAAGCGGCGAAGATTGACGGCGCCAGCGGATGGAAGACCCTGTGGCATATTATCCTGCCCAATGTGATGCCGTCCATCACGATCTGCACCTTCCTGAGCCTGACCAACGGGTTCAAGCTGTATGACCAGAACCTGGTGCTGACCAACGGCGCGCCGGTGCGCCGGGGCGTCGGAATGACGGAGATGCTGGCGCTGAATATCGCCAACAACTTCACGACGGCCAACCAGCGGGGTGTTGCCCAGGCAAAAGCCGTGCTGTTCTTTATCCTGGTCACCACCATTGCCCTGGTCCAGCTCCGGCTGACCCGCAGCAAGGAGGTGCAGCAGTAATGGAAATCCCGATGAAAAAACGCATCACCGATGAGCGGAACACCCCCGGCAAAAAAGCGCTGACGGTGTTCTTCGCGGTCATCAGCGTGCTGTGGATGATGCCGATTGTCATCGTACTGTACAACTCCCTGAAAACGAACGGCGCCGTGAACACCCAGCTGTTCGTGCTGCCCAATGCCGAAACCTTTGTGGGATTTGACAACTATATCAACGGCATGACCTTCGGCAATTACCCGTTCTACCTTTCCGCGGCATACAGCGTGTTTATCACGCTGGCGTCCACCTTCCTGATCCTCCTGTGCACCTCCATGGCGGCCTGGTACATCTCCCGGGTGAGCGATACGTTCTCCAAGGTGGTTTACTACCTGTGCGTGTTTTCCATGGTGGTGCCGTTCCAGATGGTGATGTTCACCCTGGCCAATACGGCCCGGGACCTGCACCTGGACACACCGTGGACGATACCCGTGGTATATCTCGGCTTCGGCGCGGGCCTGGCGGTATTCATGTTCGTGGGCTTCGTGAAATCCATTCCGATCGATATTGAGGAGGCGGCGGCCATCGACGGCTGCGGCCCGCTGCGGACATTCTTCAGCGTGGTGCTGCCGATGATGAAGCCGACCCTGATCTCTGTGGGCGTACTGGAAATCATGTGGGTCTGGAATGACTACCTGCTGCCGTACCTGGTGCTGGATGTGACGAAATACAAGACGATTCCGATCCATATCCAGTATCTGCAGGGAAGCTACGGCAAGGTGGACCTGGGCGCCACGATGGCGCTGATTATCCTGAGCCTGCTGCCGATCGTGATTTTCTACCTGACCTGCCAGAAGCACATCATCAAGGGTGTGGCTGCCGGCGCGGTCAAAGGCTGAGCCGTATCCGGCCGGCTGATCCTTCCCGGGATCCGGGAAGGATTTCTTTATTCATGCGGAGAATGATCAGAACAATAACAGGAAAACCAGCCGGGCATATATACAGCCGGGAACGTTTAATGAACAGAATGTAGAGGATATGATCATTCATACGCTGCAGGGTGCCGGATGGGAGTATATTCCGGCAGAACAACTGCCGCGCGCGGAATCGGATTGCATTAAATGATGGGGATAAGCCATTGCTATGGTGGGAATATCACTGCAGCTGAGATCGCCGAAAAGATCCCTGCAGGCGCTGATACCGTGTTCGTCCGGGTCGACCAGAACAAGCTCTGGTGGGTTAAGGACGATGAAACAGGTAGCGTTGATATCTGGTAAAATCATCTGATTAAGCAAAAAAACAGCTCAGACCGTAATCATCTCGGTTCTGAGCTTTTCTTTTGCGGGAATAAATCTTCCTGCTGTCAACCGTCTTCGTGACCGGGCTGAAATCCCAAGTGACACGATGCTGACAATTGAGTTCCTTCTGAGCTTTCTTGCTCAGTTTCCCCTTGGGGATAAACTTGGCCATGAATATCATCTCCCTTCTTATGGCACGGGAAATATTATCATTTTGTGCTTTCTTTTTCAATGGTGGGCACCGGTGACTCGCTTTTATTGGCGTCGCAGAACACCAAGAAACACAGCGTTCCCCGCCAAAATTAGATAGAATTAGATTTTGGCCTTTCCGAGCGATTAGAAAAACGCATAAAAAATTAGATTTTATCTAATCGCCCGTAAAACGATTAGATGAGCAGCAGAAGAAAAAAAGAAATCCACCAGATCAATTGGTACCTGGTGGATTTTCTGCACACCCGGCGGGATTCGAACCCACGCCTGCCGCTTAGGAGAACGAAAAAGCGTTCGCCTTCAGTGCCCTCCAAGTGCCCGCAAACGCTTACTGTTACTGGATTTCTAACGATTTCGGTTGTTCGCGTTTCCTCCAAAAACCTCCTCTTTTACCCTGGTGCGATTAGACAGCGATTAGACAAGCTAATCGAAGGCGGTAGGACATTTTCCCACAGCGTTCGTCAAAATTAGCAGAACGACCGAAATCACATTTTTGAAAAAGAGCCAAATTCATGAATAAAATTTAGTATTATTAAACCATGCACATTTCTGGAATATCGCTGTAACGCTTGATCCATTTTTCAGCAAACGAGGGGGCTTGCGGTCATGAATCAGCAACCGCTTTGTCTATCCTGAAACATATGCAGGCCCATTTCCCGTGAGAGATGCTTCATCATCTCGCAGCCGGCGATGCAGTTTCCCTTTTGATCCAACGCAGGACCGTAAATCCCGATTCCGCAGCGGCCGTAAACCGGGGCCATCAGCCCTCCGCCGACGCCGGATTTCGTGGGGACGCCTACCTCCACCGCAAAACGGCCTGAGCCGTCGTACATGCCGCAGGTCAGCATGATGGACAGAACGATCCGCACGGTTTCCTCCTTCAACAGCCGTTCTCCGCTGCCGGGACAGATGCCGCCGTTTGCCAGAAGCAGCGCGAAGTTCGCCAGGGATTCCGCGGTTACGTTCAGGGAACACATTTTGGTGTAGAGCTCGATGCTGTTGTCCACGTTTGTCGTAATGATGTCCTTGCTTTTCAGCAGATAGGCGATGGCCCGGTTGCGGTCACAGGAGTTCATCTCGGAATGATACACCTGACGGTTCAGCGTGATGCCGGGATCGCTGCACAAGCGCTGGGTATATTCCAGCATTTCCTCAAAAGAGACGTAGTCGATGATCGTGCTCTCCACAGCAATCGCGCCGGAATTGATCATGGGATTGAAGGGGCGGTTTGACTGCAGGTCCAGTTCCACAATGGAGTTGAAGGCTTCCCCCGAGGGCTCCATGCCCACATGGCTGAATACCGTTTCCGCACCGCGAACCTCCAAGGCCTTGCACAGGGAAATCACCTTGGAGATTGATTGGATCGTAAAACGAATATTGGTATCCCCGACCTTATAGGCCGTCCCGTCCGGCAGAGAAACGCAAAGCCCCAGCGCTTCTTTGCGTGCCTTGCCCAGCTCCGGGATATAGGTAGCCACACTGCCCCGGGAGATCTGTTGACGGCCAATTTCCATGGCTTTGTTGATGACATCCGAAATCCACTGTTCGTTCATGGCACTCTCTCCTGTTTTTTACTTGTGCTTTTTGGGGATCATACGCTTCGGCTTTTTGCCGGCCTTTCCCCGCGCTGCGCCGGAAAGCCCTTGCCGGCGAGGACGCAGACGGTCTGATCTGCGCGAAGCTCCTCCTTGAGGATCCGGACGTAAGCGGTTCTGTACGGATCAGATGCTTTCATGCTTGTCCCCCAGATCCATTCTGCCTTTCTTTGATTGCTCTCAGAAACAGGTTCATATATTTCTAATACACAGAAATCCCCGGTCTCGATACGTCTCCCGGGTCAAGCGCAAATGCGGCCTGCCTGTAGGAGAATGCTGCTACCGCCCGAGATACCCGAGCTCCGTTTTCCCGCATGGTCCGCCGGAGAAGGAAGCCGCCATCCGGGCAGCGTTGGAGCATTTTCAAATGCTGCCGCCCGGTGGGCTTCCCGTCAACCTATAAAGGAATGTACGATGAAAAGAATCAGCTGTCAATACAATATCGACACTGTGTGTGAAAATCGGGTACGACAATGGCGTCACGGTTTCCATCGACTGCATCGCGGTCGAGAAGCGGATCCCCCGCAACATGTACGAATGCTCCGAGCCGGACTGCCGCATCTGCAACGATCCCCCGGAATACGTTAAGTTAGTCCGGTCCGAAGCGGTTGATCATAATCTGCACAAGTACGATGACGATTCTGGATTGGACTGAAAAATCAGAAAGGTGCTGCCTTACGAACGAGGCAGCACCTTATTGCTCAAACGAATCATGTTCAACAGCCGGTTGTTTGGTTTGGCTGATATCTGAGCAAACAACTCCATCCTCCAGCTGACGGATGGGCTCAATGGTGCCGATCTCATTATTGGCCAGCATAATGGAGAACAACACCGTCTGATCATAAATCGCGGTGGACAGATCGTCACAGCTCACGATGCCTGAAGCATCGACCGGCAGAATACTGATCGGATACCCCATACGGAGTGTAGTCAATCGCTCTCCGAACTGATAGTCCCGCATTCTCCGTTTCCTCCTGTGCTGATAGTGTTGAGGCAAGCTTGCATGATCAGTGTAGCAAAGATTTGGTTTTGTCACAAGATAGCTGATATCGAATGAAAGTAGAGATTGAAAATGCTCTCTCGATCTCACGCATAACACTTATCGCCCCAGATCAAGGCGTACGCCAGAGGTAGAATAACTTCATTGTTTATCCTACCATGCATGAGCTATTGTTGAAAAACTAAACCGGGGATGCGCTCCCCGGCCCTCATGTCGCGATCTGCTTATAGCTCTCAGTTCATCAGTTCCAGATTCCCTTGTTCATCGATGCCGTAATCAAATGCATCCAGAACGGCGCCTGCCGGCGCAAATTCGTTCTGTGCTTCATCGAATACCAACGGGGAAAGCTGCCGGAAAATATGCACGCCGTCTGCGGCATAGCAGGCCGAGCCATATGCCTGGATGCCTGAATCCTGGTATACTTCGTATCCGTAGGTTGTATAGCTCGCCTCGATTTTTCGCGCCTGCAGATGATACACATCAATGTACCTGACATAGCACCCCGTCCCATGCCCGATCACACTGAACTCCAGATAAACGCTTGTTCCATGATCGGTGCCGCACACACGGAAGTCCTCGCACTCAAAGGGGATGTAGTCCCACAGATACCAATCGGGCCACTGCTCCACAAAGATCAGGGTTCCTTCTTCACCCCAGCCCCATCCGGAAAAACTGATGACCTGCACCAACGGCACATTCTCGGTTGAAATATCTGAATTCCCATGATGCTGAAGGTCTGCCTGGCTGATAAGCTCCCGAAGCACAGGCGCTCCGCAGGGCTCCATTTCGATTCCCCAGGATTGAAGCAGCTCGCGTGTTGCTTCGTCCTGACCCCGGTCATAGGCGTCCCGCAGACGCTGACAGGCCTCCTCCGGATCCATGGCAAGTGGCTGAAACCCCCGCTCCT
>Ga0123334_1004974_pt1 | contig 13146 bp, 8 predicted proteins | sample BiotimSIPDNA_FD_89706 | JGI IMG/M metagenome (GOLD analysis project Ga0123334, IMG submission 89706) | Anaerobic biogas reactor microbial communites from Washington, USA - Biogas_R1 time_0 SIP DNA | ecosystem: Engineered > Bioreactor > Anaerobic > Unclassified | place: Washington, USA | collected... | reverse complement strand
CCCGGAATCCATTCAGGGCAGAGGTTCATTGCCCTTACCGCTTCGTTATCAAGAAGTGGATCAACGCCTCTGACCACACTGACGTTTTCCACCTTGCCTTCGGAGGTGACAATAAACCTGAGTATGACCTTACCCTGTATTCCTTTTTCTTTAGCTTCCGCCGGATATTTGATTGTTTCATATAACCATTTGAACAGTTCTGCGTCACCTCCGGGAAACTCAGGCATCTCATCAACCATGATATAAACGATTCCGTTGTTTACCCTGTCCGGTTGTTGAAATCTGATCAGCAGCTCTGACTTAAAGGGTTCGTTGGCGTCTTTGTTTTCCGGGCTTTTCCAGCGGGGTGAAGATTCCATGACCCTGGTGAGTTCTGCAGCAAAGAGCGGATCAGTGTCGGGGGATGGATTTATCTGCGAGACAGAGCCGTTTGTCTCAACCGTATAGCTCATTCTTGCCCAACCGCTTAAGCCTTTCGCGGCAGCCTCGGTCGGGTATTTGGCACGCTCTGCCACCCAGTCGGCAAATGCCAGGTAGCTTTCACCCTTGAATGTCGGAAAGTCTTCTTCATCCTTTCTGGGATAGGGCAGGATCACGCCCGACTCTTTTGCCTTGCTTCTTGAAGTAACCTCGAAGGCTCCCCTGGCTCCCTTCTCGCCATATTTTTCCTTTGCCGCCTCAGGCATTAAGTAGGTATACCTGCCATAATCCTTTCCAAGCTTTATTGTAGCCTCTTCAAGAGACAGATCTGTCACCGTACCGTCAATAACAACAATTTCGGCCCCTTCGGCAGGTACACGTCTTGCAAAAAGCGGGTTGGCCTTCATTGTCACTGTTGCTCCTCGGGCAGATTCGGCAGTAAGAGAAACGGGTTCGTAGCCGCTGGCAGTGAACATAATGGCAACGTATGAGGGTAAGTCACTGAAGTAAAACCTGCCCGACTCATCGGTTGTAACGCTCAGGGAGGTCCCGGAAACATTGACGGTTACTCCCGGTAATGGGGTGCCATCCTCTTTGACTACCGTCCCCTGAATATCTTTTATCATGCTTTCCGAATCCATGGTTCTGTTCCCGTCATTATAGGAATAAACGGGATCAGCGAACGCGTACAGCATTACAGCCACAAGTGGCAGTACAAGAAGCAATCTGAGCTTCCTGCATGGAGAATAAGTTTTCTTTTTCATCATTTCAAACCTGTTTGTGTAAAACGAAAAGTTGAATGAATTGGAGAGGCTGATCAGCCTGGCGCTGAAGACCTGGTTGAGAAGAGCCGCCCTGTATCCTGCCGGGTCAGATGTACTCTGCAGAGCCTCCTCGTCGGCAAGATTTTCGTGATTCTGCCTGACCAGCGCGGAGTAGATCCATACAAACGGATTCATCCATTGCACCAGGCTCATCACTTCAACAAGCAGGAGATCAAACCAATGTTTCTGTCTGAGGTGCACCATCTCATGGTTCAGTATCTCCCTGGCCTCACGCCCGCTCAGTGAAGGATTGATAAAAACGTAATTGAAAAATGAAAAGGCGGAGGTATATTTTTCTGATCTGATCAGTAAAGCTTCTCCTTCCCTGTGTGCCGGCCCGCTTCTTACAACGCGGTACACCGTGAAGAGGTACTGCATTGTCCGGCCCAGCATGAAGAGTATGCCTGCTGCATAGAATATCATGAACCATTTCAGCGGGTCTGTCTCCTCTACAATCTCTGCCGCCGCTGCCGGTGGCAAAGACAGAACCGGGGTCAATCCCTGCGTCTCCTGCATGAGCGGGGCGGGAAGCTCAACCCTGTAATGCAGTGTTACCAGCGGAAGGAGCAGTGAGAGAACCACTCCTGACAGAAGATAGATTCGCTTAAGCATAAAAAACCTCTCCTTCCGGAGAAAGAGGAGGTAAAGTAAAGTGAAGCCTGCGAGCCATGCGGCTGATTTCAGCAGGTAGAGCGCAACCTGTTCCATATTTTAGTCCTGTTGGTCATCATCAAGGTCTTCCCGGGCCTCCTCGAGTATCCTGTCAAGGTCCTTAACCGAAAGATTCTTCTCCCTGGCAAAGAACGATGTCATTGCAGGGAATGAATTGTTGAAGTACCCCTCGAGCAGCCCGAACAGCTGGTGCTTTGAGTACTCCCGTTTCGAAACAAGCGGATAGTAAAGGAACACATTCGCATAGGCCCGGTGATCCACATAACCCTTCTTCTCAAGCACCTTCAGTACTGTGGAGATTGTGTTCCTTGCCGGCTTCGGATCTTCAAACTTTTCCCTGATATCCTTCACCACTCCCTCCTCCAGGTCCCATAATATCTGCATTATCTGCTCTTCCGCCCTGGTCAGTTGCATAATCAATCTATTTAAAATAACACATCTATGCCCGTTTCCGGACACTTAATTTCAATCAATCCTTCACAACAAATATACGACTATATTTATAGACGCGCAAGTTTTTATGAATTTTTTCGTCTATTTTTATAGTCGACAACCATAATTAACTATATATCAATTACTAATTGATTTGATAGGGTGGTAGAGATGCGGCGGGGTTCGCAGCTCACTGCCTGCATTCCGGTCGGCTGTCAGAATCCCTGAAGCAGATTTAAGAGCTTCTCCCGCTCAGTGGTGCCCGTGTCAATTTACCTGACCGGGAGGAGATTACCTACAATCAGATTACACTCCCGCTTTACCTTGCCCGGAGTCTGAGGAAAACGGTCATTCAGTATTCATCAATTATCATTCAATTGTTGACAAGGAATAACAGCCTACGGGGTTAACTCAGCCGAAAGACAATGAATGACGCCGTTTCTGTTTCGTTACAGGTCAGATGTAAGGAGAAAATCAATCAGATTATACCATTTTATACCATTGCGCTCGCTGCCAAAGTGCTTGTCCATGGATAATACTATTTTGGGGTGGTTGTCCCTCACTGATTCAAGAACACCAAATTCTATTTCGACAACAGCCTCATCAGCAAGCATATATGTAACCTGAATGTACATCGTCTTATTGCCTTTTACAGCTATGAAATCGATTTCCTTCTCATAATATTTGCCTATCCTGACCTTATATCCTCGTGTTATCAACTCGAGGAAGACAATATTCTCGAGTTTGCCGGAAATGTCCTGAAATTTATCTCCAAGAATAGCGTTTATGAAACCTACATCTCCCAGGAAGTATTTGTCGTAAAGTTCAAGCTGTCTTTTGCCTTTGATGTCAAAGCGACTAACCCTGTGAGACAAAAATGAATTAGTCAGCCAGAGTAAATAATTTTGTACCGTATCTGCCGAGCAGGTTAATTTCTGCGATCTGATGTAATTACTGATTGTCCGGGCAGTAGTAACATTACCGCAATTGTTTGCAATATAAAGGGCTATCCGTTCAAGCAGGGCAACATCACGTACCTGGTTCCTTGAAACGACATCCTTCAGCAAAATGGTACTGTATATTGCATTTATATACTGACCGATAACTTCATCAGCAAATTCCATTCTGTGGATTCCCGGGAAACCTCCATATTTCATGAAAAGGGCAAACTCATCATCCCTGTCAGTCGTTGATTTGTTTCTGAATGTAAGAAATTCACTGAATACAAGAGTATTCATCTTAAATTCAATATACCTCCCAGTTAAAAGTGTTGCCAGGTCAGATGCCAGTAAATCCGCATTGGACCCTGTGATGTATATATCTGCAATCCCATCTGCAAAAAAGCCGGCAATTGCCTTCTCCCACTGTTCAATTTCCTGAACCTCATCAACAAAGAGGTACTTTCCGGATTTGTTCTTCTTCAGATTTTTGGTTACAAAATCATGAAGATCCACATAGGTCCTGATGAAGTCAAATTCCATTGAATCTTTATTGATATACAGCATATCAGCAGGGTCTGTTCCTTTATTTTCCAGCTCATTAATAAGCAGTTTCAGGAAGGTGCTTTTACCGCATCTTCTGATCCCGGTTATCACTTTTATTACAGGTTTACCGATGAACGGAGCTATTCGATCAAGATAGATGTCTCTTTTTATCATCTTCCGCAGTTTTATAATCAGTACAAAGATATCAAACAGAATCGATTATATTATGTTTATTTTATATATTTTATAAAGTATCGATTATGTTAGTGTTTTTTAGTAAGAAGCACTTCGATTTTACGGAAGGAGTCATTCAATGGCTTTGCCCGCCGAAGTTTTCTTTGGCCTCCGACTTCGCAGGACATATTCCGCTTTGTCGGACGAAGGCCGAAGCTTTCTTTGGAAACCGTAGCTTCTGCGGAGGGTCCAGCAAAGGAGGTAACGAAGGCTGGTCACTCAATTGTTTGACAATGAATGACCAGCCTCCGCAAATGCTACGGCTGTCAAAGCAGCGAAGCCAATGACAATGAATGACGCCCCCCGCGTTGCAGGATAAACTCCGGGCGAATGACCCTCTTCCTCACTCCTCCCCTGTCCCGAGCAGTTCATCAAGTTTTTCCTTCAGGATCGCGGTCAGGTGATCTCGTTGCTTTTTGTCAAATTTCCGAGGCAGCTCAATTTCGATGCGTCGCGGCATGAAGTGGATTTTCAGCTCCTTTTGCCTGATGGTCCTCTCCTTTCTTGACAGGCTGAATACTTCTTTACGACTAAGCTTATCATCTATGAACCTGCGGTAGAGCTCCCACTGAGGATCAGAATAACCGTTTTCATCAGTCTGCCCGGCTTTTCTGATAGCCCGCAGGGCCCTGACGTCATTGGTTGTTTTGTTATGCAGAAGGTCATCAATGATTCTCTTGTCCATATTCAGGGTATTCAGCAAATCGCCCACATATGTCTCGTCCTTGCCGATGGCCTGCGACAGTTCCTTCTTGTCGTTGAAGATGCCGGCATCGAGAATTTTGCGGAATGCCATTGCCCTTTCTATGTTATGCAGGTTTTTACGTTGCAGGTTTGCCACCAGGGTCATCACCTGGGTTTCGCGGTCGCCAAGCTCCCTTACGATGGCATCGATGCTTTCAAAATCCAGTAATTTATGGGCTTCAAGCCTGCGGTGTCCGTCTATCAGTTCGTAAGTGTCTCCGGTCTTCCTTACCACTATGGGCTGAAGAAGTCCATTTTCGCGGATGCTCTCCGCGAGTTTGAGCATTTCGCCATCCGGACCTTCGGAAGTGTCTGCCTGGCCTTCGATAAACCTGCCCTGCCATGGTGAAGCATGAATAATGCTAACGGGAATCGATAATATTGCATCGTTCATATCAGAGTAATTGCTTTAAAACAGCCGTAAAGTTATTCATAATTCTGAAAAGGCAAAATGACTGTTCTTGATTTATGCTACTGTATATCAATGTATTATAGCGAGTGTCGGTCATGACCGATTGCCAGGGATGCGCTTGCGTCGACGTGTCCGGTGTTTTTTCTAGAAAAAGCGATTTTTATTCGTTCTTGGGCGCTTTGCCACCGACATACGTCATGTTGACGACGAGGTCATCTTCTCTTTCGAGATAAGGATTGCCATTTTGGTCATGATTATAAACACCAAGAATTCCTCCGCTTGTGTCGTCGAATATCCAGTCAACTGCTTGTATTGTTTCTCCTGTAAGTTGTCCGAGATACATGACTGTTCCACGTGGAACAAATCCTATGCCGTGGTCGTAGGTGTTCGCTCTTGTCGTGCTGACCTGGTAGTGCGTGTTTCCTGGTTGTTGTTCTGTTCTGTCGTAGAAGATGTTGATGCTTCCTGCTGAGGTGTTGTAATTGGCTGATTCTATGAAATTCGCGTTGAGGATGACGAGTCCTGTCCCCCTGTTCCAGAAGTCTTGGTCGAAGAGTGCCGCCCTGTCTCTTATTGCTTGTTTTTCTTCTGGTGTGAGGTCGTCTGCGTAGGTTCCTGCTGAGAGGTCGAGTGATCGGGTGAGCCCGTAGATGTTCATCGCCCGGTTGCCTCCTGAACTGTACACCCATTCTTTCCCGCCGTTCACGTGCGTCCTGAATGAAACGTCGTTGTACATGTCCGTGTCCAGGCTTAATACCCACGCCGTGTCTCCTGAGATGCTCGGCGTGAAGAGGTCGTTGATCGTAGTGGTGAGCGTGGTCGTCCTTGACCCGTTGCTCGCCGTCGGTTGCTTTCTGCTGCGTACCACGGTGAGTATCTTCGCTTCTTTTCCTTGCGCCGTTGCGCTCGTCGTGGTGTAGTAGAGTTCTATGGGTGTGCTCGTGTCGTAGTCCCCGGTGAGCGTGATGTTCTGGACGTGTTGCGCGTCGGTGACGTTGTACGCGTGTTCTTGTCCGTCGTTGAGCGTCTTGATGATGAACACGAGCCCGTTGTCGTACTCATCTGCTGTCTGGTCGGCGAACACGACGCTTTCGCTGAAGCTGTTCGCGGCGATCTCTTCGATCGTCTCGTTCACGTTGTTTGCTCCGGTGTTGATGTTTGCGCTCCCGTTCTTTGTGGTGTATCCGGTCTTGCTGACGGTGTGGCTGATGCTCGTCGCGAGTGGTTCTGAGAATGTGTTCTCTGTTATGATATAGTTAAGGAGTGTGACGTTTCCTGAAGTGTTGGTGGTGCCGCTCTTGCTTTGTGATGTTGCTACGAGCGCTCCGCTGACGTTTTGGCTGTTTTGGTCTTTGATGTTGTATGTGATGTCGCCTGCCCAGTCGTTCGCGGTGAGTGTTCGGTTCTCGGTGAGCGCGGTGCCGACGCTCACGCTCTTCGCGGGGACGTCCTGGTGGCCGCTCCCGCTCACGTTGATGTCGTACGTGATGTTCTCGGTCGCTTGCGTGCTCGTCCAATTGTACGTGATGGTCTGTCCCGAGGTGTTCAGCGTCCTGGTGCCTTCGCTGTTGGTGAGGATGATGGGCGAGTCTCGTACGAGGTGTCCTTCTCCTGCTTCTGAGCTGATGAGGGTGATGGTGAGGTTGTGCTGGTAGTTGTTCACGACTTCCTCGATCGTCTCGTTCACGTTGTTTGTTCCGGTGTTGATGTTTGCGCTCCCGTTCTTCGTCAGGTAGCCTTCTTTGCTCACGGTGTGGCTGATCGCTGTGCTGACAGGCTCTGAGTAATTGTTCTCTGCGATGGTGAATGCGGTGAGCGTGACGTTGCCTGACGTGTTCGTCGTCCCGCTTTTTCCCTGCGAGGCGCTGACATTCGCTCCTGAGACGTTCTGGCTGTTTTGGTCTTTGATGGTGTACGTGATGTCGCCTGAGAAGTCGTTCGCGACGAGGGTTTCATCGATGCTCTTGCTCGCGCCCACGCTGGTCTGCTTGGCCGCGACGTCCTGGTGGCCCGTGCCTGTGGGGTTGATGTCGTACGTGATGGTCTCGGTTTCGTGCTCGCTCGTCCAGTGGTACGTCACGGTCTGCGCGCTCGTGTTCAGCGTCTTTGTTCCTTCGCTGTTGGTGAGGATGATGGGCGAGTCGCGCACGAGGTGCCCTTCTCCTGCTTCGCTGCTGATGAGGGTGATGGTCAGGCTGTGCTGATAGGCTGCTTGTTCGAGGTTGAATTCGAGCTGTTGGCCGCCGGTGGGGATGGGGATGTTCTTGATGATCAGGGTCCGGTAGCCGTTGCTGGTGATCCTGGCGCTGTCGATCTCGTCGTCGCTCATCGCTATTTCATAGTCGGGTGTCTTGTACGCGTTGTTCGCGACCACGGCGCTCCCTATCGTCTTGCCGTCGTCCCACGCGGTGATGGTCGCGCCGTTCGGGCTGCTCGCGGTGCCGTAGAGCCAGATGGTCTTGTTCAAGGTGAGCGGCGTGAGGTTGATGTCCAGGATCTTCTAGTCCGTGACGCTGTACTTCTTGATGAGGAAAGGCAGGCATCCTTCCTTCTCCGCTTTGACGCTGTCGAGTGTCTCCGTCGGGTTCTCGGTGATGAAGGAGAGCTCGTACGCCTTGTTGTACACGCTGGCCCTCTTGACTGGTTGTCCGTCGTCCCACGCGGTGACGCTCGTCCCTTCTGGCGAGCTGTTCGTGCTCATGATGGTGTGGGTGAACAGATCTTCCGCTGACCTGCATCCATTAAAGCAGAGGGCGGTAACAGCAATCACCGGTATTATAACCAACCGCGACCCCTTATTCTTGCAGGCAGAAAAAGAGATAAATATCCCTGCTTTTGAATGTATTCCGACTGAATGCATCTGGTAGCACAGTTGAAACGACTAAAATCAGGAAATTAATTGACTGACTTTATTTTGCAACTATTGATTTTGATTAATTGAGGTTTTTTAAAGCCAAATGATCGGCTGCAGTGATTTATTGGTTACAGAACCTTATTGCACTTTCATCTTCCAGGATTAAAGCTTACCATCTCTTTCTTACAAGTAATCGATCTCCTGTCAATTATATCTGAATATTCTGAGATTACATTCGCAATTGTTCTGTAATTTCTGCCATTATGATCGGTCAATTAATACAAAAACCCAAAGAGCCATAGCGGAATCGTTTTTCCCAAGCCATATACAATATCATCCTTCACGACGAATGCGTTATCAACTTCTGCTGATTGACTGCCGGTTTTCCTGCTGCCCCCTGCTTCAATTGTGTAACTGCCTGCAAATTTGTTGTTATAATACAACATTATGACATCGATATTGATGTTTTGACTCAACAATAATATTTCGGGGAAAACTCTATATGTTTAGAATTGCAGGGTTGCTGTCAGAACCCTTCAAGCAAGTTCAGAAGTTTCTCATGCTCAGTGCCGCCCGGGGCAATCAGTCCTCAGTTTGAGGCTCCGACACAGGAGGAGACTCAATCCCGCACGCGAAGTGTCGGGACGGCCGTCGGCAGTCAGAACCCGAAAAATTAAAAAGTCTCGAGTACCCTAAGCAACTTCTCTCTCTCCGTTAGCCCCTCTGTCTTCTTCAGCAACTCTGAGAGCCAGTTGCCGTACATGGGATTGGGAAGCACAATGTATCTTGTGCCGAAGAGCCGGCGGTCGGCATCAACAGCTGCAAAGCCATGGTCAGGTCCCCGTTTCTCGTAGATGCCACTGTGGTCGGCCAGGTTGTCTCCTACCAGGAGCAAAATCTCATAATCCTTTTCAATCAGCGCCCGTCTCTCCACCTTTGAGGAGGTGGTCTCCTTCAAAAGCATATGAGTGCTGTCAGCATTGACAAATCCCCAGGCCGCCATGTTTTCAATCGTGGGACCCATCTCCTGCACGGTTCTGTTGGAGACATAGAAGACTTCAACGCCCAGTGAATCAGCGTACCGGGTGAACTCCACCGCGCCCGGGAGAGGCCTGGCGCGGGCCAGTTCCACCCACCGGAACCAGTCGTTGTTGTTGAATGACTTCTTTTCAAGCACCTGCCATCCCTGAAAAGGGGAATTGTCAAGCAGGGTCTCATCAATATCAATAACCACCGCTGCAGGTTTCACCGGACCTGTGTGCGAGAAGTATCCCGCAGAGGCCCCTTCCGATTTACTTCCTGCCTGCCCGCCAATTGTCGGGGATTCAGGTTGGGTAAACGCCCCGGTCTCCGGCAGGATAACCTCACCAGCAGTTCCGGTGCGGCCATGCATCTCAAGGTTCGCCTTCAGCGCGGTCTCCGCATTCCGGAAACACTGGTAGAAAAGAGCGCGCATCTCTGCCGATTTCTGAAACCAGAGGGTTGCCAGTATCAGGTGATCCTGGTTTTCTTCGTCGTCCTGTACGGCTTGGCTTCTGGCTGCAAGTGAGCATGAGTCCACAGCGGTCACAGCTTTTACTTCACTGACGGTCTGGCCGTAATTGCCCTCCGCCGGGGTGGCTTGATGGTCAGTGACAGTCCGGGCAGATCTGCCCTCCTCTGGAACCGTTGTCTGCTTTACCGTGGCGCACGATGCCACCATTATCAGAAGGGTAACAATAATGAGCTTTTTCATCCGTTTTTATTCTGTTGAAAATAAACTATTTGTCGCAACTGATCCGATTTTGTTTGTTATTGCCTAATTAACAAATAATTGGCTGATGCGACTATAATGTTTGAAAGATATTTAACTTTATCCGAACTATACCAAAAAGCAACCTGCAATGTCAACCTTAAAGCTGATGCTGGGGATGATCCCCTCAACCTCCAAAATTGAACAGGAAGAGAAGGCTCTGATTGCCGAGTATGAAAAGATGATCGCCTTTGCCGGCTCGGAAGCACTGGCACGATACAACGTATTGCACGAGAGTGTCAACTCAGCCGGCTTCATCCAGAAAAAGAAGGAGATAGAAACGCTTGCCTACAAGGGCTCGGAGGAGCACGCCAGGGAGACGGAGTTCCTGGGCCTGCAGAAGGCAAAAGACATTGTATCATATTTTAAAACAGAAGGCAGCGCCCTCCTGAAGAATTTCCAGTCGCTCGACGGATCAGACAGGATAAAGGAGATCGAAGACCTGAAGCTGTTTGTACAATCTCCTGAGTTCAAACAAAAGGAGAAGATGAAGCCGGTGACATTCAAGGATACGGAGGAGTATGGCAAGTGGCTGGAATTCAAAAAACTGAAGAAAGACAAGGAGGTTAAGAAGAATCTTAATCCTGAAAAGGTGAAGAGGTTCTCAGAGCTGCAGGCCCTGGTGACCTCATCGGCCTTCCTGCTGAAGAAAAACATGAAGCCCGTCACATTCAGGGATACTCCCGAATATCAGAAACTGCAGGAGCTCAAAACCAAAAGCAGTGCTTCGGATATCGTTTCCTACTATAAGTTTCGCAACTCGAAGGAATATCACAACTACACAGGTGTCAGGGATTCCGCACGCCTGAAGAGGTACCATGAACTCCAGGAGTATCTCAGGACGAAGGAATTTTCAGAGAGGAAAGAGTACCTCCTCGACAAGCGCCGTTTCGAAAAGTCGGAGATGTTCACGGAGCTTAAGGAGTATGAGACCCTGAAGAATTCACCGGACATCAAATGGTACTTCAGCGTTAAGGATTCGAACAAGTTTGACATCCTCAAAAACCGCAAACTAACATTCAGCGATGAGTTCGACGGGACCGCCCCTGACAGCAACAAATGGCTCAACAAATATTACTGGGGTGATAAGCTGCTTCATGACAGCTACAGTATTGCCACCGATCTTCACTGTTACACCCCTTCGGACAATTTCGAGGTGCGTCACAGTGTGCTTCGCATCATCACCAAACCTCAGAAGATAAACGGCAAGGTATGGGATCCGTCAAAGGGTTTCTACAACAAGGATTTCAACTTTACCTCCGGCATCATCAACACCGGTGCCTCTTTCAGGCAGAAGTACGGCACCTTCACAGCCAAGATCAAACTTGCTGACCACAATGTGCGCAACGCCTTCTGGCTTATCGGCGACCGCATAACACCTCATGTCGATGTATGCAGGTCGGGCGGCGGAAAGGTCTGGTTTGACCTCTTCACATCGCCGGGCAGCCATTACAAGAAAAGCATCGGATCACGATACCTCTCTGATTTCTATATATACACCCTCGAGTGGACGCCCCAAAGTCTCATCTGGAAGATCAACGGCGTGGAGGTGATGCGTCAGACAACCGGCGTGCCACAGGAGGAGATGTATATCAACCTCGCAGGAGGAGTTGACAAACCCATTGGCGGTATTTCTTCCATGGAGGTTGACTGGGTTCGGGTTTACCAGCCCAAATAACTGCACAAAAAAAGGATATTATGCATCAATACAGGTACCGCCGGGTCTGAGACCCGGCGGTACCTGTATGCAGGCAGTAAACTGATTGGTTTGCGGAGCGATGGGTCTGAGACCCGTTGTTGCCAATTTTTATGCAGGTATCTGTAACATTTGGGGTGTTCAGGCCGTCTTTATAGTGTCAGTGCATTGACCTGGATGACCGTAAAAGAGTACAATAACGCCGTCAGGGAGTTTGGAGACCACGTCTACCGTTTCATCCTCCGCAGCATAAAGGACAGCCACAGGGCTGACGATATTGTACAGGATACCTACGAGAAACTGTGGCGCTGCGTCACTGAAATAGAGTATGTCGCCGTGAAATCATGGCTCTTTTCAACGGCATACAACAGGATGATTGATGTTATCAGGAAAGATTCAAGGATCATAGGCATTGAGTATTATGATGACAGCTCACTATATGCGGAGGAGAGCAGCAGCGACCTGAACGAGGTGCTGCACCGGGCCCTGGAGACCCTTCCGCATGCTCAGCGGTCGGTCATCCTGCTGCGCGACTATGAAGGATATAACTACAGGGAGATAGGTGAAATAACCGGATTATCGGAGGCGCAGGTCAAGACCTACATCTTCAGGGGACGTGTGGCTCTCAGGAACTATCTTGTAAAGACATCGGTATGGCAATAACGGAAGATATGGAATTTCCCCGGCTGACACCGTCTGGTGACAGGCTGCCATCTGGTCGCAGGCTGTTCCGCAAGCCTGAAGAGCTTACTGATGAACAGTTTGACCTGCTGGCGGCTGCATGGGCAGAAGAAGCCATTGACGGCGATGCCTTGTCTGAGGCAGAATCGGTCATGGCAGCCGATAACGGCAGAAGGTCACGCGCGGAGAGCTTCCGCCGCCTCCGTCTTGTGCCAGGCAGTGAACACTGGCCCGGCATGCGGTCATGTCTCAGGCCTGATCCCGTCAGGCTATCATTCCGCCGTGCAATCATGCCGGCTTTGATGGCCGCCGCAGCCCTGCTGGCGCTTATCATCGCAGGACCGGCATCGGGCAGGCTGAAAATCAAGGAATCAACCGGTATTGCCAGCGCCCCCACTGCCATGACTGCCGCAGAGATACCGGCATCCCGCCCCATTGTAGTAAACAACATCAGGAATGAGGCTGAGGTTAATCTCCTTACGGCAGAAAGCAGCCACGATGAGGCTCAGGTGTATCGCCCCGCAACAGATAGCAGTCAGAATGAGGATGATCTCTTTGTCTCTTCAGGCACGGGCCGTGTATTACCATTGGTCCTCGCATATAATGAGGCAGCTATCTCTTCTCTTTCGCCAGGATTAAGGCATCAAATGGTACCGGTCAGTATGACTGAGGTCACACCGGTGCCAACCCTGGCAGAGGAGAAGAACTGGATGCTCAGGGGTATAACCCTGATAGCCGGCGCTGTGACCGGAAAAGAAAAGGAGATAGACGGATATGCCATCGCCAACAGCTGTGTCAGCGGCATCAACAACCTTCTGGGATGGGAGATGGAACTGGAAAAGGTGAGCAACAGGGCAGGTGATCCTGTGGCAGTCAGCTTCAGTTCATCGCTGCTTTCATT
>Ga0123334_1004973_pt1 | contig 13146 bp, 13 predicted proteins | sample BiotimSIPDNA_FD_89706 | JGI IMG/M metagenome (GOLD analysis project Ga0123334, IMG submission 89706) | Anaerobic biogas reactor microbial communites from Washington, USA - Biogas_R1 time_0 SIP DNA | ecosystem: Engineered > Bioreactor > Anaerobic > Unclassified | place: Washington, USA... | reverse complement strand
TGGGCAGAAGCATCGTCTCCTCCAAAAGTCACATCCGCACCACAGTACCGACAGAACTTGGAATTGTCTTCTATTTCTTTCCCGCAATTTTTACAAAACATAAACCTCTCCTTTTCTTGTTTTTATTATTGGCATTTTGTCCGCATCAGTCACATAAAAAAAACAGTCCTCTGCAAGCAACCGGCTCCCGTTAGTGGTGCCAGTATCACAAATGCAAAAAACTGTCTGAAAAAACAGATACGGTTCTTTTCATAGGCCCTCTCAAACTTTCGTATTCCAAGGCATTATACTTTTAATATATTTACAATATTATAATTGGTCGGGTTTGTCAATGGAATACGAAGGGATGATTTTGAGTTTCAAAATGATTTTTTTAACAAGCTTCTTTGCCCAAAAACAGAATATATTAGTTTTAATGCAGCCCATGATGTAATATCAGCAGAATCAAGAGGAGGGGAAACCTCAACCAAGTCCATTGCTTTTATGGGAAGATTTGCGATTAATTCTTTAAGTATTTTCATCAACTCTCTAGTACTTAGCCCTCCTGCCTCTGGGGTTCCTGTTCCGGGGGCAAATGCCGGATCCAGGACATCAATATCAAGAGTAAGATAGATTGTGTCATACCCTTCATATCTTTCACTTATTTTGGCGATTACATTGTAAACACCTTTTTCAAAAATTTCCTCTGCTTCTATCACCAATATATCTTTATGTTTTCTATAGAATTCAACCTCTTCTTTTTCATAAGCCCTGATACCAACAAATGTCATTCCCTCATCATTCAAGTTATTGCAGTTTTCTATGGCTCTTCTAGCCGGAGATCCATGAGACCAAATATGTCCTTCGAAATTATCACATAAATCACTATGTGAGTCAAAGTGAATGTATCCGATTTTTTCTTTCCTATGTACTTGCCCAAACGCTTTCATCAAAGGAATTGTAATTGAATGATCTCCCCCTATGAAAATACAGAACTTTTCGGTTCCCATAATTACTTGGGCTTCCCTCTCAATTGTATTAAAAAAACGCTCCCAGTTTAAATCGGGTTGGAAATTTCCATTATCCTTAATTTTAAGATCTTCAAAAAATATACCATTTTCGTTTGACGGAGGCAAAACTCTTGATAAATACCTTATTCTATCTGCCGCGCTTGCCGCACCCTTTCCAACACTTGCAGCATTGTCAAAAGGAATTCCCTTTATATATATATCGGCTTCCTTATCGGAATCAGTTAACAACCCTGACCAGTCAAGCCCAAATCTCTCTAATTGTTTTTTCTCCATGCTTTCTGCCCTCTCCTTTTTTCTTAATACACTTCTTGGCAATCATATTCGGCAGAAATTATTTTTTATATATAATAATTCCTGCCGAATTAAGATAATATCTTCAAAATATGTCAACAATTAATTGTTTTCATAAGCAGCTTTTAGCACTTTCATATATCCGGCTTTGTCAATGGCTCTTGCATTATTTTCCGAGAGCATATTTCTGGCAGAAGCTTCAGCAATCTCATCAAATTTATCCGGAGATATATATTCAAGCTCTTTTAATGTTGGTATTTTTACTTTTTTGTTTAGTTCTTTAATTTTCGATATTCCTTCCAAAGCTATTTCCTCTTCTGTTTTTCCCTTCGTATAAACACCTAAGCACCTGGCTATTTCAGCATATCTCTTGCTATTACCAGGAAGATTGTATTCCATTACATAAGGAAGAAAAATCGAATTCCCGACTCCATGAGGTGTATCGTACCATCCTCCGATTGTCTCGGAAATAGCATGCACTGCACCAACGTCCGCATTGCCAAAAGCTATACCGGCCATCATACTTCCCAACATCATATTTTCGCGAGCCTCTATATTGTCTCCCTGTTCAACGGCAGTAACAATACTTTTGCTGATTAATTCTATTGCCCTCAATGCTAAAACATCAGTAAGAGGTTGACCGATTTTACAGGTATATGCTTCAATGGCATGCGTCAAAGCATCTACTCCTGTCGAGGCGGTCAATGATGGCGGTAAAGAAATCAATAGCTCCGCATCGACGATGGCCACTTCTGCAGCTATCGTCCCAAGTTCCCAGAGACTCATTTTATGTTTTCGTTTTGTATCTGTTATCACAGCAACAAATGTAACTTCACTTCCCGTGCCTGCAGTTGTAGGTATGCAGATTGTCGGTAACATACCATTTTTTAGGGGAACTCCCTCCCAATCCTGACACGTACCTCCGTTTTTAACTAAAATGGCAGTGGCTTTCGCCTGGTCCATAGAACTCCCGCCACCAATGCCAATAATTACGTTAGCCTCCATATCCAGTGCCATTTTTGCAGATTTCATACAATCAACGTCCCGGGGATTGGATTTTACCTCGTTATAGACTTCGAATTCTATTTTTTCTTTTGACAAGTTTTCTTTTATTTTGTCCATTGTAGAAGTCTCTGATAAAAAGGAATCCGTAACGATTAATACTTTTTTCGCTCCAAGCGAAACAGCTTCCTGGCCCACCTTCAAAACCGATCCGGCTCCATATACAATTTTTGTTCTGTGAAAAAACTCATTAATACTCATTTTTTTAACCTCTCAAGCTTTAGTGCTGTATCCACCGATATTGTTTCTGACTAATATTAATTTTGCAAGTATGAAATATAAAATTGCTACAAATATTACAGAAGCGCCGGATGCAGTAAGATATTTAAATGGCTCTTGATATACTAATGTGGCAGGATTTAGGAACAACAGATAAAAAGGCATTCCTGCCGCAAAGGATACTATTGCAACCCAATTAAATCCTTTCCAAAAAGAATATTTTGATGTCTTGGTATTATCATACAAACCTACAACGTCAAGTCTTTGTTTTCTTAATAAGAAATAATCAACACAATTAATTGCTACCATAGGGCAATAGAATGTGCATGTAACACCAAGCATAATATAAAAGTTATCATATATTTGTGATGGCCATAAGATTAATCCGATAATTCCGGGCAAACAGAATATAGCTATGACTACAGGCCATTTTTTATTTCGAAAAAATTTAAAATTCTTTAATCCCAAGCATATCCCATATGTAACGATTGCATTAGATGTAATGTTGGCTATTGCAACAAATACTAATGCCAAAACTCCCAGTACAACTCCTCCCAATGGGATCATCCATTCTGTTGGGTCACTGCTGCCAATTGTCACTGCTGCAGCGCAGCCAACAGCTGTCCCCAAAGATGCCGCCAATATTAATCCGGCAAGGTTTGCCCAGTATGCCGCCCTTGTAGTTTTGCAGAGCCTTGCCATACCGCCCATATTTGGCCACCAAGACAAACCTGCTCCCAAACTTAATTCAAAAGCCAGCAGAAAATTAACCCATTCACTGTCAAATGGTGCAATTGGAGGAGCATTTACAATAACATCCCATCCAACGTCCTTTGATAATATGATTAATAATGCAATAATTGTAATTATTAGTAATGGAGCAACAATTATATTAAATTTTCTTATTACAAGGGGGCCTCTCCAAACAACGAGAAACACTATTGCAACAGAAACTATTGACATTACCCCAACAAATCCAGGCCCCATGGTGTCCGTTTTTACAGCTGTACTGACAACATTATCAACAGCTCTTCCAAACATTATTGATAGTATAATAAGCCATGCCACCTGGAATACAAACATAAATACCATAACAATTGCTTTTCCCCGATTTCCCATATAACTACTTGAAATCGTATAATTGTCTGCTCCGTATTTTGCACTGGGCACTGATGTACCCATTGCCATCAATAACACCGCTGCCATATTGCCTGCCAGGGTCGCTATAACAGCCGGCCAAAAATCAACAAAAAGCGAAACCGTACCACCAATTAAAAAACACCAGGTAGCAATGGCAAAGCCAATATTTATACAGCTGTTGTCAAATAAGCTGTATACTCTTTCTTCTTTCATTACAGGAAGCATTCCGAATTGAGCTTCCTTATTAGCATCAAAACTATTATTACTCATTTCTGTCTCCTTCCAATTAACCGATACTCAACCTAAAAGCTTCAATAAATACAGGCAATAAACCCGCCAAGACAAACAATGCAAGTATAAATGCCCAGTCAATCTTTTTTAGCGGAGGAACAATATCACCCTTTTCTTCAATGGTGGCTACTCTTTTACATAATTCCTTTTCGAGTTCTTCATCCAAACCGGTTTTCCCCTTTAATTCGCTATAAACACTTTCATAACTTTTCATTTTCTTCTCCTTTCCTCACTTTTTTTGCAATGCAATAATGGATATAAATTCAAAAACTATATTGCTTGCCAGAAATGCTGTTATTTGTGACGGATCCACGCAAGGCAAGACTTCAACAATGTCGTAACCTATAAAACTGATATCTTTTAGTTTTCTTATCATATCAAGTATTTCCATACTTGAGAATCCGCCTACTTCTATGGTTCCTGTTCCCGGTGCATAAGCAGGATCTACAAAGTCAATGTCGAATGAAAAAAAGGCCTTTTTATCTCCAACTCTATTAATAATACGTTCAATGGTATTAGCCAGCCCAATTTCTCTCATTTCGAAGCTTGTTATGACTTCAAACCCCAGGTTTTCTGATTCAATTAAGTCTTTTTCGGAATAAAAAGTTCCCCGCATACCAATTTGAATGGAATGCTCTACATCAATAAGTCCTTCTTCCAGAGCTCTTCTAAAAACTGTTCCATGATTGTATTTTTTTCCGAAATATGAATCTATGGTGTCAAAATGAGAATCAAAATGAACTAAAGCCACCGGTCCATGAATTTTTGCTATTGCCCTTAACTCACCTAATGTAATTGAATGATCGCCACCAAGACAAATTGGAATTGCACCGCTCTTAACTACTGGTAAAAGTTCCTTTTCTATTCTTTCATATGTGTCTTCAATATATCCGGGATTAACAGAAACATCTCCATAGTCAACCCCTGACAATTTTTCAACAACATTTACCTTTTGAGGAGCATTATAAGGTTTAATCAACGAGGATATATCTCTTATTGCCGAAGGTCCAAAACGAGATCCTGTTCTGTAAGTAGATGCGGTGTCAAAAGGAATACCAATCACTGCGTAATCAATGTCTTCTGTTGTTTTGATATTTGGAAGTCTCATGAATGTCTTTATCTCTGCAAATCGTGGAACTTCCAATGAATTTATCGGTACATATTTATTCATTCTTGCCTCCTTTTTTTGAATGCACTTTAATTGATATATTTATACTTTTATTATAAAGCAATTATCATGCCAGTTGCTTTTCCTTTGGTTTTTCAACGTTTTTTACTTCTCAGGCAAATCAAAAGACGAGGCAAATGCAAAAATGCACTTATCTCGTCTTTATTTTCCTAAAAAACATAGCATTTCTAGTCAATACTTCATATGCAAAAACGCACTACACGATGCATTTTTGCATTTACGCTTTTTCTTCATATCTGTTTAGTTTTCTTCTTATTGTTGTGACATTCACTCCTATTTCTTTTGCCGCTTCTGCAATAGAACCTTTTTGTTCAATTACACTCTTTAAAAGTTTACAGTCAAATTGTCCCAAAATCTTTTTATAATTTTCCGGATTGAAGTTTTCGAACTCACTGAAATGTACGGTTTCGTCCAATATTTCAAAGGGTAAATCTTCTGTTTCTATACTGCTTTTTCCAATACTGACCATTAATCTTTCTATCAAGTTTTCAAGTTCTCTTACATTACCCGGCCATGAATATCTGATCATCTTATTTATTACCTCTGGGCTCATTTTTTTGTTCCACCCGTATTTGCTGTTTATTTTCTTTTCAACAACACTTATTAAAGATAAAATGTCTTCAGGTCTTTCCCTCAAAGCAGGTATATGGATTGGCACAACATTTAATCTATAGTACAAATCCTCTCTGAAAAGTTTTTCTTCAACCATTTTTTCCAAATTCATATTTGTCGCCGCTATTATCCTTATATCAAGTTCTCGAAGATCCTTACTGCCAACGGGAACAATTTCACGGTCTTGAATCGCTCGCAGTATCTTTGGTTGCATTGACAAAGGCATTTCTCCTATTTCGTCCAATACAACAGTCCCTCCGTTACCCAATTCCAAAAGACCCACTTTGCCTTCTTTTTCTGCCCCGGTAAATGCGCCTCTCTCATATCCGAATAATTCCGACTCGAAAAGAGTCTCGGGAATAGCACTGCAGTCAATTTTTATATATGGTCCGTTTTGTCTTTTACTTCTCTTATGTATAAACTGACTCAACACTCCTTTCCCAACACCGGACTCTCCTGTGATAAGGACTGTAGAATCCACTTCGGCAACTGTCAATGCAAGTTTAATTACTTTTTGCATCACAGTATTTTTTGATTCTATATCTACAGTTTTGAATTGCTCTTTTCTGAGGACTTCAATCTCTTTTTTATATTTTGCAGTCTGGTGTTCTTTTATGTAAAGTTGCTTTTTTAAAGTATTTAAATCAGTAATGTCTCTGGAATTAACAATTATTTTGTCAACCGATCCTTCTTTATAAATTGGTGTTCCTGTAACAAGTATCTCTTTGCCGTTCTTGGCAGTCTGCATTATTGTTGCCGGTGCATTTGTCTCCAATACTATAAGTGTGACCGACTCGGAATATACACCATCTTCAACTAGTTCCCTTATATTTTTTGCCTTTGCTTCTTTTTCAGTCAACCCTTCTATCCTTGTACATGCCTGATTTAAATATAATGTTCTTCCGTCTTTGTCCAAGATATGAATGCCATCATGAGAAAATTCAAATGCAGCTTTGAACATTTCGATTTGGGCCTTTTCACTTAGATGTTCCACTTCATACCTCCAATGCATATAGTACAATGGCTTGCATAAGTAATTTAATATCTATTATTTTCGAATTACTTTAGCAGATTTCTTTATTAATAATACACCATTTGCTCTTTGTGGGCAACGTCACAGTAAATGCACCTGTAGATCCTGTTTTCCCTGTCGGCCAGCAGGAAGGTGTGCTTTATTTCCTGCTCCGTGGAAGTTATACATCTGGGATTATGGCATCGTATCACATTAGTCAGTTTTTCCGGTAATTCCAGATTCTTCTTTTCATGTAATTTTCCGTTTTCTACTATATTGATGGTTATGTTGGGATCTATGTATCCCAGCATATCCATGTCAAGGGTGATCATTTCATCTATTTTTATTATATCTTTCCTTCCGTATTTTGTACTGCGGGCATTCTGAACTATTGCCACGCTGCATTTCATTTTTTCCAGATGGAGCAGTCTGTATATATCCATTCCCCTGCCCGCTTTTATATGATCCAGCACTATACCTTTTTTTATTCCGTCTACATTCATCTCCTCATCTCCTTCTCAAGACCCAGCAATGTCATGATAAGTGCCATCCTTATATATTTCCCGCAAAGAGCCTGCCTGAAATAGCAGGCCCTGGGGTCATCATCCACAACCACTGATATTTCATTTACCCTGGGCAGGGGATGCATTATGCAAAGATCCGGTTTCGCCGGTATTAGTTTTTCTGCATCGAGTATATAAGTATCTTTCAATCTTGCGTAGTCCTCTTCATTAAAAAACCTTTCCCGCTGCACCCGGGTCATATAAAGTACATCCAGGTCCTCCATTACTTCCTCCATCTTTCTGACTTCCCTCCATGAGCAGCCGGACTTATCCAGTATCATCCTTATGTAGTCGGGAGCTCTAAGCTCCTCCGGTGAAATAAGAATAAATTCATTCCCCGGATATTCGGACATGGCTTCTATCAGAGAATGTACAGTTCTTCCAAAACAGAGATCCCCGCATAATCCTATTACCATACTTCCCAGTCTTCCCTTTTCTGTCTTTATCGTCAGAAGATCCGTAAGTGTCTGAGTGGGATGAAAATGACCGCCGTCCCCGGCATTTATCACCGGCACTTCCGTCCTAGTGCAGGCAGCCTTGGGGGCTCCCTCCTTTGGATGTCTCATGGCTATTATGTCCGCATAAAAACTGACAGTTCTCACTGTATCACTTACACTTTCTCCCTTTGCCGCAGAGCTGGAATCCGCCGATGAAAACCCGAGAACATTACCTCCCAGTTCTATCATGGCTGCTTCAAAGCTGAGCCTTGTCCTGGTGCTGGATTCAAAGAAAAGCGTCGCGAGTTTTTTGCCGCGGCAGACATCTTTATACTCCCCGGGGCACTCCATTATCCTTTGGCCCAGGGCAAGCATCTCTTCCAGGTCTTTCCGGGTAATATCCCTGATGCTTATCAGATTCCTTGTTTTTTTATTCATCCTTCGCTCCTTTCGTAAGGCCTTGGTCAGAAGGGCAATCTCTGAATCTTATGATCTCCATTGCCTCTTTTGCAGATATATATCCTCTCTCTTTTGCTGTTTTGACCAGGGAATCAAGATCGCAGAGACTTATGTTCACCAAGTCATTTTCCTTTAGCTTTTCTTCGGCCTTTTTCATTCCGTATGTGAATATGCTTACAATGCCCAATACCTTTATTCCCGCCTCTCTCAAAGCCCCGGCAGTATCAACGGCGGATCCCCCGGTGGAAATGAGGTCCTCCACTATCACCGCTTTCTGCCCGGCTTCTGTTTTGCCCTCTATCCTGGCTGTCCTTCCGTGAGTCTTGGCGGAGCTCCTTACATATCCCGCCGGAAGATCCAGTATATGCGCCGCCAACGCCGCGTGGGCTATCCCCGCAGTACTGGTCCCCATTATGATCCGGCATTCGGGGAAATTCTGTTTGATACACTCTGCCAGAGCATTTTCGATAATTGTTCTGGTCCCTGGAAAAGACAGTATGATCCTGTTGTCACAGTATATGGGACTTTTTATACCGCTGGCCCATATGAACGGTTCTTTCGGCCTCAAAAAAACCGCCCCGATAGAAAGCAGCTCTTCCGCAATTTTCTCCATTTTATTCATCCCCTTTCCTGATTCTCATTTTTTGTCCCTTTTCAAATTCTTCTATACATCTTTTATATGCCTTCACCGGGTCTTCTGCTTTGGTTACGGCTCTTCCAACAACTATGTGATCTGTCCCTGCTTTTCCACCGTCAATGGGGGAGGATACCCTTTTCTGATCATCTGTTTCGGTATCGCAAAAACGTATACCCGGGCTCACCGTGAGAAAATCTGTGCCGCATTCTCTGTGTATCCTTTCTGCCTCCCAAACAGAACAGACGACTCCGCTGAGTCCCGCATTTTTTGCAGCTATGGCATAGTGGATCACCGTATCTTCCATTGATGCATTTATAAGAAGATCTTCTTTCAGCATTCTGATTCCGGTGGAAGTCAGCTGGGTAACAGCTATGACTTTCGGTACTCCAAATGGTCCCGAGGAAAATCCTCTCATGGCAGACCCCATCATTTCCCTGCCGCCTGCCGCATGGATGCTGCACATATCTATATCGAGTTCTGCCAGGGCCTCCGTGGCTTTTTCCACAGTATTGGGGATATCATGAAGCTTTAGATCCAAAAAAACTCTGTGCCCTCTTTTCTTTATTTCCCTCACTATATCCGGTCCCTCAGAGTAAAAAAGCTGCATGCCTATTTTCACATATGGCTTTTCTTCTCTGAATCTGTCGAGGAAAAGAAAAGTTTCTTCTTTTCCTTTCATATCAAGTGCTATTATTACTGTTTTTTCCATGCTGCACCTCTTATTTCATCCAGATCGTTTATCCCCGATCTTTCCATCAGCGCCGGCAGCTCCTCTATGATTTTCCTGCATACCCATGGATCGATCAGATTGGCCGTGCCTATCTGGACCGCATGGGCTCCGGCCATTATCATTTCCAGAACTTCCGATGCTCTGCTTATTCCCCCTATTCCCATTACCGGTATGTTCACAGCTTTTGCCGTATCGTGGACCATTTTCAGGGCTATCGGAAATATTGCCGGGCCTGACAGCCCGCCGCTTTTATTGGCCAGTACCGGTTTTCTTGTTTTGATATCCACCCTCATTCCCGCAAGCGTATTTATCAGACTGAGTCCGTCCGCTCCTGCTTTTTCGCAGGCCTTTGCTATGGCCGCTATATCCGTCACATTGGGACTGAGCTTCATATAAACGGGCTTTTTTGAAACTGCTTTCACGGCTTTGGTCACTTCTCCGGCTGCCTCAGGGGATGTTCCGAAAGCCATGCCCCCTCCGGATACATTGGGACAACTGATATTGACTTCTATGATCCCCACTTTATCCGACCTGCTTATTTTTTCAGCACAAAGGGCATATTCTTCAATGCTGAAGCCGCACACATTGGCTATTACCTTTTTAGTGAAAACCTCTGATAATGCAGGGATTTCATCATTTATCACAGCATCGACTCCCGGGTTTTGAAGACCGACGGAATTGAGTATTCCTCTTTCACATTCAGCGATCCTGGGCCCCTCATTTCCGTATCTTCGCTTCATGGTTGTTCCTTTTAATGCTATGGAACCCAGTATATTTATGTCGTAAAGTTCAGCAAATTCTCTGCCGTAACCGAAAGTGCCGCCGGCAGGTATGATGGGATTTTCCAGCATAAGCCCGCTTATGTGAACTTCTGTATTTACCATAATATTTCCTCTCTTTTCAGTATGGGGCCTTCTCTGCATATCCTTTTGCTTCCTCCGGTCGTTTTGCATGAGCAGCCCATACATGCTCCGAAACCGCAGCCCATTCTGGACTCAAATCCAAACTGTCCTCCCGCTGATTTTTCCCAGACAGCCTTAAGCATGGATGTGGGTCCGCAGGCAAAAACATATTCATCTCCTGACATAAGATCCGTCACCAGGCCCTTTTCCCCCGGGCTGCCGTCTTCAGTCACCACTGTCACATCAGAAGTAATATCCCTGAAATTTTCTTCATAGAAAACTTCATCTTTACTGCCGAAGCCCAAAATCACTTTCGGTTTTATGCCCCTTCTCAGTAGTTCCTTGGTGAGTCCGTAAAGGGGCGCCGTTCCGGTGCCGCCTCCGGCTATGAGAAGACTGCTGCTTTTACGGAGGAGTAGACTGCAACAGTCTTCCATATCATAACCATTGCCGAGCGGACATAGTACGCTCAGCTTTTCCCCAACGGCCATGCTGCTCATGGCCTCCGTCCCACCACCTGCGATCTTATAAACTATGCATATATATTCCCTTGTTCGGTAGCAAATTGAAAACGGTCTCTTAAGGAAGAAACCCTTTACTTCCAGATCTATGAACTGCCCGGGTCTTTTTATTTCTCCGGTGTCTCCCATAAGCTTCATTTCATAGGTGTTTTTTGCTATCAGTCTGTTTTCTATCACTTCATAGTACTGCTGTTTCATTTTTTTTCTTCTCCTCTGCTTCAAATACCACTTTGCCGTCCAGGAAAGTCATTACATTCACTCCCCTTACTTCCATGCCCTCAAAGGGAGTGCTTTTGCCCTTGGAAATAAATTTTTCGGAAGATATTATATGAGGTGTTTTGGCATCCAGAACTGCCAGATCTGCGGGCATACCTTCCTTTATGTAAGGACTTTTTTTGTCTTCAGATATGAATCTTTTGCAAGGTGCTTCAGTCATGATTTTTATAAGCCTTTCAAGGGTCACTATCCCAGGCAGTACCAGACCGGTATAAAGAACGGGAAATGCTGTCTCTATGCCCGAAACTCCCGGAAGGCTTCCCGCCATTCCCCCTGCCTTTTCTTTGAAGCTGTGGGGAGCATGATCGGTGGCAATGATCTCAATCGTCCCGTCTAATATGCCTTCAATAAGAGCTTCCCTGTCCTTGGCTGAACGCAAAGGCGGTTCCATGCGGAAGCGGCCTTCATCACAGACATCTTCTTCGGTAAGCAGCAGGTGATGAGGCGTTACTTCACAACTAATATCCGCCCCGGCCTTTTTCGCCTGCCTTACTATTTCCACGCTCTTTGCCGTTGATACATGGCAAACATGATATCTGCAACCTGTTTTCAGACAAAGCTCTGCATCCCGCTTTACCTGTGTCCATTCCGCTCCGGGATCTCCCCGGGAGAAGTTCTCATCTTCACAATGGGAGGCTATGATCCTGTTCAGTCTTTTTGCCTCCTTCATGGCGGCTTCCATAAGTTCATAAGACCGGACACCTTCACCATCATCGCTGTAGGCTGCCACATGATCTTTCATCTCTTCCATATTTGACAATCCTTTTCCCCGGGATATCCTGCCGTAAGGTATGACATTGATCACAGCATCTTTTTTTATGATGTCAAGCTGCTTCTTCAGGCTTTCCATATCCTGGGGCGGAGGAAAAACATTGGGCATGGTGCACACTGTTGTATATCCCCCTGCTGCTGCTGCGGCAGAGCCGGTCTTTATGGTCTCCTTGTATCCCTGTCCCGGCTGCCTGAAATGAACATGTACATCCATCATTCCGGGTATAAGAAAAGAGTTATCACAATGGATAACTCTTCCGTCAAAATCTGTATGATATTTTGTGTCTTCACTGTCCGAAACCTTTGATGAGTCTGAAATAATGGCCTGCCCCGAACAATCTGTCGGGTTTAAAGGAAACACCGGATCCGAAACCCCTTCCCTTAAAGGAAAGATGTAAATGACCCTTCCCCGGTCTATCATTATGTCTCTTCTTTCGAATCCCCCGGCTGTCAGTATGGTGCCTCCTTTTAGCAATATCCGCATTTCGCTTATCCTCTGCTTTTTCACAAATTTTTAGTAGAATATCACACCTTTCTCCACTTGTCAATAAAAGTTTCCCACTTAGCCTGCAATTTTTTTATTGACAGAGAAAAAATTCAATGTTATGATACTTTAAACCGTTGAAGAAGTGTGAGTAGGTTTGCAGGATACCGACAAAGAGAGTTGCGGGCGGTGTGATCGCAGCATGGAGAATCGAACTGAATGGGCTTTTGAGGGCTAGCCGAATCAAGTAGGTAAGACGGAGTAGGACCTTCGTGAACAAAGCCGGTATGTGTTTGCATACGCCGAGTGGACGCTAATAAGCGTCAAGTTGGGTGGCACCACGGGTGAAATAATTCTCCTGTCCCAGCAGTTATTCTATTAAACTGCGGAACAGGAGTTTTTATATTGTTCCGCAAAGGAAAGGATGGTAAAACCATGAAAAAAGAAATACCTTACAAAATCTATCTGACCGAAGAAGAGCTGCCAAAGACATGGTACAATATGCGCGCCGACATGAAAAACAAACCGGCACCCCTCCTG
>Ga0123334_1004972_pt1 | contig 13147 bp, 6 predicted proteins | sample BiotimSIPDNA_FD_89706 | JGI IMG/M metagenome (GOLD analysis project Ga0123334, IMG submission 89706) | Anaerobic biogas reactor microbial communites from Washington, USA - Biogas_R1 time_0 SIP DNA | ecosystem: Engineered > Bioreactor > Anaerobic > Unclassified | place: Washington, USA | collected... | reverse complement strand
CGCTGTTGGCGGGCACCGGGATCACCTTCGGCATGTACGTCGGCAAGACCCCCGAGCATGAGAACGAAGTGGCTGGCATCCGACTGCCCGAAGGCACGTCCCGTGCTCAGTATGAGGCCAAGCTGGGGCAGATACGAGCGCAGGGCTCGAGCGAGACGGTTTATCCGGCGGAGGAGCTGTGCTCCCGGGAGGCCATGCGCCGGCCCGGCGGTCAGCCCCGCATCTTACTCACCAACGTGAAGCAACTGGAGTTGCTACTTACTCGCCAAAGGGACGTCGAGTTGTTTGCGGATGCCCGGCTGGACCTACTGGTTTTCGACGAGGCTCACACCTTCACCGGTGCTCAGGGTGCCGAGACTGCATGTCTCGTGCGTCGGCTGCGGGCGTTCTGTGGGCTCGCAGCGCAAGACACCGTATGCGTGGCTACGTCGGCCACCATCGTTGACCAGAACCATCCGGATCCAGCTCGGGGATTTGCCTCGCGCTTCTTCGGAGTGCCCGCCGAAGACGTGGTCATAGTGGGCGAGGCTTATCAGCGCGAGATCTGGGCTGACGATCGGTTTGTGACGGCCGCTCCGGCGGAGGACCCGGCCGTCCTTCTGGATGCGTGCGTCCGCGCTGTGGAGATGGGAGAGCCGGACGTCTACACGGAGGTGGCCAGGGTCTACCACACGCTCACCGGCCGTCATTTGCCTGCTGGCGACTGGCAGGAGGCCCTGAACGCGGAGTTGTCGTGCGCTCAGATCCCCTTCCGGCTAAGCGAGTTGCTGACGCAGCCGCTGGCGTTGGAGATCCTCCCCGCCATGCTCGAGCCTCTGGTGGGTCGTCCGGTGACGGAAGCCGAGATACTGACCTGGCTCACGCTTGGCGCCGCCGCGCGGGATGATGGGCGGCCCTTGCTGCGGCCCGTCATCCACGGCTTCATCCGTGGCGTCAGCGGAGCCGTGGTTACGTTCCCCGATGGTAACGAGCCCAAGCTTTGGCTGGCCGCCGAGGACGAAATCGAGATAGACGACGGCGAGCAGCACGCCCACCTGGCTCTGCTTACCTGCACCGTCTGCGGCCAACACTACTTCACCACCGCTCTCAGGGATTTCGAGTTCACCGGCAGGGTGCCCGGCGGCGGTGAGGCGGTGGGCAGTGAGGTCTGCTGGGAGCCCTTGGAGGAAGCGCTGGGTGGGCGCCGCGTTGTGCTCGTGGATCGGATCGTCGGTGGGGCCGACGATGAGGATCTGGAAGAGCACGAGCGAGTGGCAGCCGTCTACCTGTGCCGGCACTGCGGTGCGGTACACGCAGCGGAGGTCTCACGATGCCTGCATTGCGGGGCCGCCGGGACGCCGGTGAAGCTCTTCGCCGTGAAGCAGAGAAAGGACAACCCTGGGCAGCTCACCTCATGCCTTTCGTGCGGATCCACGGGCCGCCGGGTGGGTAACCACTATCGGGAGCCGGCAAAGCCTGTGCGGGCGGTCAACGTAGCCGACGTGCACGTACTTGCCCAGGATATGGTCCACAACTCCGAGCGTCCCCGACTGCTAGTCTTCTGCGACAACCGCCAGGACGCCGCCTTCCAGGCCGGCTGGATGAAGGACCATGCACGCCGGTTCCGTCTGCGCGCGCTGATGGCCGAGGCTATGAGGGAGCGGGCGGTCTCGATCGGCGACTTGGCTCTCAGCCTCGATGAGATGCTTGATGCAGACGAGTCCCTATCGCGGGCCTTGGTGCCGGAAGTCTGGCAGGTGGTGCGCAAGGAGGGAGGCGCCGGCAGGCACGAGCAGGAACGGCGCAAGTTCCTGCGTATCCAGGTGCTTCGCGAAGTCACGCTGTCTTCCCGGCAGTCGATTGGTCTCGAGCCGTGGGGCCGCATGAAAATCGACTACGTGGGTCTAGAGGCCTCGCTTCCGTGGATCCAGGAGCAGGCCAACATCCTGGGCATGCCGGCCGAGGACCTGCGGGACGGGGCGGCGACCATACTGGACTATCTGCGGCGCAAGCGTGTGCTTCATGACCCAGAGCAGGAGATCTTCAGCAAGTACTGGATGGACGGCGACAAGGAGATACAACAAGGATACCTGCCCCAGTTGGGCAATCCGGTTGGGACCAAGCTCAGGCGGGCCGGATCGGAACGGGCTGCGCTTGTTACCCAGTGGCTCAGCGACCGCGGCGACACCACCGTGAGGAAGATAGCCCGCAAGTGGGGAGTCCCGTCGGACGAGATGGAGGGGTTTCTCGAGAGCCTGTTCACCACGCTGGTGAATGAGAAACTGCTGGTGCCCGTTCGCCTGCGAGGATCCAAGGGGAAGGTGCTCCCCAACGTGAGTGAGGTCTATCAGGTTGACGCGGATAGGGTGCGCCTGCATGCCGGGCACGGGGTGTGGCGCTGCAAGAGCTGTCGCCGCCGGTATTCTCGGCGTACCCCCAGGATGCTCTGCCCCGCGTGGCGTTGCGAAGGCACGCTCGAGTGGGTGGCCGAGGATCCGGACAACTACGATCTCAAGCTCCTTGATGCTGGGTATTCGATGCTCCGTCCGGAAGAGCACACGGCGATGGTGCCGGCGAATGAGCGCGAGCGACTGGAGAATCTGTTTAAGGGAGAATCGGAAGCGGTCAACGCTCTCGTCTGTACTCCGACCTTGGAACTCGGCGTGGACATAGGCCGGCTTGACGCCATACTGATGCGCAACGTGCCGCCACTGCCGGCGAACTATTGGCAGCGGGCGGGACGCGCAGGTCGCCGTCACCGCATGGCCGTCGACCTGACCTATTGCCGCCCCACCTCTCATGACCGCGCCTACTTCGCGGAGCCTGTCAAGATGCTGGCCGGGCGGGTCGACCCGCCGGCCTTCAACCTGAGCAACGAGGTGATGGTGGCCAAGCACGTGCATGCGATGGTCATCGCGCGTCTTCACCAGTACGCTCGCGATCGCGGGCGGAGTGCCGCCGAGAGGGAGCGCATCGCTCAGACCCTGGGCACCTGTTTGCCCAACCAAGTATCGAGCTACCTCTTTGCCGACGGGCAGATCCGCGCCGAGCTTTTCGACCTCTCGGCGTTCGACCGACTGCTTGCCGACAACGTCGACGATCTCACGGCGTACGTCGAAGCCGCCTTCAGCCAGGGCTGGCCCGAGCGCGACAAGGAAGTGGTGGCGCCCGACAAGCTGCGCCGGCACGTGCTCGACATGCCTGCAGAACTTGGGGCGGTGATCATACGACTCCACCGCCGGCTCATGTGGGCCATGGAGCAGATCAAGCGTCTCAACGGCATACGGGAGCGGCAAGGGATTCTCGAAACTGAAGATGACACTCTGTTCAAACGGTGCGACCGCCTGGTCAGGCGGCTCAAAGGGGCAGAGCGGCGAACCCGTCGAGAGGCCGAGGGTTATGACGATGTGAATACCTTTGGGGTACTGGCCGCCGAGGGGTTCCTGCCTGGCTATGGGCTCGAGGTGGGCTCGATTCTTGGTACAGCGGAGGTTCCCTATTGGCAGCTCGGGGTCATGGAATTCGTATTGCCGCGTCCACCCAGTGTGGCGCTACGTGAGTACGTCCCGGGGAATCTCATCTACGCCAACGGGAATCGGTTCGTGGCTCGACGCTTCCATCGTGATGTTGACGAACAGCGGGCAGAAATGCCGGTCTTCGAGATATCAGCTGAGCGCCAAGCCATCAAGCAGACCGACTTCGCGGGCGCGTTCTCTGCGCTGGGCTCTGAGCTGCTCCAGGCGATCTCGGTCTGCGATGTTGACCTCGTTCACCAGTCGCACATCTCTGACGACGAGGTGGTTCGCTTCCAGCTCGGCGTCGCCATCCACGGGATTGAGCGGGGTCGGCACAACGGAGGGTGTTCCTATCAGTGGGGCGCTCAGCCGGTGCACCATCTGAAGGGCAATCAGTTGCGGCTCGCTAATGTCGGCGCCGCATCTGCCATCGCTCGCGCGGAACCGCTCTTCGGCTACCCCGTGTGCACGGTGTGCGGTCAGAGCGTGTCGCCCCTGTCGTCGCAGCGCCAGCTGGACGTGTTCTTCGAGTCGCACAAGGAGCGTTGTGGGCGGGAAGTCAGGCCGGTGGGTTTCTACGCCGACGTCACGGCCGACGTACTGGTGCTGCGGGCCGTCGCAGATCATACGACAGCCTACAGCGTGCTCGAAGCGCTGCGGATGGCGGCTACCCAGGTGCTGGATATGCACTTGGAAGATCTGCAGATCTTGGTGATTGGTCACGTCGATCGCCAAGAAGTAGACGCGGTCCTGTGGGACCCCATGCCTGGAGGATCCGGACTACTTGAGCAACTCTGCGTAAGGTTCGACGAAGTCATTCGGGTAGCTCTGCGCATAGTCGACGAGTGCCCATCCGCCTGCGCTACCTCCTGCATCGATTGTCTCCAGACGTTCCGCAACAGCTACTACCACCAGTACCTCAACCGCTTCATGGCGAGCGAGTGCATCGCGGCCTGGGGTTCGCATTTGGCGCATACTCACGACATCCCCCCTCTGCAGCCAGCGCCGGCGGGAGGGTCGGATGCGTACCCTGTGAACGAAGCCGAGCGTCGCCTGAGGGCTCTCCTTCTAGCCGCAGGTTTCCCTGAGGGCGTGCGAGACGAGCAGCTTCACCTTGATCCGGCATTAGGAACGACTACCCCTGACGTGATCTACCGAGCCGATTACCATGATGCTGACGAGGGTATCGCGGTGTACCTCGATGGATTGAGTGAGCACATCCACGGGAACCCAGGGACCCAGCAGAAGGATCGCGAGATCCGCGACTGGCTGAGGGGCCACGGCTGGGAAGTGATCGAGATCCCCTACTCGGAGCTCGCCGATCCCGATGCCATGGAGCAGCACTTTCGCCGCCTGGCGGGCTATCTGAACAAGCCGGACATCAGGGAACAGGTTCGGAAGGATAGAGGCTGGTTCGAGCGCGCGGCAGAGGAGGTTGCGAGCGTTGCGCGGTCGGGACTGCGCCTAGTGAGTCCATCGCCTGAGCAGCGCTACGTGAACACGCTTCCCCTGGTTCCGCTTCAGGCGGCGGGGGGGGCCTTCGGCGACCCACAGCACGCCTCGGCGGAGGAATGGGAGTGGGTCGAGGTCGAGGTGGGTAGGGCGCTTCGGCCGGGGATGTTCGTGGCCAAGGTCGTCGGCCATTCGATGGAGCCGCAGATTCCAGACGGTGCCTACTGCCTGTTCTCGTCACCTGTGACCGGCAGCCGGGATGGGAAGACCGTGCTCGTCGAGTTGCGGGATGCCCTGGATCCAGAGACAGGCGAACGGTACACAGTGAAGCGCTATCGGAGCGAGAAGGTCGCCGGGGCCGATGATGTGTGGCGCCATGTTCGCATCACTCTGGAACCTCTCAACCACGCGTTTGAGCCGATTGAGCTGCAGGTCGAGGACGAGGAGCGACTGGCAGTTGTGGCTGAGTTCGTGCAGGTTCTCGCGGTTTGAGAATCGTCGGGTTATTCCTCGAAGGGATTGTGCCGACGTACGGAATGAGTTCGCTCACTAACGCAGGGACAGCTAGCACGGTCGTTGCGAGCGGAGAGGTAGCACCATTCAGCGTTAGTGTCTGTTTACAACCAGAAAGCAATAGAATGGCTACGGTGTGTGGCAGAGTGGGCAAATGATTGAGATCAGTGAGACGACTAGGGGGTAACGAAAGGTGAGCAAATCGACCGACAGCCAAGACTCTATCTACCTGGTCGATCCGCAAACCAGAGTTCCTCAAGCTGTTGAGCCTGCTCGGTTCGAAGATATGGGAATCAAAGAACGCCAAGACTTTCAGGAATGGGTAGCAGCGCATCCATCCCTCCTCGGCGAGGAACTCCTTGTCCTAGCCACCGAATTCAGTCGTTTTGAGCGTGGCAATCGCCGTCGCGCAGACATCATCGCTCTGGACAAGAATGGAGCCTTGGTTGTCATCGAGCTAAAGCTGAGGCTTGATGGAGAGCTCGCGGACCTTCAGGTCCTTCGATATGCGGCCTTCTGCTCTTCGATGACCTCCGAGCAGGTCGTGGAACAGCTCGCCGAATTCACCGGCACAGATCCGAGCGAGGCTGAAGAGAAGATCCTGCAGTTTGTCGAGTCGGAGGAGTTACCGGCACTTGAGGGAAAGCCTCGAATGATCGTGGCCGCCGGTAGCGTCAACGACCAGGAACTGACCACCACTGTGCTCTGGCTGCGCAACTTCGGACTGGATATCTCCTGTGTTGAACTGACGCCATACCGACTCCAAGGTTACCGAGATATCGTCTTAGTCCCACGGGTGATAATCCCGCTGCCAGAAGCTCGTGACTACATGATCGGGATTGAGAAGCGCGAGATTTCGAAGCTAGCCGAAGCCAGAACCAGGATGGAGTACCTTCACTTCTGGGAACGGGTTGTGACCGCCTTTTCGTCATTGAATTCGAAGCTCAACGTCAGCTCTCTGAGAAATAGCCCGTACATTCAGATACCGACGGGAATCGGTGGCGTCCACTATGAATGGGTTATCAGGAAGAGGAAGCGTTCGCTTGACGTTTGTCTTCACTTTGAGCGGCGACATCGGGAAGCGAACCTGGAGCTTCTGGGTGCTCTCGAGACTCTCCGTCAACGCATCGAAAGCCTGAGCCATCGCGAATACTCGACCGGGCCGTTTATGGCTCACGCCATGGAGGCGAGGTTCGCCATCCCATTTGACAAAGACATGCCGGACGAGGACGCGGCGATCGAGGCAGCGAATCTGATGGCAGGTTTCATCGAGGTGACGCTTGAGACCGTCCGTCAAGCAGGATTGAAGGAAGATGCCGATTGACCGCGAGGCTGCCACTATCAACAGATTTCAACCGACCGTATGTGCACAGTATTCAACCGGCGATGACAGGCGGTAGGTAGCGAGAGTTGTCCATCCGCATACTAAGGTGCTCGTAGTGTTCGTCCCAAGACGGGAAGTCATGACGACGTCAGACTGGCGACCACGGGACATGCGGTGCCGGCCCCAGATGGCCCTGTGCTGGTTGCCAAGCTTGACCACCGCGGGCTCTGCCGTCGATTGACAGGTCAGGAGATAGGGGCTCCCAAAACGCCGCCCCTATGCCCGGCAGTCAGCAAGACTGGCCGAACCGCTCGGCCCGACCAGCAGAACGTTCATAGCCGTAAGTCGGCAGCAGGTCCCGATCTGCGAGCAAGATTGGGGCGCCGCGTTCGTCTCAGCGGCGGCGCACCGGTGAACCCCAACCAGCGCGATCGCCCCCCAAGATTCGGCCATGCCCTATAATTGAGTGGACCTTGGGCGCTCGCCAAGCGGCGGGAGGGCGAAAGCCTGACTGATGCGTCCGAGAATATTCTCGGGCCATCTTCTGGTAGTGACGCGTCGGCGGTCCCACTACACCGGAAAACCTAATTTTTCGGGCCAGACCCCGTGCCCAAGGTCCTACATCTCCGAGGGGGGCAGATGCGCGGACTTCTTCGAAGCCTTCTGAAAAGGGAATGCCAGAAGCTTATCAGCCGCCATGACGAGTACCTTCGTGATTTGGATGAGAGTACTAAACGCAAAGCAAGGCGGCTAGGATCAGTCGTGGATAAGGAAATCCGCCGACCATCCTATTGGTCCCTGGACCCGAGATTCGATCCCTTCAAGACTCGATCACGTCAGAAGCTTGACCTGTATAGCTACACGCTGGCGCGTAAGATCCGCGATCACACCTACAGGCCCGAATGTGCCGTGACGCACAGAGTTCCGAAGGAAGGCAGCGAGGACAGGGAATTGGCGGTCTTTCAGCTACCGGACGCCGCCGTGTCCTTGTCTGTCTACTACTCTCTGCTTCACAAGAACATCTCTCGCCTTAGCGGGCACGCCTACGCGTACCGATCAGATCGCGGCGCCCACGACGCAGTACATGATGTGGCATCCGAGTGGCGCAATCGTGATCGGGTGTACGTCGCGGAGTTTGACTTCTCTCGGTTCTTTGACAACATCGACCACCACTATCTGCGCACCGTTTTGAACCGCCAGAACTTCCTCTACACCCCCGAGGAAGAACATATTGTGAGGGTCTTTCTCGAGTCTGAAACCGCGACACAAGCAGATTACCTGACGGGATCGCACACACAGAGAGTCAAGGGCATACCGCAGGGATCGGCCATTTCCTTGATACTGGCAAATCTTGCTTGTTGGGAATTGGACAGGGCGTTGGAACGTGTGGGCGTTGGCTTCTGCCGTTACGCTGATGATACGTTGTTATGGAGCGATAGCTACGATAAGGTCGTGCGTGCATATGACACCATCTATGAATATAGTATTAAGATGGGCGTACCAATCAATCCAACCAAGTCCCCTGGTATAAGTTTGGTCCACACGCATGAACGTGCAGAAATATGTGCTAAACGTTCAGTTGACTATCTTGGTTATAGGATAAGTTGCAGACACGTTTCCATAAAGGAAGCACGGGTCGCGAAGATAAAGGACAAGATTAGCTATCTGCTGTACTCTAATCTTTTACAACCTCTGCATGCCGATATATACAATGCTTCACGATTGGGCGAACTTGACTGGGACTACTATACCGCTCTCTTGCAACTACGCCGATATCTCTATGGAGGTCTGACTGACGAAAAACTCGCCAGGTATATTCGTGGACAAATACCTGATCTGCATTTTCGCGGACTGATGAGCTACTATCCGTTGGTCGATGATGACGAGCAATTGTCGAGTATGGACGCCTGGTTGCGTCACGTCCTTCGGCAATCACTAAGACGCAGAGAACGTTTGTGGAGAACCCACACGGGTTGCGCACTCCCCGGCCCGCGAGCGGATTGGGTTGAGGACGTGACTCATCTGGGAGTCTGGGAGGATAGCGGCGGGCAAACATACGATCTGCGCGTGCCGAGCTTTCTTCTCATCAATCGTGCGATGAGACTCGCTTTGCGGCAGTCCGGAATAAGCGCGGTGACCAATCCGCAATCCTCGTACTACTAGTTGCCGCTCGGAGCCCTCACATTGTCCACATGGCTGGCTGGGCAAGCACCATTTGATCATAGTGTTCGTTGCCGAGAGGGAAGCCAGGCTGCGTTATTCGCTGTCAGCGGCTGCACCACGAACTGGGCAGAAATGCCAAGTCAGCGGAGGCGGACTTCGCATTTCTATGACGGTTAACACGAGGGTTAACATCCCCGCTGTGGTGCGCCAACTGGTGTATTGTTGCCGGTGAAATGAACTGCCAATCGGTCAACATCTACTGTGATGAGAGTTGTCACCTCCTGCGGGATCAAAACAAGGTAATGGTCCTTGGAGCGGTGGCATGCCCAACCGAGCAGGCGCGAGATCTCGCGGAGCAGATCAGAGCCCTAAAACTAGAATGGGGTCTCTCCCCCAGGTTCGAGATCAAGTGGACGAAGATCTCGAGTTCGAAGGCCGACTTCTACCAGGCCATAGTCGCCAAGTTCTTTGCGTCGCCGAACCTCAGGTTCCGAGCCTTGGTCGTGCCAGACAAAGGCATCCTCCGGCACGATGAGTTCCATCAGACGCATGACGAGTGGTACTACAAGATGTACTACGATCTGCTGAAGCCAATGGTCAACGAACGGCAAGTGTTCAACATCTACCTGGACATCAAGGACACGCATGGGGGGGCGAAGACGCGAAGGCTGCAGGAGGTTCTGGCGAACAGTCTCCACGATTTCGATCACGAAATCGTCCGCAAGGTGCAGCAGGTTCGTTCGCATGACGTAGAGTTGATACAGGTGGCGGATCTCCTAATAGGGGCGGTTACCTATCGTAACCGCGGGCTGTCCGGCAATCGCGGCAAAGAGTTGGTCTGCGAGAGTCTCGAGGGGCTCGCCGGCCGGCCACTGGACAGAACGACGCCTCTCGCTGCCACCAAGGTGAATCTCCTTCTTTGGCAGCCCCGGGGGGCCTAGTTGCCGCCTGCTTGGTTGCCACCGATCGAGTGTTGCGACGGGGAGTGGGATGTGGTGGTCGCTCGACTCTACGGCGTGTTCCAACGCGATTTCAAATACTCGGTTCCGGCGCATCAAGGGCTACCCGTCTGGCACGACAGACGCATCCTTCCTGGTGGCCTGTATGAGGAAGGCTTCTGGCATCTCATCTCGCAAGACGACCGGAATACGGGTGTCCGGCTCCCGGAGTTTCGAAGGGCGGAAAGGCTCTGCTGGTGCCGTCCGACAATCAGCAACTGGAGTGATGGTGAAGTTACGGTCTTCGACTACCTTGAGGGGTCCGGGAAAGTCAGAACGTACGTCTGGCTGCGCAGCGAAAGCTATCTAGCGGTTCTCGAGAAACAGCAAAAAAAGATCGGCGACATATTCATGCTCATCACCGCGTTCTACCTCGACGGACGAGCGAGCGAGAAGCGAATAGAGCAGAAGTACGCCAACCGAGCCTCCCAAGAAATGCAATCGCCGCCCTGACGGACGGCGAATGATCTCTTTCTACACCTGGCAGATGAGTCTGTTGTCATTATCGGCCATTAGTTGACAAACGTCAACATTTAGTACACGACGGCGTCTGCTGCCTTTGCTCGCCCATTCGTTGCTACCCGCAACGACCCTTCACTCAGTACCCGACCCCCTACGGGGGTCGGGTACTTGCCTGGCCCGGGTCAACTCGGTCAGAGAGGCCATTTCGTTCCGGGGCTGGTCGAGTTGCGCCACCTGGCGGGGACTTGCCACTCGGCCGGCTTGAGCTCAGCCAGTCTCCTCATGCCAACTCAACCCAGGCGGACTTCGTACGAGTCAGGGTAGGATAGGTTCACTAGCACCCCATACTGTTCGTTCCCTGCGGGAAAGTCGGGTAGGTGAGATTGCGGCGGCCGGGATCGGTGATCGCGTCGGCAACCGCCCGGCTGCCTGCGGCACGTCGGGTCACTCGCTGCTCCCCCGCAGGGGGTCGATCCTGTCCGCATACTCCAGCGCCCAGAGCAACCGCTCCCGAGCCAGCCGGTCTGCTTCGTTGGCGGGCTCGGCGTCCCCCAGGGTGTCAAGGGCCGCCTGTACGTAGCTGCGGATGTCTTCCGCTCGACGCCAGCGTGTCACCTCATGCTCGAGCTCCTTACCCCGTCGCTCCTCTTCCTGGCGGCGTTCTTCCTCCTCCCGCCTACGCAGCGACTCCTCCAGTCGCCGACGTTCGGCCTCACGTGCAGCTGCCGCTCGCTCTTCCTCAGCCTGCCGTCGCAGCTTGAAGGCCAGGGCGACTCGGCTCAGGTTGCCGACGAAATCATCCAGCAAGTCCTCGAGTCGTTGGCGCTTACCGTCCTGCCACCTCGAGCGGACTCCTAGCTCGGCCGTGTTGGTCAGTTGCAGCGCAAGCTCGCCGGTGGGCACGTACTTGTAGAGCTTCGGCTCCCAGATGTGTTCTCCCTTGCCCGGATGCTGGGAGCGGGGCACCTCAACCCGCCGGACTGACTCGTTCAAAGAGAACTCGATGGACTCACCCTCGCAGAGCACCCGGGTCACTCGCGCAGGTCGATGGGGCTCTCTATCAAGGGGACGGCAGTCGTAGCGGTGAACCGACACTGGTTCTTCCACAACGGCTACCTCGACCTGGAGGTCAGCCGCTTTCAGGGCCTTGATGAGGGCGTCAAAGATGCGGAGTGCCCGGTCCAGAGACTCGGGCGACACCTGGATGGCTAGGCAGGTGCGCCGGGTGACCGAGACCAGGCCGTTTGTGGGATGGGCCTTGGCCAGATAGCGACCGGAGAGCACCACCAGCTTGTGAGGATCCTCCAGGGTCTCGTGAACGATTATGGGCTGGGTGAGCGGGGCTGCCTCCACGGCTGTGGCCCACTCTGGAGGCATGGGATGCTCCACGGGGTGAAGAGTGACGGCTTTGCGCTGTCCGACCTCTGGCGGAGGTAGGGCCGGTCGGGGATCGGCTCTGCCTGCCTTGAGCTTGGCCCAGTAGCCCCGTCCGGGGACGGGCACACCCAGCTTGCGGCAGGTCTTGGCGAGAGCCACATCCGAGACCCCGTAGCGCTTGGCCACCACCTGCATGGGTTCCTTCCATACCTCTTCATACAAGGTGTCGCGGTCGCAGATGGGACGCTCGCCCGCCATGATGGTCCTAAGTATAGGCCCGAGCGATGGGGGTCGACTCATGCAACACTTCGAGATCGAGGTCGGTCACAAGTACGCCATGCGCGAGAAGGTGTCAGCGGGGGAACCGCTCATCGAGGTGCAGGTGCTGGAGAAGACCGGGCGCCGCGGCCAGATGAAGGTGCGCCGGCTCGCGGATCCGCACGCGGGGCTTGAGGAGTGGGTGAAGACCCGTCAACTGATCGTCCCGTGGGGAGCGCGTCAGGCTTTCCTGAAGGACGAGGAACGGGAACGCCTGTTTGACGAGGCTCGACCCAAGCCGAACCAGGCGCTCGCCGGAGCTATCCGAACGATCCTGTGCTCAACCGGCTATGGCGACGCCTGGGCAGAAGATGACGGCACCGTCCACATGGAAGCGGTGGAACTGCGCGAGATCGCACGCCTCGCCGGTCTTCCTCAGAACCTGGAGGACATGCATCCCTTGGCCTATGTCGACCGCCACGGCGACATGCATCTCCCTGTCGAGGTGGCGGAGAAGTTGGCCCACTCCTACGCAAGTACCGAGCCGGAGATCGTCCTCATGTACATCGAGGATGAAGAGAAGGAGCACAAGGCGCGGGGATACGAACCCGGGGAGCGCTTCTGGCATGACGAGCTTCGCCGCGAGATGCCGGGATTCGCACTAGCTAGGTACTGGGCCGGTCACGAAGAGGAGATAGCGTATCTGCGCAAGGAGATGGAGCGCCTTCGCGACCTGGTGAAGGAGGCGGCGCAGGTTCTTGTAGGGAAAGGAGCGGAGAGTGAAGGGTGGCGCCTCCTTAGAGCGCTCGACGGGCGATAGCCGAGACCGATTCGGTAACCGGTCCTGCATGGTGGGGCGATGGCTGGCTCACGTGTCCTATACCTCCTGTAGGTACGCCGCAGCAGGAACGCAGCGGGAACACCACGCACGTCGGCGTGGTCCTCACCGGGTGCTTACGCAGTGCTTACTTGTGACAAAAAACATGCGCTTATGCAGGAACAAAATAAGGTTTCCTAAACCTCGTGCCGGAGGTTCGAGTCCTCCCGGGGGCACTGATTTTTCCTGCAAAAGACCACTACACTATTGGCTAGTAAGCGGGAATTGG
>Ga0123334_1004968_pt1 | contig 13156 bp, 6 predicted proteins | sample BiotimSIPDNA_FD_89706 | JGI IMG/M metagenome (GOLD analysis project Ga0123334, IMG submission 89706) | Anaerobic biogas reactor microbial communites from Washington, USA - Biogas_R1 time_0 SIP DNA | ecosystem: Engineered > Bioreactor > Anaerobic > Unclassified | place: Washington, USA | collected... | reverse complement strand
TGAGGAGCTGGGGAATGTATCGTAGGAACGTCTGCGGCGAAGTTGCTGACTGCGGTTCCCAGTACGGTGACCACGTCTCGACACGTTGTGATAGGGGACAAGATCCGCGTCGTGGGGAAGGGCGGAGCTGAGGTTCTGACTGTTGTCGGGCTTTTCGAGCAGAAGGATCGGAGGTCATTCAGCCGTCAAGGCGGGAATCAGACGTTTAGTTTTGGTTTCGGACTTGGTCTTGGCGGTGGTCGAATGGGCGACCCTGGTCTAGTTCCTCCTCGTGGCGGTCGCGGTATGTTCGGCCGAGGTTTTATGATAAGTCCTGCTGCCCCATCGATTTACGTAACCCTTGAGACCTCTCGCAAGCTATTGGGCGGCGAGCCGAACATGTTATTTGTTGAACTGTCGAAGCGAGGTCTCGAGGATGTTTTTTACGGTGATTTGACGAAGTCTTTGGGGCGTAGCCTTGAAGAATCCGGGGTGCGCGCGAACGATCCTCGTCCCGAAGTCAAGGCGGACGAGCAAGCCAAGGCTGAGGATACGGTCATCAGCCAAGCGATGTCAACGATTGGGATTGTCTTGCTGGCATCTGTGTTCATCATTTTCACGACATTGAGCTTGGGCGTATCCGAGAAGCATCGTTACTTGGCGTTATTGCGGACGATAGGATTTACTCGTTTTCAAGTTGCCTTGTTTGTAATCGTCGAGGGGATGCTTCTTGGCGTGTTGGGTTGGCTTGGCGGGATTGGTTCCGGCTGGCTTTTGCTGACATTTTTGCTGTATGCCCAAAGCGGTGTCTTCCCAGTGGTTACGTTGTCCTGCAAGTCATTGATCTTTGCCTTTTTATGTTCGGTTGTTGGGTCATTGTTGGCCTCATTGATTCCTGCGTATCGCGCGACTCGCGTACCGCCTGTTGACGCGATGCCTTCTCGATTGCGTCGTTTCACGAATCGTCGTTTGATCAGCTGGGGTATCCTTGGCTGGTTGTTGCTTTTGCTGATACCTGTCGTGGTGTTTTTGGTGCCGATGTCATCTGTGATGAAGATTCGTGTATTTACGAGTGTATGCACTCTATGTCTTGGAGTTGGCTTGTTGCTTGTCATGCCGAGCTTGGTGTTGTTGACCGAGCGCGTATTTGGTCCTTTGGTGTCACGTTTGCTTGGCTTCCATCCCATGTTTATGTCGCAGGTCTTGACCGGAAACCAATGGCGGACGATAGGGACTGCGATTGCGTTGAGCTTGGGACTTGGCCTGTTTACGGCGATACATATCTGGTCGTCATCGATGCTGACCATGTTCACGGTTCCTGATACGATACCTGATGTGTTGGTTCGGTTTCAGGAAGGGGTAATCAGCGATTATACGACGGAGCATGTCAGCAAGATGCCTGGGATTCGCGAGGGGCATTTCATGCGCGTAAGCGTGGCGCAACCGGATTTGGGCGATGAGTTGCGTGAAAAGATGCTCGCCATGGGTGCGATGGGAGGTAATCTGGTGGTGATGGGGGTGGATTCAAGTACGGCGTGGCGTGAGGTCGACCCGATGATCCGGTTGAAGTTCGTCTCGGGAAACCGTGAATCTGTGTCCCGGGCATTTTCCCAGCCAAGCGCTCGGGCTTGCGTGATTCCCGAGACTTTGGCGGTCAACGGAGGCTTGAAGCTTGGGTCGAAAGTGAGCCTGAAGGCATCGACTGACGGACGGCGACCACAGCAGGGACAGCGTGGTGCTCAGGAGGGGGTAGGCGAGGAGCCGTCGGTTTATGTGGATTATGAAGTCGTTGGGATTGTGGATTTTGCGTGGGCTTGGATGTCGAAATGCTCTGGAGTTCGTGTGAGTTCAGGTCGCACATCTGGCTTGATTTTCACTCCGTACGATTGTCCTCTGAAGGATTTCGGAGCGCCGGATCGGGAGTTTTTCTGGTTTGACACGGATGGGAGCGTGAAATACCACCAAATCGTTGAGTATATGCGGAAGATTGCGGGGGAGGCTTTTAGCCGCAAGCCAGTGGCTCGCCTGATGCGAAGCTTTGCTGGCGGGACCCGTTGGGATCAGGGGATCAACAAGAATTTCGTGCTGGTCAATTCCAATGAGAGTTTGAACAACTCGTTGAACAGTCGTGCTTTCAGTGTTATTCGCATGATGGCTCGGATGCCGTTGGTGATATTGGTTTTGTCATCCTTGGCAATCGTGAATACGATGGTCGTGTCTGTTCGTTCGCGGCACTGGGAATTGGGTGTGATGCGGGCGTGCGGCGTGACGCGTTGGGGCTTGTTTCGAATGATTGTCGCTGAATCGCTGTTGGTTGGGCTATGTACGTGCCTGATGAGCTTTTTCTTCGGGCTTTTCTATGCGTGGAATGCCACCGGCATGGTGACGGTTGCGCCGATATTTGGCGTCATTGCGCCGCCATTGTCAATCCCCTGGGCGATGCTTGCTCCCGGATATGGATTGGCTGTGCTGCTTTCTGTGGTGGCTGGAGGCATCCCGGCGCTGATGGCGGGACGCAAGGATATTGCCGAATTGCTGGCAAGGCGACAAGACTAAGGAGTTGTACCAGCTGTGAAAAATTATTCGGCAACAGAAAAGTAGATTGTTCTTTTTGCAAAAAAGCGTTATGTTTAAGTGTATTTCAAATTTTAGCGTCGGAACGACTATTATCCATTTAGAGGAGTATAAAAATGAAACTTCGTAGTTTTCTTGTCTTGGGCTTGATGATTTTCTGTGTTGGAACGAGTTTTTGCAATGCTGACGACTACAGGCAGGGGTTCGGGATTGAATTGCCGGAATCGAAACCCAAGCCAGCGGCAGCGAGCCTGGAAAGTTTCGAGAATAACAAACGCTACGCAAAGCTGTTTGAATTGCGTGCGGAGGTCATCGAGCTTTTCAGGGAACGCGAGGCGCTGAACGACCTTGCCGATCCCAGGGAAGCCAAAAGAGCGAAACGTAAGCTGGAACAAGTGGAGCAAAAACTCTATAGGGCAAAGCAAAAATTTTACAGGGAAGCCAAGAGAATCCGGGATCCTTGGACCAAGGACTTCGAAAAGGTTGATAAAATCTATCAAGACCTGATGGACAAATCCGCTAAGGCCGCAGAACAGGGAAATGATGCGAGATCGACGAAGTTCGCACAAGAGGCGGACAAGCATACCGGAAAGCGTGAAAGCCTGCAAAGAAACATAGACCTGATCAACTACTTCCTGTTCTTCGACGAATATGAAAAAACAGAGATTAAAGAAGTGGACAAGAAACCCGAAGAGGGAAAAGCCGTCGAAATGAAAAAAGATAAGATTGGCGACAAAGACGGCGAGAAGCAGCAGGAGAAAAAAGCCAGGAGGCAAAAGTCGAAGAAGTCCAAGAAGGCAGATCGGGACTGAAGCTTTCCCATCTTCGCAAGTAATTTAGGATCAAAACTATATAATCATAGGTTTTGTACTCAGGTGGCATGTGGCATGCCATCTGAGTGTTTTTTTGCCCGCAGACCTTGGGAAAAGCAAGTACGGGCACCCGGGGTGCTCGTACTCAAACAGTTTCGCCGCTAAAGCGGCTAAACATTCCGCATTCCACATTCATAATTCATAAAAGGTCTTGAGTTTTGCGTTTGCGGAAGCTACTTGAGGATAGTCACAAAGAATGTTCCAGAGGGCAGGGGGCGTTCCCAGGCGACACGAAGGTCGGGAGTCATTTCAAATAAGTTGACTTGCTGATCAGTATGCAGGAAGACCGTGTTGCCGTTGGGTAGGCGATGGGGACAGGATGGACGTAAGCGCTTCAACTCGGGCAAGTCGCGGCGAGTGTTCACAAACCATACTGACCTGCCATTGCGAGTGTACTCGACAAGAGAACGGGAACCCGAAACAAGAATATTGCCGTTCGATGTGCCCGCGATAAAAAGAGGCATTGTCGATACGCTGAATTCTTGCAACAGTTCGCCCGTCAAGGCAAACTCGAAGATTTTTGATTCTGTCGGATAGGTGACCAATAGCTTTTCATCGGGAGACAGGTTGCATGTGGCAAGCGGGCGAGCCAGTGACAAGGTCGATTCTCGCTCGAGCTTTCCAGCGTCATCCAGTTGGACCAAGGCTCCATTGCTTTGAACCAGCAGGATTGAGCCGGATTTCAAGGCAAGGGCGGATGTGACAGGATTTTGGGTGCGGTATCGCCATTTGAGTTGCTGGTTGGGACCTACAAGCATTGCACCGTCCTTCAAGCCGATCAACACGGCGCCACTTGGATGCTTGGAGGCTGAAATTGCCCCCTCGGTCGTAAAACTCCAACAAATCTCGCCGCTTTCCGTATGTTCTTCGATTGTATGCTTGGCATTTTCGATTGCGCGAATGCTTAGGAAACGATGGGGACCATAGTCGTTTTCATGCCAGAAATGGCGCTTGATTGGCCGGTCGCGACCCTCTATGCCTTGTGGGTTGGCGGGATCCACGTCCAGGTCGGGCCAGATCACGTCGCCACGCAATTGTTCGCTTTCCCGATAAAAGGCTCCTAGGCGCAAGGAATTGCAATCTTGCCACAAGGTGAGCCAATGGCGTTCTTCGTCAGTCAAGCGTGGTCGATGGTAGTCGTCGTTCATCAGTTTTGTCAACAGGCTTGCCTTTGCGCCAAATCGTTCGGGGATGGTACGCGCGCCGCCATGGGTGCCGCAGTAATCGCCGAGCATCGTGCCGAGCATTCCTCCTGAAAACCAGAATGCGGCATCCTTTAGTCCCTTATAATTGGATTTGCCGTCCTTCATCCAAGGATGGTTGCAATTCCGGCAGGCTTTGTCGATAATCGGACGAATTTGCCTATGATAGAAGATCGGCTCGATCTTGTCTCCGAGTTCTATTTTCAGTTTTGAAGGTTCGCGTTGCAGCGCCATTGGTCGTGGTCCGACCTTCGGCACCCGTCTTCGTGGTTCGTGGCATCCGATACATCGTAGCTGTTCGCCGGGGAAGACAAACGCCACGGAACGCATCGATTGAACCGCCTCGAACTTCTCGTTCAAGACCTGGAAAATCAGTTCCTTGCCGACTGGCGCTTCGAAATACACGCTTCCGTCATCCTCGACAGGCACGATTCCCAGGGGGATCCTCGGTGTGCTTTCCCGCTCGAACCCAGCCATCGGGACGCCCATGATGTGATTCGTCTTCAAGACGTTCTGAATCACGCGCAGCCACTTGATTTTCGTGCCCTCGGGAAAGGGCTGATCCGTATCATAGACGTTCATCACGGAAATGGTCGCCTTGGGGGCGTCTTCCGAAGCCCGCTCGCCTTGCCAGGTACGATCTGGAAGCACAGGAGGAGTTGGACGAGGTTGCAAGGGGATTGGATCGATTAAACGGAAGCACTCCTTGGGATTGTCGGCGGTTTCGCGCAAGGCGCAGATCAGTTCCTCGTTGCCAAAGCGATCCAGCACGACCAGATCCTCCCAGCAGTTCGCGAGATAAAGGTCCTCGCTCAAGGGCCAAGGCGTGCCGTATTTGTAGTGCGTTCTATTTGGCATCTCGGTTTCCGGATACGGCTCGTATGGTGTCAAGCGTCGAATCTGGCTGTGATGTGCGTCGTCTTCCACATTCAGATCCAGGATGCATAGGGCGCCGTAGCATTGTCCGTGGTGTGGCGCAGCCGTGAAGATCAGCTTGCGTGAGCCTGGGATTGCCCGGATTCCAAGTTCGACGATCGGCGTGCCCCAACGAGTGCCCAATCCGCTGTAGGGGACTTTGGGGAATCGCTTGACGTAATCTTCGCGATGCCCGGGTTCAGAATGCCAGGGGTAGGGGTAGTTTCCGTGGGGAGCGCGGGGATCCGTACCATCGGGATTCGCAATCCAAAAGCGACCGCCCAGGCAATTTTCACGATCGACGTAGTCCCAGCGGGCATAGACAATCTGTCCATCGTGATTTACGGAGGGATTCCATTCCGAAGTCTCGAAATAACTGGCGGGAACGATGTCGGAACCGTCAGGTTTCATGGTGAACAAGGTGAAGTTGCGGACTCGCAAGTGCTCTGCAAAGCATCGAATGTAACCGCCGCGTCGTTCGGAAATAAAGGCCAATCGACCGTTCGGCAGCCAGCATGGATCAAAATCATTGATCCTGCCATCCGTCAATTGTCGGAGTCCTGTTCCATCGGCATTGACTGCAAACAAATGAAAGCAGGTTTCGTATCCGAAGACGTTCTTCGCATGGTGCTTGTTGTTTGTCCAGGCAAATGCCATTCGCTTGCCGTCAAAGGACAGGTCTGGCGTGCAAAACGCGCCTCCGACCAGGGATTTTCCTTGGTATCGACCATTTTCGACTACACTTTTGCCTAGGATGTCCATGACTTTCGGTGTGCCTTTTCTCCAATTGGAAATGCGAAACAAGCCACCTCCGGGGACGGCATTGTAGCCGAAATACTGGCAGGCGAAGTGTCCGCCAACGTCGTCGCTTGTCCAAGTCCTTGAACGGATGGAACCCTCTTGCGTTCCGCGTGAAACGCACAGCAGATCTCCAACTTCGGCGAGCTGGCGATTGGCGAGGACCAATTCTCGGCGCAATGCGCAAAACGCATAAAATGCGCCTGGGCTTTCGCCGGTTTTCGCCAGCGCATTTTTCAGGATGGCGGTCGTTTGGCTGAATCGGTTCGTCGCTTGGGCTTCGAGCAATCCATTGGAGTCCAGGTATTTTAGGAGTGCTTCGACTCGTCGCATTGCCGTGCCTGCGGGACCTTTGTCGTCTTTCCAGATCAAGGCTTGGCGATCGAAAACTTGTTCTTGGAGGGATTGCAGCCATTGTGTGTCTTGCAGCTTCTTGTCAATGCGTCGTTCCTTATCGTAGTCGAGCTTGCCATAGTTTTCGAACTGTTTTCGCCAATGTTCCCAGACGACGTCCCGTGCATTTAGTTCAGGCAATGTTTCAGGTTTGATTCCAGCGGTTGCCAGCCAGTTTTTGGCTGCTTGCCTTAGGGATGATGTTTCGCGCAAGGGTTCCAAGGGTTTCCACTCCGTGGTGTCGCCCAATTGCGATTCAAGTTTGACCACGCCTGTGAGGTTGCCTTTGGAGGCGTATTCCTTCTGGTCTTTTTCAGCGAAGTCCCAATGGGCGAAGTCGCCTTTCATGGTTTCCGTGGGCAGGCATACAGCATTGGCGAGCTTGAATTCGCGGATTCTTCCCTCGCTGTTGAACCGGTGTCCGAGCACGTTGCCGATCAGCAAATCCTCTTGAGGCGGCGCCTCTGTCTTTTCCGGCAAGCGCTGGAGCTTGACGTCGGCGACTGGCGTTCCATCGACGAATAGCCTCGCCCGAGTTCGTTCCAATATAAAGGTCACACGATGAAACTTGGAATCATTCAAATTGAACGAGCTGTGGACATGATCCGGGTTGAAGCCGGGAATATAGGCGGTCAACAGTCCTGTCTGGGGCATCGTGAAAACTTCCCAATGCCAGGAGCTGTTCTTTTGATGGCTGGCGAACAGGATCGAATAGCCGCTGTTCGGCTCCATTTTCACGACGGCGTCAAGAGTCAGGGGAAACGAGCTGTGATAGGGTGCCCAACGTAATCGCCCCGTGTCCTGATCCAAGGCAAGACCTTCGAAGTCGTCAGCGTGAATCGAGGACACAAGGAGCACCACCAGCAACCACAGCAATGAGGCAGAAAATCGACCAATTGTATGAGACTCACGCCCCACAAACTGAGTTGCTTGGTGCATCATTGTTCAGTTTCCCCCGTCACTTGTCAACGTCCTGGAATTCCAGCTTCCGGTAGGGCGAAGCCTGCCCCGTCAACGGGAAGCGCACAATCTGGCGACCGGTTGCCCATGTTACCACAACCCCAGGCACATCGCCGTCAAGGCGCTCGACCGACAAGGGCAACGGGGCGTTGGCGTCGGCGCGAGGCACAATCACCATCAGGAAGCCTGGATTCTTTACTCCGTGAGCCGTGTGCATGATCTTCGGATGAGAACCACTTTGGCTGGTCACGTACCATTCCATCGTTGTATCGCCAGGCACGCTCCTTCCGACTGGATAGACAGAAATGCTTGCGGGGGAGTCAATCCCTGGATTGAATGTCTCGAGCAGGAACGGTGGTTCGCCCATGACGGCTTCGTCTGCTGTGTAGTAGATTGCGCCGGCGGGTTCGGCGATTGGAATCAGGGGATCTTCAACGTCGTAGGGCAACAGCATCAACTTCGCCAATGCCGCTTGGGGCTCGCGTCCGCGCAGCTCGACCGCAAAGGATTCGCCGGCCTTCAATGTAAATTTGCGAGGCATTGCTTCGCCACGCTCCTTGACGGCGCTCCATGTCAACGTGTTGGTTGGCGCAATGTCCCAGGCATCGATCCGATCGGCTCCAATCGCCAGCGAAAAGCTGTCTGACTTGTGGCTCACCGATCCGCATGCGGCGGTCAACCCGAACAGCTTGTAGTCGCCATCGGCGGGGACTGTGAACGTAAAGGTGGCCTTGGCGCTGGATTTTCCTGCCGCAGTAGTCAAGACCTTCGTCCTCCTCGTGGAGACGGAGCCGATCCATTGCTTTGGATTGCTGTAGTCAACTTCGAGGTAGGTTGGATAATGCCACTGCCATGTGAAATCGTGATTTTCGTCATCGTTTTTCTCGATATCATCAAAGAGCACCAGGTATGGCGGGATGTTCTTTTGGTCTCCGCGAACGAACACGAATTGGCGCTCCGCACGTTTGATGTTTCGTCCTGTAGGTCTTCGTATCCATTGTGCGAAGTCGAAGTTCCAGGCGTCTATTGCGTCAACCCGGATCCAGTCGAAATCAGCGCCATGCCGATATCCTGTGATGCTTCCGCTGCTGTTGTTGTGCCATCGGCATGGTTGTCCGAGTCCGTCAACGAGCACGACATTATGGGCGTAGGCGCTTCCGCTCTTCAGCGGGTCTCCGTCGTTTCCGTAACCGCTGTCGATGAAGAAATCGAGTCCATATGCTCTGAAGGTGAATGTGCCCTTGTCTGCCTGGTCGTGTCCTGCCGCGTGCGGCCCTGCCTCCACGGCCAGGTGGAAGCCGTTTTTCCCGTATCCATTGGCTCTTGAGACTGCGAGTCCCCTGCCACGGAAGAGCATTCCGTCAGGGAGTAGGGCAGCGGGGTCTTCGACGGCTGGGAAGTCCTGGTGGAAGAGCGTATATGCCAGGGAAACATGTGCGGAGAATTCCGATGCGTGGTTAGGGGTTGCCCCATGGTTCCACGCCCAGCTCATCAGTCCCGCCAATGCGCCGTAGCTCAGCTTGCGGTCGCCTGGTCGTTCGGAGAAGTGCTGTATGTAATCCAAGCCCTTGTCCATGTTTGCTGGGTTCGGCAGGCGTTCGCCGTCTTTCATCGGGTCGTCCTTTGCGAGTTCCGCTAGCCGTCCCAGTACATAGCTATATACTTGGCATCCTGGCACGCTTCCGTGTCCGCAGTCTGACAAATTGTTCCATTCCGGCCTGTTTGGCAGCAATTCCGAGACCAGCCAAGGTGCGATCAGTTGGAGGTTGGTATCTATGAGCAAGTCGCCGCGTCCTTGTTGGCGCAATACCTCCATGAATTCGACTCCTGCCCCGATTCCATAGACAATGTATGATGGCCCTTCGTGGCCGCATCCATCAAAATCAACACCAAGTGTAAGGTAGTCGCGCAGGTGCCTGCGGAAGGTGACCAGCATCGCTTCCTCGGGGAGATTTGTTTCGCCCTCCAGTGCCAGTATGCCCAATCCGGCGCAACTCACCAGTCCCGGATCCCAGTTCCAGACTCGATGTAGGGGGTGGCGACCCCAACTATGAATCTGGCTCTTGTCGTAGATGTCCTGCACAAAGCCAAGCAGCGTTACCGCCACGTCCCGCCGCTCTTCTTCCGTCATGAAATGCCACAGCCAGTCGTAGCCGAATGCCAAGGCGCGGACATAGAATGTGCGCGTGTAGTAGAAGCCAAGGTCGATCTCAGGGGTTGTCACGTCCAGGGATCGCGCCATGTTCACCAGCCCTTTCGCGGCATGGCGGCTAAAGCGCTCGTCGCCAGTCAGCAAACCGACTGCCGCCAGGGTTTCGATCGGACGAACCGAAGGCGTCAATGCCCCTTCGAAACTAGCGCGTTTCTTGTGGGGGGTCAGCTCTTCCGCAGCGGAAAACCCCAGGACTCTGCCGAAGGGATTGTCGGCATTGAAGCTTTTCAACAGGCTTTCGGCTTGCCTTATCAGGTTTTCGTAGCAGGCTTGTGCATTTCCTCCGGCATTTGCCTTCTTGCGCAACCGCTCCAGATTTTCGCCATTCAGCAACAATCGTGGATGTGACGAACCGTCAATCGAACGCTTCAATTGCTGAGCGGCCATCTTGCGGAGGATCGATTTGATGAACTCTTCTGACGTTCCTTGCTCGATCAGGCTTAGTTGGTCAAATTCCATTTCAACGATGTCGTCAAACAATCCTGCGACTGAGATTTCCAGAAGGTCATTGGTGGTTAGCATCGTCGTCGCAAAGCGGGCACTTGCATTTCTGTTGGGTTCGAATTTGGCGAATGGCAGGTAGAATTCCACCCATTCCCCGTCTCCTACCTGGAGGTCGCCAATGGTTTGCTTGTAATAATGTGACAAACCCTCTCCGCGAAGCAGTATCAAGGCCTCGATGCGTCCTGCCTGTCGGCTGCGGTAGCGGCCATAGATTCCCGCGTATTTGCTGAAGTCATCGACTTGGGGGAAGCGGTGCTGGAACCAGCCGAAGCTGAATTCCTTGGTTGACATTGAAGCCTTTACGTGCCCTGGTCCCAATAGTTCCAGGGTCACGTTCACCTTCTTTCCCCAGACGTCCAGGCTTTCGTCGGGAACGGAAAAGGGAACACCAACAGAGTATGACACCAGCGACAATACGACAAGAAGTGAAGTGAGTTTTTGCATGGCTAGATGATTTTGTGTTGAAAAGGTGAATTGATTGTTAGGATTGAAAGAACGCATCACGCTTCAATTTTGGCTATTTCGGATTCATAGAATGGTTTCCCGAAGTAGTCCAACAGAAAGAAAAGGGTTGTATTAAGAACAGATATGGTTTTTTGGGTTACAATAAGATTATATTCTTGGTGGAGTATTCCTACTTGTTCTGCCTGTTGTTGAAAAGATTTGTATGAGGGCACTTTCCATAGTTTGGCATATAGCGTATGTAGCTTGCATACATTCATCCAAGCGATTTTCACAAACTCCTCTTCTATAAACTTGTCTGGATGCCTTGAGGCCATTTTGGGATGCTGTTTTTGAACGACACGCTTGTATTCTCCCTTCTTGAAGAGTAGATCGATACTTACTTGTGCATTCACGAAGTTCGGATCTCCAGGGTAATCACAATGCCTGAAGGATTCCATCATTGGATAGTTCAAGTATAGTTTTCCTCGGGTTGGCTCCGTTTCATTGTTGAAATACTCGATCATTTCAAGTAGCTCTTTGTAATTCTTAGCCACTATCTGCATTTGGGAAAGATTTCTGTCATTTTTGGTTTGGCTTTGAAATTCACTGTCAAAAATCAAATAAATCGAGGAGTATTTGCGATTTAGCGTCTCCAGGTCTTTTTCTGTTCTTTCTTGTTCTTTTTTCAAATTCTTCAATTCGGTTTTTTTGTTCAAGTTACTTTGGAATGAAGCGATTTTGTTCTTGAGTTCGAGGAGATTATCATTGAAGAAAGCTTTGAGAACATCAATGATATTGACATTGAATCCATACCGCTTAATAATGTTGTAAAGATTATGTATGTTGGCACAAACCGAGCAGACATCGCAGTCAAGTTGAAATGTTCTGTCAACTCCAGTTAGAAAATCGGGTTCGGTTCCTGCTCCTTCGACGATAAAGAGAATTGCAGTTTTTTTCATCATGTCTCAAACGCTCCATTGGTATAGAGGTTTTCAAGATTATGTGCTTCTCGCAATTCTCGTTTTGTGGCATTTTTCAGGCTTGTTGCCTTCTCATTCGTTAGGATATAGCAGCAGTCAGGGCGTGTAAGTTTGTTTTGCATCAAATAGGTGTTGTGGGTTGTCAGTACTGCCTGCAAGCCCTTGTGTTGTTCATTCAACCTGGTCAGGATGGAAGCTGCTACTTCATAGTGGTAGTATGCATCGAATTCGTCGATGAACATGAAACTCAACTTTTTTTTGCCGAATGTCATCCAATTGAAAAAAAGCATCAGTGCTTTTGTTCCGGCCGAGGCGATGTCGATGAACCTTGCTTTCCGTTGACCTTTGTCAAAATACGCCCATAATTCCGGTTCGCCGCCAATATCCTCGAAATGCAGGTCGTACTCCAGTTCATTCTTCGCAAGAAAATCCTGGAATTCCTTGAGTTCTCCACTTGCATGGAGCATGTTGACAAGCGACAGGTTGCCGTTGGTCAGCCCACAATAGGAATTGCCATCCGACAGGCTTCGAAACCACAGCATGCCTTCGCAGAATCTCATCATTTTCAGAAATGGTCGTGGCAAGGCAGTGGTCGGAGTGTTGCGGTAGATGTATTTTAGGATTGACAGCCTGTTGTCTGGCAATGGCATGTTGAGTTTTCCCGCCAATTCAGGCGAAATATGGCGTCTTCTAGCATCCGTGAATGAATAGTCAAGGACTTCGTGGCTGTCGATAGTCAGTCTTTCCCAGACCAGGTTATCCACGCTTGTTTTGGCGTATTCATAGATTACTTCAACACCGTCAAAAACGAACTCATAGCGGAAAATTGCTTTCTTGTCTCCCGTGTTTAGGTTCAGATAATTGGAAGTATGCCTAGGGGAAAAACAATGCTTGTCAGTCAAGTGGGTGACAATATCAAGCAAGGCAGTGCCAAGGGATGATTTTCCACTGCCATTCTTCCCGTAAACAAGTGCTTTGACGACAATTCCATCCTTAACGATATTCTGGTTGAACGAGTAGTCTTTTGCGGCTTCAGCGGTCAGGTCAAATTCCAGGTCGCGGAAACACTTGTAATTCTTGACGATGAACCTTTTCAACATAACCGACTCCTTTGAGTTCCAGGATGTATTTTGCTGACAATACTGTATAAGGAAAAAACAGTTTATCCAATTTAAAACGTGTTTTTAATGCGGAATGCTGAATGCGGAATGCTGAATGATCGAATAGAATGTGAAATTTTGCGTGTTAAATTGACATCTTCTTTCCTTGTTTCATTGAAAAGCAGGGAGTTATTGTTACACGAGCTTTCATTTGGCGATATTG
>Ga0123334_1004963_pt1 | contig 13165 bp, 10 predicted proteins | sample BiotimSIPDNA_FD_89706 | JGI IMG/M metagenome (GOLD analysis project Ga0123334, IMG submission 89706) | Anaerobic biogas reactor microbial communites from Washington, USA - Biogas_R1 time_0 SIP DNA | ecosystem: Engineered > Bioreactor > Anaerobic > Unclassified | place: Washington, USA... | reverse complement strand
GGAAGCATTAATCATGGCCGAAAGAATCGCCATCGGATGACTGGTTGATGGAAATCCTTCGAAGTGAATCTTGATATCCTCATGGATCATTTGGTTACGGGTTAAAAGATCCGAGAAAGTTCTTAACTGAGTCGAAGTGGGGAGATGCCCCATTACAAGAAGGTAGGCCACCTCAATAAAGGAAACTTTTTCCGCAAGCTCTTCAATAGGAATACCACGATATCGAAGTATTCCATTTTCTCCATCTATATAGGTAATGGCGCTTTTGCAAGAGCCCGTATTCATGTAACCTTCATCCAAGGTGATATAGCCGGTCTGAGCACGCAGGCTGGATATATCAATCGCCTTCTCGTTTTCGCTGCCCACGACACAGGGAAACTCATACTCTTTGCCGTCCAACTCTACCTTCACCATTTTATCCATAAGCATAAATATTTTGTTGCAATAGATATTGGAACAATTCCAACATCCGGGTATTGCTCTGTAAAAAACTGTTTTTGAAAAAATCTTCTAACACCTGGATATTCTCCAAAAATCAAAAAAGGCTTACGCTCGATTTTTAAGAAAACGAAACTCCTTCTTTGTACATCAGCTTTCTGCCAGACTGCCCCTACCACCCTGGGGCAGGGGTATTCTGCCACAAACAGAGAGTGGAAAACAAAAAAAAATTGCCGGAGCTTCATTTTTAATGCCATAATCTTTGTGTGTTATGGGTTGGAGTGGTTTTAAATTCAGTTGCAATTGCCTTGGGGGTTGGGGTTGGGCTCTTACTTCACTGGAGCCTCTCAAAGAAGCTTCAGGTGTCACTCCTCTCTTTTTTGGCCGCTTTGATGATCTACTCGGCTTTGCGTAATGGTTTTTATCTTTTGGGCCAGTTCCCAGTCCTCACCCTTTTTAAGGTATTTTTCACTGCATGGGTTTGCCTTGTTCTAAGCTCTGTCAGCTTTCGTAAGACCTCCCTGCTGCGGGTCTTCTCAGCCTTCACTCAATCAGCACAAAACGCCATGGCAAGCAGCAAACCAGGATTGAACAACTGGGGGCAGTCTCTCCGAATTGGCACTGCTTTTTTTACCTTTTCTCCTTTAAACTTGATTGCTTGCGCTTTGGCGGGCATTTACTCTCAAACCTCTGAAACCTGGATTTTAATCCCGTTTTTAGTAAAAGCACTTTTTGATTTTATTGCCTGTCTTTCTTTTTCCAACAGTTTAGGGGTCAGTGCGTTAGGCATTGTTATACCGACAGCAACATCGCAGCTTTTTCTGATCTGGCTCTTTTCTCAGGCCACTGCTTTTTCATCCAATATGGAAACCCCGATGATGATGTGCTCAACAGCGGCCACGCTGCTCTACCTTTGCCTTCACAGCGCAATTACCCTGTTGGGATGGAATAAGTCTGTGAAACTCCTCCCTTATACACCTGCGCTTTTTTTAACGATAATCGCTGATCTTTTTCTTTTCTAGAAAGTTACTTAAAAGAAAATATTATAACTTTTATCAATTTGCACAGATTCCTTACCACTCCAAAACCATCGCCGCAGTAGTAAACCCAGAGCCAAAAGCAACCAAAAGCAGTTTGTCACCGTTTTGAACTGAACCGGTTCCTATAGCCTCATCAAGCGCAATCGCCACGGAGGCAGCTGAAGTATTGCCATACTTATTCAAGTTAATGAACACCTGCTCTTCTTTAAGGCCCAGGCGCTCACCCACAGCTTTAATAATCCGTAAATTAGCTTGATGGAAGATTGCCAGCTTCACATCCTCAACAGTGCAGGAGGCACGCTCCAGAGCCTCTCTCCCACAATCAACCATAGAGCTTACCGCACTTTTAAAGGTTTCCTTGCCCTGCATTCTCATATAATGCAACCTTGCCTCCAAGGATTGAGGGGATGCAGGTATCCGGCAACCTCCAGCAGGTACTTGAAGCAAATCCGCTTTAGAGCCATCCATCTGGAGTACACAGGAGCGAAAACCTTTTGCCTTTGAGTTTGTCCTGCTCAAAATAGCCGCTCCCGCACCATCTCCAAAAAGGATACAGGTATTCCGGTCTTCCATATCTGTGATGGCTGTCAGCTTCTCAGCGCCGACCACCAGAATGTTCTTATAATGCCCGGTTGCAATGAATTGGCTGGCGACCTCCATTGAGTAGAGAAAACCGGCACAGGCAGCCTGCAGGTCAAATCCAGCAGCTCTGGTAGCTCCCAGGTTATGTTGGATATGTGCTGCGGTGGAAGGAAAGATATGGTCCGGAGTCACCGTTGCTACAATGATAAGATCAATTTCTTCAGGACTAATCCCGGCCTTCTTGATTGCTTTCCTGGCAGCGGCAGTACCCATATCCGAAGTGTACTGGTCTGCAGCCGAAAAGCGACGCTCCTTAATACCCGTGCGCGCCACAATCCAGTCATCGCTTGTATCTATAAGCTTCTCCCAATCGGCATTAGTGACGACGCGCTCTGGGAGATAAGAGCCGGTACCTGTTATTTTACAGGAATAAAAATGTCTTAGTCCTTCTGATTTGATTTCACTCATCTAGCATCTGATATCTAATATTTTCTGTGATCACAAAAAGCAACCCTTCGGGAGCGCTTCTTTTACTGCAATAGAAGCGCTTTATCCGCATCCGCCACTTCATCAATAATAATCTGATTTATATTTTGATGGGCGGCATTTGCACCGAGGCGAATGGCATTGAAAATAGCTCTGTCGGTGGCCGAGCCATGGGCTTTCATAACGACTCCATTAAGGCCCAAAAGAGGGGCTCCGCCCGTATTTTCCGGGTCTAAACGACTTTTGATTGATTTAAAAGCCCCTTGAGCCAACATCGCACCCAGAACACGGGTAGGGCTGCGAGAAATTTCGTGCCTAATCCAGCTCAGGAGATGTTGGCCGATGCTTTCACAGGTTTTCAGAACGATATTGCCAATAAAGCCATCACAAACAACTACGTCCACATTATTATCAAAAAGGTCATGCCCTTCGATATTTCCTATGAAATTAACAATTTGAGCCTCATGAATTTTAGAAAAAAGGTTGAATGCGCTCCGGGTCAGCTCATTCCCTTTCAGGTCTTCAGTCCCTATGCTCAAAAGCCCCACCCGCGGTCTGGAGTAACCCAGGACCTCTCGCGAGTAAACACTCCCCATGATGCCATATTGCAGCAACTGATAGGGGCGCGAATCGACAAACCCTCCTGCATCCAGCAAAACAAAAGAATTATTCTGAGCTGGTATGACTGCGGCAATGGCGGGGCGATCAATCCCTTTAAGTGGACGCAAGGCAATGTGAGCTGAAGTTACAACACCACCGGTGTTGCCTGGTGAAATCAAAACTTGAGCCTCGCCTTTTTTAATAAGCTCTACTGCACGAGCAATAGAGCTGTCTTTTTTACGGCGCAGCGCTTCCACAGGCTTGTCTTCCATAGTAAGCACCTGCGAAGCATGTTTGATTTCCAGGCGAGGATCAAAACCCTGGTTACTGGTAAGCTCTTTTTCCAGTATTTTCCGGTCACCGACCAGATAAACCTTGGAAACAGAATAGACCTCCCTAAGCGCGCGCAATACACCCCGGACCACAACGCTGGGCCCGTGGTCCCCACCCATTGCATCAACTGCGACACGCATAATAAAAGAGATAAGCGGGATGCGACTTCCGCAATTCGCACTCCCGCATTAACCAAACAACTCTTGGCGTTTAGCCGATTGGCGATACAGTAACTACCTGACGCCCTTTATAATATCCGCACGAAGGACAAATCCTGTGAGAAAGATAGGGTGCCGCGCATTGCGGGCACACTCCCAGCTGAGGGAGCTTCATCACACTGTTATAAGCGCGACGCATACGTTGACGGCTATGAGACGGTTTCCTTTTTGGTACAGCCATAAATACTTCTTAATTTATCTAATCCAACTTTAACTTATCTAGCTCAGCCCATGTGGACGAGGAATTTTTCGATTCAACATGAGCGCCCCTTTTATTACCTTTTCGCGACGGCATCTGGGGTAACCGGTCGCAGTCTTCATCACACAGCGGATGCTGTGGATACGCAAGGAGAATATCCTCTCTGATGTAGTGAGTCAAGTCTATGCTGTCATCTTTTATTTCAACACTCTCTTCACCCTCCAATGCCAGCAGTTCATTAAAATTGAGCTCAACAGGCATTCTAAATAAATTCAAACAACGCACGCACTCGCAATCCAGCACAAACCTAACCAAACCTCGGATCAAGACAAAGTGCCCCTGTAAACTGGCATGAAGGTTATAGTGGACCTGTTCTTGCAATTCAATGCACTCATCATCATGCGGGATATCAAGCTCCTCAGCCGGCAACACACCCTGCAGATGAAGGTCATCCTTTTCCAGCTGCTTGAGATTTATTTCTACCAGGGCACCAAAGATTTCCTTTTTCACAGTAGTTTCCTTATGAGTTCTTTTTTAACATGAGACGGCACAAACGAAGCCACCTCACCTCCCAGGCGGGCGACCTCTTTGACCAGCCGCGAGCTAATAAAAGTATGGGCTTCAGAGGGAACCAAAAAAAATGTTTCAATCTCTCCTCCCAAACGGCGATTCATCAGTGCCATTTGAAATTCATATTCAAAATCGCTAACAGCTCGAAGACCGCGAACGATAACCCCCGCATTCCTTTTGTGGACGTAGTCAATCAAGAGACCATCTAAAATATCGGTCTCCACATTGAAGTAGCCCTGAAGGGCCTCCTCAACCATGAACCTCCGCTCTTCAAAGCTAAAGCAAGGGGTTTTAGCATCATTATTGGCAATGGCGACGATTACTCTGTCGAAAATCCGGGCCGCGCGCCCAATAACATCAATATGTCCGTTATGAATCGGATCGAAACTACCCGGATAGACTGCTATGGTCATGATTCACACCTTTCAGCCGGGGAGTGCCCCCGGTTTCAAGACAAACCTAGCTTTTTCAGGCGGGATTGACAAATCATTTCATAGTTTCTTCTCACCTGGCTCTGCCTTTTATTGACTCAAGATAAACAATCTGTTAAATTGCTTCTCTTATGCGGAATGTATTTAATATTTTGATTGCCCTCTTCTGCGGATGCGCTCTAAGCGTGCAGGCAGCATCCGTTTACGGAGAGGATAAGACGGTTCACGAGTTCTCACTCTCTTCCCTCATAGGAGCAGGGCGTAAGGAGTGCATTACTTTGAAAACCGATGCACCTCAGTTTTCTGAGCCTGTTCTTAAGCTTCAAGCTACCCGCTCTGAAGAAATCCTTCAGCTGCGTTCTGAAGATTGGGATAAAGCAGAATGCCTGGCCTTTGACATCTATTATGACGGAGACCACTCAGGCATCTTCGCCTTGCGTGCCTACGCTAAAGGACAATCCAAAGAGTCCATCCATGCTGAAATCGGCATCATGCCTCAGCTTAAAACTCGCGTGACCTTCCCTTTGAGCCATTTAAACGCACAACAGGTATTCATGAAGCGAAACCCCGCCCGCTTAAAAGGAGTGGTTCAGGGAAGACGCCTTCCATTGGAGGAACTGGATCGAATGGCCTTGACTATCCAGCACACAGGTCGGGACACCACTGAAACTTTTTATATCGCTAACGTAGCACTCCTGAGCTCAGAGCCCACTTTTGAGCTGCCAGATGTCAAGTTGGTCGATGCGATGGGACAAAGCACTATAAAAGACTGGCCGGGCAAAACTCCCAGCATTGAGGCCCTAAAGAAGCAGCTTCAGGCTGAACTCGAAAGTGCTAAAAACTATAAACCCAGCAGCCAGCTAAGCCAATACGGCGGCACGCTCAAAAAACGCTTTGATGCCTCAGGGTACTTCCGTGTGGAGCACGATGGAACCCGTTGGTGGATGATTGACCCGGAGGGGTGTGGCTTTTTTAGCATGGGCATGGATTGTGTCGGTGCAGGTGAATCATCCACTATTTTGCCCGGTATGGAAAAACTCTTTGAGTGGCTCCCCGAGTCCAACGGAGATTACAGGGTAGCCCAGGGCCGAGACTGGCAAGGCATAACGACAGCAAACTTCCCTGTTGCCAACCTGATTCGCGCCTTCGGCCCAGAGAATTGGAAAGACAGCTGGCGCACTATTACCAAAGCGCGTCTGAGCCAATGGGGATTTAATACCATCGGCAACTGGTCTGATATTAGAGCATTTCGTGGTCAGAAAATCCCATACGTCCTCCCTCTGGGCAGCTTCCCCAGAACAGAAACAATGCTCTTTCGGGATTTCCCTGATGTTTTCAGTTCCGAGTATGAAAAAAACTCTGCTCAATATGCCAGAGAGATGGAAGCCTATAAAGAAGACCCCTGGCTGATTGGCTACTTTATGCGTAATGAGCCCGAATGGGGATTTGGCAGCTTCAACCTTGCTTCGGAAATGCTCGAGGCCAATCCAGGCACTGCTACAAGAAAAGCCCTGGCTGCAAAAATGGAGGAAAAGTACAAAGAGATTGATGCCCTCAACAAAGCTTGGAACAGTGAGCTTAAATCCTTCGATGAGCTGATCAGCGAAAACTTCCGCAGAATGGAAGACAAATCGCCAGAAGCCAAAAAAGACCTCTGGAGTTTCTCTGAAGAAATGGTCTCTGCATACGTCAAAATCCCCGCCAGGGAACTTCGCAAGGTGGACCCGCATCACCTGAATCTGGGTATGCGCTATGCCTGGATTGCTTCGGATTTGATGTATAAAGCCGGTGAAGTTTTTGACGTCTTCACGATCAACTCATATGAGTTTGTGCCTCACCTGGACTCGGTTGATGAAGTGGCCCGCCGCTGCAATAAACCGACTATGATTGGCGAATTTCACTTTGGCGCATTGGACCGTGGATTGCCTTCCACCGGCCTGCGTGCCGTTGAAACTCAGCGCGACCGGGGACTCGCTTATCGACGCTATGTAGAGCGTGGAGCAGCTAACCCCAACTTTCTGGGCTCTCATTACTTTATCTTGAATGACCAGGCTTACTTGGGGCGTTTTGATGGCGAGAACTACCAAATCGGTTTTGTGGATACCGCCCACACTCCTTATCATGAGATGATCGAAGAGGTTATTAAGGCTCACGAAAACGTTTATGAGATCATGATGGGCAATAAAGAGCCTTACGATACACCGGTCAAGGCATTGCGCCCTATCAGCTTCTAAGCGGCTTCATCAACTGATTGAAATAAAAAATCAAACCTGAAACAGCTTTATGGCAGTTTCGGGTTTGATTCTTTTTATGCGCAACAGCAAGCCCAGTTTGCTACAGAGATGACTTTTGGCTTAGATACTCTTTAAGGTATTTCCCTGTCCAGGTATCAGCTTGGGCAACTTCCTCCGGAGTACCCTCAGCAACGATGCGCCCGCCCCCTTCTCCTCCTTCGGGTCCCATATCGATCACCCAGTCAGCCTCTGCAATTAAATCATAATTATGCTCTATGACCAAAACAGTATTGCCAACATCGACCAGTTGCTGGATTACAGAAACCAGCTTTTCCACATCGCTGGCATGAAGCCCAATGGTGGGCTCCTCCAAAATAAAAAAGCTGCCCTTTGCCTCAGCATGCTTTAGTCCCTGTGTCTTGGGCTCAAGCCCTCCCAAAAGATGAGTTACAAGTTTCATCCGCTGAGCCTCGCCACCGCTTAAGGTGGGGCTGCTCTGCCCGAGCTTAATATAATCCAACCCTGTATCAGAAAGGGCCTTGAGAGACTTCAAAACACGAGAGTGATTTTTAAAAAAGGCTATCGCCTCCTCCACAGACATATCCAGAACCTCGGCAATGTTCTTCCCCTGGTAGCGAACATCCAGTGTCTCAGGGTTAAAACGGCTTCCTCCGCAATCATTGCAGGGTATGTAAGCTGGCGGCATAAAGTTCATCGAAATTTTAACCAATCCTGCTCCCGAACATCCTGTGCAGCGGCCCAGTTTGCTATTAAAAGAAAAACGGCCAGCCTGATAACCTTTGGTGCGGGCATCCGGTGTCTGAGCAAAAATTTTACGAATTAAATCAAAAAAGCCAATATAGGTAGCTGGGACACTGCGGGGAGTCCTGCCTATCGGAGACTGATCAACCTCATAAATAGCGCGAATACTTTGAGCTCCCGTGATTAAGTTCTTCACCTTTTTGCGAGAAGTTGACTTTGTTTTGCGCTCTTCCAGATGCTGTTTCAAGGCCGAGTAAAGGCACCCACGAGCCAAAGAACTCTTCCCAGAACCGCTCACTCCGGTAATGACAATAAACCGATTTAAAGGAAATTTTACAGTCAGCCCTTTCAGATTGTGGAGAGTCGCGCTTTTTAAAGTCAACCAGGAGCTCGGGGTATGTTGAGATTTGGGTGCTTTGGCAGCGCGTTGCTGCTTATTCAAGTTTACAGATCTTCTTTCTCCACGGGCAGGAAATTTGCAATGACTGTTTGATAGGAACTGAGCAGTCTGAGATTTTTTACACTGCAACAGCTTTTGAAGAGTCCCTTGAAAAACGATTTCCCCACCACGAACTCCAGCCCCGGGCCCCATATCTACCAGATAATCTGCTTCACGCATGGTATCTTCATCGTGTTCCACAACGAGCAGAGTGTTGCCTTGCGAGCGAAGCTTTTTCAGGCTGGAGATAAGAAGCGCATTGTCACGAGCGTGCAGACCAATCGTCGGCTCATCCAACACATAAAGCACACCGCTCAAAGTAGAACCCAACTGTGCAGCCAGTCGGATGCGTTGAGCTTCCCCTCCGCTTAAGGTAGGTATTCCACGGTCCAGGCACAGGTAATCCAGGCCCACAGTATTTAAAAATGAAAGCCGGCTTTTAACTTCGGGGAAAATATCGCGGACTATATCCAAAACAAACTCATCTTTAACCTCTATTTTGGAAAACAGTTTTAGCGCCTGATCCGCGTTCATTGCGACCAGTTCCGCCAGCGAAGGCCCCTTTGGCAGGCCACTAAACCACTGGACAGGCAGTCTTACCATACGAGACATCGGCTTCAGTCGAGAGCCATGGCACTCATGACAAACTTCCCGCTCTTCTTCCATCCAGCTAAACCACGATTCTTCTATATCCTCGGCTCTGACTCCACGCTTCACGTCTGGCAGGTAAAACGTCTCTCCAAATCCACGGCATGAGGGGCACCAGCCACGCGGACTATTAAAGCTGAAATCATAAGGGTCAAGCTGAGGATAGGAGCGTGCGCACTTTGGGCATGAACGATGGGCCGAATATATTTTTTCCTCACCATCTGGGGTAATGATAGAAAAAACACCTTTTCCGACACTCAAAGCTTCTTCAAGTTTTTTTACAATCTCATCTGCTGAGGGCAATTGAGAAAAAACGACCACATCAATATCATGAGGATTATAACGGCTCAGCTTGGGAAGAGGTTCAAGGTGATAATATTCTCTATCCACCCTCACCTGCTGGAATCCTTGCTTACCGATCTTTCGCAACAGCTCAATATGCGTGCCCTTTCGTCCCCGCAAAATAGGCGCCAGGCAGATGATCTTTCCTTTTTTGGTTTTGGCTAAATTTTTCTGGGCTTCTTCAATTACATTTTCCCGGGTTCCTCCTGTTATCGGAATATCACAATCCTCACAATACTGGACTCCCAGCCGAGCATAGAGAAGCCGGAAAAAGTGGTAGACCTCTGTCAGGGTGCCCACTGTGCTCTTGCCTCCGCCACGCGTTGAACGCTGCTCAATGCTGACCGCAGGAGGGATTCCTTCAATGTAGTCCAAATCCGCTCGTGGCAACTGCTGGACAAACTGCCGCGCATAGGCATTCATGGAATCCAGGAAGCGACGCTGACCCTCAGAAAAAAGCACATTAAATGCAAGCGTGCTTTTCCCCGAACCACTGACACCGGTCACGACAATAAACTTGCCGTGAGGGAGCTCCAGCGACAGGTTTTTTAAATTATGCTCACGGACTCCTTCGAGCCTGATGACCTTTTTCGCCATTAACGTTTTTCCTGAATTAAAACCAAAGCCCCCTCGCTCCGAGCCAACGTATGTACAAAAATTGCTGAGGGTTTGCTCTCCCTTTGCAAACCTGCTATTTCTGGAATTCCTATAAGCGATCGCTCCGGATTCAATCCCAGCCGCGTTATATCTTTGGGCCCCAACGTTAAGTTCCAATCAAGATTGCCCCAGTTAACTACAACAAGCAGCGCTTGCAAGCCCCTCTTATAAACGGAAACCAAAATATCTTTGTTCTCTATCTCCACAGGAGCCGGTCTTTCCCAATAACCTGTGAAATCGCTCTCACTCAGCCTAAAGGAATCACAAAACCGCCAAAGACTTTCCAGACCCATATCTGCTTTATGCATCTGAGGCAGCGATCCATAAAGAAGTGATTTGTAGGGCTGGTCTCCATAAAAACTTGTATTCACTCCAAAAGGCACTCCGCTCAGCTCCACCAGATAGTAATCTGGCCCGGCACCATAAGAAAATCCATCTGCAAAAACGATTGAATCTACGAAAGGTAAGCTTTCCAGATATTGGGCCATCGGATTAATCATTCCGTTTTCAGGGCGAAAGTTATTTCCAGTAATAGTATCCAGGGTTACGCCTGGAGAGACTTCATCAAGCAGGACGCGCAAGCGCTGGGTCACCCTTCGGTCTGTCAAGTCAGTCCGTATCCCATCAACCTGAAGGGTCTCCAGTAGATAGCGAACGGTTTCTAAGTAAAAATTCTGCCAGCGACTTAGCGGGTTGATCGCCAAAGTTACCACATCATCACCCTCTATGTTAGTCGTGCGCCAGGAAGAACTGTAGCCTTTGCCAAGATGCTCGCAAAGCCAGGGATTCCCAATAAAGGGAATTGGTTTTCGTGCATAGTTAAACCCATGCTCCTGCTGCACCCCGCTCAACCCTGTGCCATAAGTAAAAATCTCGTTATCCAAAGACCAAAGCGGCCAGAACTCATTTATTTGATAAGGGATCTCTCGGACTCCAATCACAAACTGGACTTCCTTGTCCGCAGCATGAAGTTTTTCTATAGCTTCCAGGAGCATTTCTTCTGAAGGGAATGGATAGTTCAAGTATGGGTTTAGTTTTTCATCGTAATCGACCACTATACGGTCTGCCTCTTTCCCCACTTTGGAGTCGCCCATAAATCTTCCTATGCCGCCAGCGTATACTTTTTGAGCCGATACTCTTAAATCTGGTTTCATAAAAGGTGTCAGCATCAAGTTTAAGCGAAACACCCGGCCATCACCTCCACTTAAATGCATTGGCCCTGTATGAACATCCAAGCTGATAGAGTCTGCCTGAGGGCGCAGTTCAACCCTTCCAGCCTGACCATCTCCGCACCAATCCCGATAAGGCTCGGGCATAAAGTAAATATCCTGCTTTTCTCCAATATCTAGCAGCTTGCAATAGATACCCTGCCCAACGTCTCCTATCCAGAAGAAGGAGTTTGCATTTTTCCCCCACCTCCAGTCCATATAATCTGGCCGCTTACCACCTCTCAGACCCATCCCCATAAAATAGGGAACAGACTGTTCTCTAAAGCGAAAAGAAAGTCGCGCATCTTCCAAATCAAAATCTCTTCGCGAAGAAAGTTCAAGCCGCAGGGCAATCATCCCGTCGGCTTCCATCTCGGCAAAAGAGCGCAAAACAATCCCCCTGGCATAGCTGACACCTTCCCATATCTGAAGGTTACCATTCTCTTGAGCGAACGATACGGGTAGATTGGTCCACCGTAGCCATCCCTCGTCTTTCAACTTCACTTCGAACTCCATGGGCAAGGCAAAAAAGTCGCCATTCACCTGAGCCGGCAAGCCACTGGGAGCCACTTCCAGGCTGTGATTGTTAACCGTCAACACATTGGCCTCTCTCGTAATTTTTGGAAACCTCTCCAGCAAATTCCCATTCAGCCCAGCCTGAGAATCCAACCAGGCCAGCCTGCTCAGCGAAGCGTTTGCAAGCACCTGTTCAGAATCAGCAGGTATATCCGAAACATTCAATGTTAGCGGGAAAGGAGTATGTTGAAGATTGTCCGCACTGAAAATAAGCTCCCCATCATAAGTCCCAGCCAGAATATTTTCAGGGATACGAATTGAAAACCAGAGGGGCAAAACCTCTGATTTTTTCAAATAAACATCCTTTATGAGCGGGTTGCCCTGAAAATCACTTCCCCCGAAATTAAAGCAATTTGCTGCCAGCTCACGAATCAACCACCCTTGAGCATCCTGCAATCCAACACACCCCACTTGCAGGCGCAACAAATCTTTCTGAGTGGCAAGCACGCCGACCTGAAAAACCAGAAATTCACCTGGCACCCCAGATAGCAAGCACTGCCTTTGGGGCCCTGTTTGTGTCCAGAGGAAAGGTATTTTGTCTCCCTTTCTAATTGGGCTTGTTACCGGCTCTTGAAAAAAAATAAGGCTCTGTTTTTTTTCCCTTAAAAGGAAACTCTCTTTTTCAGCTGCAGTTGCTGGAGTTTCCATTTTACCAAAACTGTTGAGCTCCCCATTGGATTCCAGGCGCAAAGCCGCAGCACGGATCACATTTTTAGGGATTTCACCTTTCAAAATCTCAGAAGCCATCGGCTCCGTTTTCGCAAGCCATAGTGCGGATGGCTGCTTTGTAGCAAAGTATTCAGGAAAGGGATTCCATTCTCTTTTCACCTCCCGATAAGGCATATAGTAGACGTAATACTCTCCGGCCTGCTTTGCTTCAAAAAGAATATCCGCATACTCTGGAGACAGATTAAGCGTAACAAGATTCTCTACCGGTGCGTCGTTTTCTGCAAAAGTTATAACAATTCCCTTATATTCAGGGAGCAGATCAAATCGCCTCCAGGCAATACGGGTCCAGACAATTTCCGCCGCTTCTTCTGTCTTAATGACGGCACGATGATTGCCAAGCCCTTCCGGATTCCACTCTTTAACTTCTCGGGGGAGGTTGGGTAAAGGCTCTGCTCCCTGTGCCCTCTGTAGACTCTCCATCCCTTCTACTTCAAAACTAAACAGCAGAAAGAAAAAAAGCGCTAAGCTGACTTTATTCAATTGCTGTGCCATCTTCTTCATCACTTTTTTTCTCTTCATCCAATAACTTGAAAAATCTCATCACATTGTCCCCATGTCGCAACTTCTTTACCTCCTTCCAGGGCAGCTCCACTGTCAAAGTCTCGCGACACGGATGGCCCAGGATAAAAGTCCCATCCTGGCTCAAGAGCTGCTTCAGTGAGGGTGTATCCAG
>Ga0123334_1004957_pt1 | contig 13174 bp, 13 predicted proteins | sample BiotimSIPDNA_FD_89706 | JGI IMG/M metagenome (GOLD analysis project Ga0123334, IMG submission 89706) | Anaerobic biogas reactor microbial communites from Washington, USA - Biogas_R1 time_0 SIP DNA | ecosystem: Engineered > Bioreactor > Anaerobic > Unclassified | place: Washington, USA... | reverse complement strand
TTGATTTACCAGATAAGATTATTACCGTTATCTTCAGTTATATAATCTTTAAAAGCCTTCCTCAAAAATTAACCTACTTATTTAGCCCTAACAACAAAATTGAAACTTTATAAAATAGTATAACATTTTTATCTCTCACAATAGCCAATTTACACAGCTCTGTCAGAAACGATGGTGATTTATATGGGGCCGATGGGTCTCTATCAATCTAATAATTCGATCCTTGAAAAACTAAATCCAATAACCAAATTATTATATATTATTACCGTAATTGCCCTATCGATAATTATTCCGGCTCCGCAGATGAATTTAGCTTGTTTATTGGCTAGCGTGACCCTATTAATTATTGGCCGAGTTTTTTGGCGATTAATCCCCTTCATCGGGATCAATATTACTGTTTTAATCTCAATCATAGTTATCCAGGGATTATTTATGGCCGGCAACAAAACTCTCTGGTTTCAGATCGGTTCGCTCCGCTTCTACCAAGAAGGCTTATGTTATGCTTTGAATCTTTGTTTACGAGTGTTTAATATACTTTGCGCTTTTGCAATTTTATTATTGACTACCAAGCCTTCGGATCTAATTGAAAGTCTTGTTGAAAAGGGGTTATCGCCAAAACTCGGTTATTTATTATGCGCAGTGCTCCTAATCATCCCCCAATTAGTCGCCGCAATGGAAAGGGTTATGGATAGTCAACGCTCCCGCGGCCTAGAAACCGAGGGGAATATGGCCGTTAGAATAAAAGCTTACTTGCCATTGATTGTTCCAGTTGTCTTGAGTTCCTTAATTAATATTAAAGAACAATCTATGGCTCTGGAAGTTAGAGGGTTTAGTTCCGATCTTAAAAAAATTTTTTTGAATCAACAGTTTTCCCCCTTTTATGAAATACTGATTCAAATCGGGTTATTAACCACAATAACGCTGGCCCTGTTGAGGAGGCTTTTTTTATGGCTAAGCTAGTAGTCGAAAACCTTAAGTATCGTTATCCTTTGGCTAAGAACCTAGCTCTCAACAACCTGTCCTTTGAAGTCAAAAATGGTGAATTTATTGGAATGATCGGTCCTAACCACGCCGGAAAATCCACCCTTTGTCAGGCTTTAGTGGGCTTAGTACCCCAATTTTTTCGCGGTGCATACGGTGGGCGTGTGATGGTGGATGATATGGAAGCATCAAAAGTTCCCTTAAGCAAACTGGCTTCAAAGATTGGTATTGTTTTTCAAAATCCCTTCTCCCAGATAAGTGGGGTAAAACTTACGGTCTATGAGGAAGTAGCCTTCAGCCTTGAAAATAACGGTTTTTCACGTTCGGAAATGATCGACCGGATTGACTGGGCTTTAAAGTTATTAAATATTGAGCATTATCAAGACCGAAACCCTTTATCTCTTTCCGGCGGCCAAATGCAACGCTTGGCTATTGCCAGTATCATCGCGCTTAAACCGGAAATTATTGTCTTGGATGAACCAACCTCACAACTTGACCCCCAAGGTTCGGAAGAAGTTTTTAAAGCGGTTGGTAATTTATGTACTCAGGGACTGACCGTTATCATCGCCGAACATAAAATGGAAAGAATTTGCAAGTACGCCCAGAAAATATTATTTTTACACCAGGGTCACCTAGTTACCTTTGATACTCCTTATCAAGTTTTCTCCCACTTTAACTTGGAAGGTTACGGTATTAATGCTCCGGTTTTTACTAATGCATGTAAGAAATTAGAAGTTAAACTTAATAACGGTTTCTACCCAATTAAACTTGATGAAGCTTACCGGAAGATTGGAGCTTATTATGAACACCGCTAGGATTGTAATTCAGGACCTCCGTTTTGCTTATCATGAGAGCGAAGAAGTAATAAAAGGAATTAACTTATCTTTCAACCGCTCCGCAACGGCATTAATCGGAGAAAACGGTTCCGGAAAAACAACTTTTGTTAAATTACTAAAAGGATTATTAAGACCGATATCCGGTTCGATCTACATTAATGGTTATAATACCGCCACCACCACCGTTGCCAAATTAGCTAAATATATTGGTCTGGTGTTCCAAAACCCAAATGATCAGCTTTTTAAACAGACCCTTATTGATGAAGTAATGTTCGGCCCCCTTAATATCGGGCAACCCATCCTTCAGGCCAAGGCTAGCGCCGAAAAAGCCTTGGAGATGGTTGGATTGAGCAATTCTAAATTGATTCATCCCTACGATCTAGGATTATCGGACCGCAAATTAGTTTGTATCGCTGCTGTTCTAGCCATGGATACCGATATTATTATTTTAGATGAACCCACCATTGCTCAAGATTATCTTGGAAAAGAAAAAATAAAACAGATCATTAAAGAATTGAGGGACCAAGGTAAACTGGTAATTGCAATCACCCATGACATGGATTTTGGAGCCGAAACTTTTGAACGGATAATAGTTTTCCATGATGGACACGTTCTTTTGGATGACGATACTAAGACCGTCTTTAAAGAACACGATCTTTTAAAAGAATTTCATCTAGAGTTGCCGCATATAACCCAACTTGGCCGGAAATTTAATTTCCCAGAGCCATTATTGACAGTTGATGCTTTTGTCGATCACATCAAAAACCGAAACCATCAGAAACCTTCATATCCACTATAATTTACCAATACCTCCACTTGTTTTTACCCAAACCCCTGATAAATGTGTCATTACCCAATTTACCGATTTTATCCTGTAAAAAGTGTACGAAACAACTTTCTTAATTTACCGTTAAACAACCGTACCATCATTAAGAACGAACGGACTTGACTTATTAACGCTACCTTATTTCACCGAAAAAATGGGAAGGAAGGTGGAAGAAGTGTTTTTAAGTCTTACAGTGGAATCATAAATCCAACCGAAAATTAATTAAATTTTTGATTCAAAAATGATATTATAGAACAAAACATTTGAAGGAGGTCTGGTTGGTAAAAACTAGAGTGATTAGCGCCGCCCTTGATTCATTAGATTACTTTCAAACTGAAAAGTAACGTTAACATTCCGAAATAGAGGAAAAAGATATCAAAAAGCGAAAATAACTTCAAATTATAATCTTATAATCATTAAAGTTGTTGACCATAAATCCAATAGGAAAGCGAGGAAAATCAAGAATGCCTAAACGAGACGACATTAATTCAATTCTGATTATCGGTTCCGGACCGATAATTATTGGCCAAGCTTGTGAGTTTGATTATTCCGGGACTCAGGCCTGTAAAGCCCTTCGTAAGCTTGGTTATAAAATTGTACTGGTTAATTCCAATCCTGCCACAATCATGACCGATCCTGCCATGGCCGACGTCACCTACATTGAACCGCTCAACCTCAAAACAATGACTGAAATCATCGCCAAAGAAAAACCGGACGCTGTTTTACCAAATCTAGGAGGGCAGTCCGCTCTGAATCTTTGCGCCGAATTAGCCCATGCCGGAGTACTGGAAAAATACGGAGTCAAAGTTATCGGAGTTCAAATTGACGCTATCGAACGCGGCGAAGACCGAATCGCCTTCAAGGAAACCATGAACCGCTTAGGAATAGAAATGGCCAAAAGCCAACCTGCTTATTCCATTGAAGAGGCGGAAAAGATCGCTGCCGCGCTTGGTTATCCTGTTGTGGTCCGCCCCGCTTATACCATGGGCGGGACTGGCGGAGGCTTGGTTTATAACGTTGAAGAACTAAGAACGGTTGCCGGCCGAGGAATCGCCGTCAGCCTGGTCGGTCAAGTTTTAATTGAAGAATCGATCGTAGGTTGGGAAGAGCTCGAACTGGAAGTGGTCCGGGACGCCAATAATAACATGATCACCGTTTGTTTCATTGAAAATGTGGACGCCATGGGAGTCCATACCGGCGATTCTTATTGCACGGCGCCGATGTTGACCATCAGTCCCGATTTGCAAAAACGCCTGCAAAAATATGCCTATAAAATCGTTGAAGCCATCCAAGTGATTGGAGGCACCAATGTCCAGTTCGCCCACGATCCCGTAACTGATCGAGTAGTAGTAATTGAGATCAATCCCCGGACTTCCCGTTCCTCCGCCTTGGCCTCCAAAGCGACCGGTTTTCCCATTGCTTTAATCTCATCGATGCTGGCGGCCGGATTAACTTTGGACGAGATTCCCTACTGGAGAGACGGGACACTGGACAAATATACGCCTTCCGGCGATTATGTGGTGGTTAAATTTGCCCGCTGGGCTTTTGAAAAATTCAAAGGCGTCCAGGATAAACTCGGTACTCAAATGCGAGCAGTCGGTGAGGTAATGAGCATTGGGAAGAACTATAAGGAGGCCTTCCAAAAGGCCATCCGTTCCCTAGAGATCGGCCGATATGGACTGGGATTCGCCAAAGACTTTAACCGAAAAACTTTGCCGGAATTGATGGAGATGTTACGCGAACCCAACAGTGAACGTCAATTCTTGATGTATGAGGCTTTGCGCAAAGGCGCCGGTATCGAAGAACTAAGTAGGTTGACCCATATCAAGACCTGGTTTATCAATCAAATGAAGGAACTAGTCGAGTTGGAGGAGAAAATTCTTCAATATAAAAACAGTAAATTACCTGATCAATTATTAACCCAGGCAAAACTGGACGGTTTCGCCGACCGTTATCTGGCCAAACTGATCAATGCTTCGGAGGAATCCCTTAGACAACAACGGCTAGCCTTAGGAATAACCGAGGGTTGGGATTCGGTCCCAGTCAGCGGAGTGGATAACGCCGTCTATTATTACTCCACCTATAATCAACCGGATCAAGCTCCAGTAAGCGAAAATCGTAAAGTAATGGTCCTAGGCGGCGGCCCGAACCGAATCGGTCAGGGAATCGAATTTGATTACTGTTGTGTCCATGCTGCCTTTGCTCTACGCGATCTAGGATTGGAGACCATCATGGTTAACTGCAACCCAGAAACCGTATCTACCGATTATGATACTTCCGATAAATTATATTTTGAACCCCTTACCGTAGAAGATGTGCTTAGTATTTATGAAAAAGAACAACCTGATGGGGTTATCGTCCAATTCGGCGGCCAGACTCCTTTAAATATCGCTGGGGAACTTACCAAAGCTGGAGTGCGAATCTTGGGAACCTCAACCGATATGATTGATTTGGCCGAAGACCGCGACCGTTTTCGCCAGATTATGGAGGAATTAAAGATCCCCATGCCCGAATCGGGAATGGCCGGTAATCTGGAAGAGGCCCTGCAGATCGCCGCACAAATCGGTTATCCCGTGATGGTGCGGCCATCTTATGTTTTAGGCGGCCGGGGTATGGAAATAGTCTATGATGATACCATGCTCCGTCAATATGTAGCCAATGCTGTAGAAGTCACCCCTGATCGCCCAATCCTGATCGACCGTTTTCTAAATAACGCCTTGGAATGCGAGGCAGATGCCATCGCCGACGGTTCCGACGCTTTTGTCCCGGCAGTCATGGAACATATCGAGCTGGCTGGGATTCATTCCGGGGATTCCGCTTGTATCATTCCCCCAGTAAGTATTTCGGAACAACATTTGAAAACCATCCGGGAATATACAAAGAAAATTGCCCAGGAACTGCATGTAGTCGGATTGATGAACATCCAGTACGCCATCGCCGACGGCCAAGTATATGTTCTTGAAGCTAATCCCAGGGCCTCCCGGACTGTGCCTTTAGTATCCAAGGTTTGTAACATTCCCATGGCCCGCCTTGCCACTCAGGTTATGCTCGGTAAAAAAATAGCCGATTTGGGTCTGACGAACCGGAAAATAACCCATTTTGGAGTTAAAGAAGCGGTTTTTCCCTTTAATATGTTCCCTGAGGTCGATCCCCTGTTAGGACCGGAAATGCGTTCCACCGGCGAAGTCTTAGGTATGGCTGATTGTTTCGGCCGGGCCTTTTATAAAGCTCAGGAGGCCACTCAGACATCCCTTCCGGTTGAGGGCACCGTTCTAATCAGCGTCGCTGAAAAAGACTCCACCGTTTACGAAATTGCCCGGGAATTTGCCGGTCTAGGCTTTAAAATCAAAGCCACTCGCGGCACTTATCAATTCTTAACCGAACGTAATATTGAGGCTGAAATGGTTAATAAACTTCAAGAAGGTAGGCCGAACATTGTTGATGCCATTATGAACCGGGAGATTAATTTGGTAATCAATACCCCCATCGGCAAAAGCAGTCAACAGGATGACTCCTATATTCGAAAGACAGCGATCAAATATAAAGTTCCCTATATGACAACCCTTGCTGCGGCTCTTGCTTCCGCCAAGGGCATCGCCGCCCAACGCCAAAATCCCACCGGTGTAAAATCGGTTCAGGAATACCACGCTAAACTTCAATAATAGAATCGCTATTTGTTGATCAAATCAAAGCCGGATCATAAAAGACCCGGCTTTGATCAATTTATCACTGCCGACTCGAGTATTGATTATTAGGCAGAAAGCTAAATTCTTTCGGAAAATTACCGAATATATATATATAGGGAATGTTTTACCGATTGCTCGGTTATTATCGGAGGGGGCCATGACTAAACTCCTGAAATATTCGGTATTGTTGACTATTATGTTCTTCATTTCGCAACATCTTAGTAATCTTGATAATCTTAAAGGCCTTTCTCTATTGGCCTTCCCGGAAAATTTTCCAAAGATATTCTCCCGTATCACCTCAGTCACTCCCATTGATAAGCCGCAAAAACAATCGACAACCGATATAATTGCCAAGATTCAAAATAACGAACTCCAGGCGATTGAAAAAATCTGGGCTGAATTAAAAATCAAGTCGGACCTGTTTGCTAAAAGCAGTCCTTCTTTGAGGGAGTCTTTTAACTTGGAAATCGCTCCCGGTGAAGGACCGCTTTATGCTTATACTATCGCCGATCAAGAATCAAATGATTGGCAGTATTTGTTTTTTATTATTAAAAACCGGGTCTGGAATTTTTACGGTCAGATCGATCTGCCTAACCAGGCTTCGTCGGAACCGATTTACCGTACGGTTACGATTGCAGAACGAGTTTGGTTGGTTATTACTGCTAGAAGCGATCATCCTAATCAGCCCGGAGTATATCAAGACCATTGGTATGATCTAAAAGCCCCTCAGCTTAAAGAAGTCCTCCGCTACCCGGTATACCAAGACGAACCCGGGCCAAATTTTATTAAAAGATATTCAGCTTCTGTAATGGAAACAGGGATAGCTGCAGGGTCTTATTTCATCGATCTCGATACTAAAATTAACTATTTGAATAGCCGGACCTCAGACAAAGAATTGGAAGCCGCCTTATCTATTTCTAGTAAAGTTCGTTACCTATGGGATGACACCGACCAAAAATTCAAAAGCCACTCCCACCGGCGCCAAGATGAGCTTTCCACCTATGGAGCCGATGAAATTTTAGTCAGTAACTATTTTCAGATTGGCAATTTAGCAGTTAACGGGACCCCAGCCCAACGCGGCCAAATCCGTCAATTCATTGAGCTTTGTGACAATAATCCGGAAAAAAGAGCGATTTTAAAATATCTCAACACCCGCCATTAATAGACCCTTCTTCTCTTTCCTTAGAACTTAATCAAACAGCCACGTTTCGCTAATTGAACCAAAACATGCCTGCACGCAGCGTTTTCATTGGGATGGATTGGGTTATGGTCAAGTTCAACAATTCCTAGCTTTTTTAAACTCAGCAAAACATTAATATTGCGGACTTGGTTTTTGGATAATCTCAATTCACTTAAGCTATTATTGCTAACTAGTGAACGAATATTTTGGATTAAATTGTCGGATAAATCCAGATCTTTTAAATCTTTCAACGGAGCCAAGGCATCAATCTCCCGAATTTGATTGGAACCCAAATACAATAGATGCAGTTTCTTCATTCCTTTAATGCCGTTCAGATTACTGATGGAATTATGACTGAGCCACAGTTTCTCCATGCCTTTCAGATTAGTCAAATTATCGATCTGAGCGATCCGATTTCCGGATAATGATAGGGTCCGTAGTTTCTTTAATCGTTCAAATCCTTTTATTTCGTGAATGTTATTCCCTGTTAAGTGAAGCTCTTCCAAACGGGTCAAACCTGTTAAAGACCGCACATCCTCAATTTCATTATAGGATAGGATCAATTCTTTTAAACTCACCAATCCAGATAAGACGCGAATATTGTTAATCTGGTTTCGTCCCAAATAAAGCCGGGTCAATTTATTCATCTTCGCTAAACTGTTTATTTCGCTGATTCGATTATGGGATAGGTTCAAGCTGTAAAGCCCGTCAAGTTGATTAAGAGGTTCAAGAGAACTGATTTCATTCCCCATCAAATAGAGCTCTCTTAATGAAGTCAATTGTTCGATCCCGCTCAAATTGGATATTTTTCGGCGTGGCGCGTTTAATACCTTTAGGTCTTTAACATCTTTGTATTTTAAATTTCCACAAGTTTTATTAACCGCGATCCTTACCGCCATATCCAGTGCGGGATCGGGAAAAGAAATGACCGCTTCTTTTTCCAAGTCTTTAATGATTTTTAATCCTCTCAGATATAGGGCAGCGGAATAATCAGTCAGTTCTTCATCCTCGAGCAGTGCCAAGGACGTTTTTGTTTTAGAAACTTTGCGGGCCGTTTTCCAACACCTCATTCAATAGTTTTTTAGCTTTAGACAGGCGGATACATGCATCTGTTATCTGCCGGTTTAGATAACCGGCCATTTCGGTTAAAAGATCGATCCCTTTCTCCAACATTGCTTCATACTTGGTTTTTAGTTGAAATAGCGAAGAATCTTTGATGGCCGCCATTTCGGAAGTAATTTGGTTAAGTCTTTCTTCAATCCCGGCAATCTTTCGGATTACCCGAACTAAATCAACTCCGGCGCCAAAGCCTTTAACAAATTCCGGACTGTGTTTCCCCCGGTTAAATAATTTTTCCAGCTGTTTGGCATCACCATTTTTGTATGCTTGATTAGCTTCAGCCATGATCCGCTGGTATTCGGCGCGTTCTTTTTCTTCTCCCGCAAGATCGGGGTGAAAATGTTTGGCAATATCGCGATACAACTTTTTAAGCCTTTCCGAAGGTTTAAAACTTTTAGACTTATCCTTGGCTTCATTAGCGCTTCTAGCTGACTCTTCAGCTTTAGCCCGGGCTTGTTCGGCTTTATGCCATGCTTTATGGTTCTTCGGTCTTTTTAAGGCTTGAACTGCGGCAAGCTCTGCTAAAATGGCGTCCAATTCCGCAAATAACTTGCCTAGCGTTTGCAGATACCGGTTTTGAAATGCGTTTAACTCTCCCTGGAGAGTCACTAATTCTAATTCCCGCTGGGCTAGTTTTACTTCTAACTCGGCCAATTCCACCCTTTTTTTTTGTAATTCCTTTTCCTCCGGGGCCATCTCCCGAACGATCTCCATCCGCTTCATCTATTTCCACCTAAGCTAAAAAATAGTCAATAAGTATTCATCTACGTAACATCCAAGCAATCCAAAATTGGTCGGTTTTCCGATCCAGATAGTCACATTCGTTACCTGTAACAGATCATATCTATTTATTCGGCGCATCAAAAAAAGAACCTCTTGATTTAAGATAATTCTTTGGATCCTTTTCTGAAAAATCGCCCAGATCATTTCCTAAAATTACCTTGAAGTAAAAATATTGATTTTAAAAAAGGAAGTTTCCGATCTAAGGTGAATATTTATTATTATATTTTGACAGAATGGAGCCAGATCGGATGATTAGAATTGTAACTGATACTACCGCTTCTTTTACTCTCCACGATTATAGCAAACATAATATAATCCCCGTCCCTTTATACATCAGAGAGGGCGACATCGCCAAAAAAGAGTTGCTGGAAATTTCTTATGAGGAATTTTATCAACGACAACGGGGCGGAGTCAAGTTTACCACTTCCCAACCGGACCCCAACTCTTTTTTAGAAACATTTCGGCCGATCATCGAAGCCGGTGATGAAGTAGTCTGCATTACAATTTCCAGCGGTATCTCCGGGACTTCAAACTCCGCTAGTTTAGCAAAGCAAATGCTCGATACGGACAAAATATCCATTTTCGACTCTTATCAAAGCGGTATTAACCAAAGCGCTTTGGCTAGAAAGGCTTCCGAATTGGCCACCGCCGGAAAAAGACGAGAAGAGATTATAGCATCTCTTGAAGATATGCGCAACCGAACCAGGGTCTATATGCTTGTGGAGTCTTTACGCTATTTGTATGAAGGCGGCAGGCTCAACGGTGTTCAGGCACTGATCGGTTCAATGATCCAAATTAAGCCGGTAATCTGGTTTGACCAACAAGGGACTATGACCGTCTATGAGAAAGTCCGTACTTTAAATGCTGCTAAAAGTCGAGTTTTGGAATTATTTAAAAAAGATATCGACACCCTAGGCATAGAACAGGTGGGACTTCATTATGGCGATAACTGGGAGGAAGCCGATGAATATGCCCTGCTATTGGAGAAAGCTTCCGGCCAACCGGTTCCTTTGGTTCGGATATCGCCGGTTATCGGTACCCATACTGGTCCGGATATCCTAGGAGTATGCTTTACTACTCAAAAGTCTTTTTGGGGTTAAGCATTAAGCCGCTTATTTAAGCGGCTTTTTTATTTATTGCGAGATTGTTTATTTTTGTTCAAAGTATTTCATATTCACGTGATATATTTTATCTTCATGATGAAATCTTTCATTTTCTTGATGGAATATCCGATCTTCATGGTTGAATCTTTCATTTTCATGGTGGAATATTTAACATTCCATCAAGAATCTTTACGTTCTTAAATGAATATCTAATTTTCTTGCTGGAATATTTCATTTTCTTAAATGAATATTTTATATTCCCGATGGAATCTTTCATATTCATGATGGAATATCTGATCTTCATGGTGAAATCTTTAATTTAACTTGAGGTATGTTTCATTGTTCTAAGGGAATGGAATATAAATTTGTTAACTTATAAAGTTCATGGTAAAATATGACTATGGTATTACTAGTACTATATTGATTTGATACATCTAATAAATGGTACTTCAATAACTGTGATTCATGAAGGACTACCGAATATACAACAATACTGGGTTATGTTTTTTACGCAATGCGTATAGTCCGCGTGGCGACTAAGTATTATCACGATTCAGCTAAGTCGAATACACTAAGCTGTATCGACGTCGGTAACGCGAAGACGATATACGAAATAGCAGTCCTCGTGGCTGGCCCTTCCTGGGCAAGGCCAAATAAAAAAACTGGAGGAAAAAAATGAAACGGATAGCATATATTATTTTTGCCCTTATGTTTTTTTCATTACTTATTACAAATTCATATTCAAGTGAAAAATTGTTTGAGAATAAATTTGACGCTTTAAAAGTTGATCCCAAGCAAGAATATTGGAAAGTAATATTTACATTTGGTCCAGGTGGAGATAACGAAGTTCCGTATTTATTACAATATATCGATGATGAGAACAGAAACATCCGTTTTAACTCTATCGTAATGCTTGGAAAATGGTTTTTATCATATGATTCAAAGGAGCAATTAATAATTCAATATTGGAAAGAAACAGATTCGCAAATTAAATTATTAATTTTAAGTAGTCTTGAAATGCTAATAACAAATTTGAGCGAAAGCAAAGAGTTTTTTAATTCTGTGATCCAAAACGAAGCCGATCCAAAAGCAAGAGATTTTGCTCTAGAATCATTAAATATGTTAGATGATTTGCCAAGTATGATTGATGAATTTAAAAAGGATAAAGAAATCGATTCAAAAAAGTTCAAAAAAGAGTATAAAAAAATATATAAAAGTTATGGAACTGAGGGAAGTTATAAAAGATTGTATGAATATAGTTCCTTTGCAAATGAAAGTGACTTGAAATCACTAAAAATACGTATTTTAAAACGGTATTCAGATGAGGCATTATATGACTATGACAAGATTAATGATATTATTATGAAAAATAGGTTTATTAAAGATAAACAGGAAATCTGAAATATGATCGGCCAGCCAACCTTCCATGGTTCAAGGCTTCGGTAAGTCGAAGTATCACTTATCCTCAACGATGTCGTGAGTTATAGATGTTAGTCGAAAGACTCAGGCTTTAGGGTTGGTTTTGTATGTCTATTATTTCAATGAAAGAGTATAACGATGAAGCAATTTTTGAAAACCATAGTAATATTATGTGTAGCTTGGTTTGGCATACATATTGGTTTAATTATTTTTGATGGCCTCAATGACAATTTAAATAAAGCTGATTTAGGAATTGTTTTGGGAAATAAAGTTGATAACAATGGACAGCCATCAAACCGTTTGAAAAGTCGATTAGATAAAGCTGTTGAATTATATCATAAGGGCTTTTTTAGATACATTATTGTGAGCGGTGGTATTGGTAAAGAAGGTTTTGATGAAGCGGAAGTTATGAGAGATTATTTGATAAATAATCGAATTCCTTCAAAAGTCATTATCATAGATAGTAGAGGGAAAAACACTTATTTAACAGCAATAAATTCAAAATTGATAATGGAAAGCTTTGGTTTTAAGTCTGCATTAATTATCACGCAATACTATCACGTTACAAGAACCAGACTTGCATTTTCTAAAGTTGGTATTGAAAAGGTTTTTTCTGCTCATGCTGATTTCTTTGAGTTAAGGGATATATATTCCTTATTGAGAGAATTTTTTGGGTATTATAAATACATTTTGTTAGTGCAGGATGCAAAGAATGCCCCTTCCTATCGCGCGCTATGTTGATAGTTAGACTTTGCAGTTTATAACATAATACCACGGAGTAAAAGATGAACAAGGCTTTTTGGGAAAAATCATATTTGGATGATACCGTAACCACATTTGGAACCAGACCGAACCAAGCTATCGAGGCTTTATGGAAAAGTTTCGATAAGAACTGGTCAATATGATCTAGTTATGTCCCATGGTGTTTTACATTTTGTAGATAAGGAAAAATGGAAAGAGTTCATCTCAAAAGCGAAATATGGCACTAATATTGGCGGATTACATATCATCCAGATCTTCACGAATAAAGTACCGGCTTCCTATGATATAGCTCCCTATGTTAAAGGGTTAGCGGCTGAAGGAGAATTGGAATCAATGTATCAGGATAAAAATTGGGAAATTATCCAATCAAAAGCATACATTTTCAATGATGAACATCCCGGCGTGGAAAAACATGTACATGCATCGTATAGAATTGTTGCAAGAAAAATGAAATGACTTAAATCTTAACATGTAAATTA